>Ga0209231_1000552_pt1 | contig 19871 bp, 21 predicted proteins | sample Deesub45470m_DNA_FD_188086 | JGI IMG/M metagenome (GOLD analysis project Ga0209231, IMG submission 188086) | Deep subsurface microbial communities from North Pacific Ocean - 450_OLKR46/470m Metagenome (SPAdes) (version 2) | ecosystem: Environmental > Terrestrial > Deep subsurface > Unclassified ... | reverse complement strand
CACCAGCAGCGCCTCGTCCGAGATGGCGGGACGCGGACCACGGCGTTTCGGGGTTGGCCGGGGCTGGGTGTCCAGACTCTGGCGGACCGTATTGTAAAAAGTGGAGCGTGCCTGCTCCCAGATCCGGCAGACCCGCTGGATGCCATAGGGCGTCTCAGCTTCCGGGGAGATCGTTTGGCTCATTTCGACGACCTCCGTTTGGCTAAAGGGCCAGGTTTTCTCACCCGTTGCCAAAGAAGCTCGTTTTCCATGGTCAATTCGCCAATGCGGCGCATGGCTTGGTCGAGTTCAGCTTGAACCGGATCACCTTGTCGCTCTTTCAGGGAGACATCGATTCCACTGAGGGCTTTCTCCCGCCACTGCTCCAGGCGGTAGATCTCGATGCTCAACTCGCGGGATAAGGCTTCGACCGATTCTCCCCGCAGCAGGCGCAGCACCACTTCACGCTTGCGGCCGGCACTCCAGCGCTGCCCCTCGGCCAGTGGCCCGGAAACTGTTTCTGTCTTGTTGCTTTTGGTTGTCATGTTCCATCTCCTTGGACTGGGACTTTATCCCAATTTGGTGTCCAAGAAAACTGGCGCCGCCCCAGGACAGCCAAAAAGACAAAGAAACCCCCCTCTCGAAATAGCAGAGGGGGGAAAGGAGGCAACAGTGAGCGTTCAACCATTGCGTTGAAACTCTAACAGAAGATTTTGAGATGGAAAGATCCAGAGGGGAAAAGATTGGACAGCCGGCAAAGGGCTGCAGTAAGCTGGGCGCCAACGCCCACCGACTGAGGGACCCATGCTGCTGTTTCTCGACATTCTGACCATCGTCCTGCCGGTCTTCGTGGTCATCGCCCTCGGCTACGCCCTGAAGCGCTGGCAACTGATCGACAACGCGTTTTTGTTTCAAACCAACCGGCTGGTCTATTACGTCTGCCTGCCACTGCTGTTGTTTCACAAAATCGGCAGCGCCGATTTCCTGGCCAATTTCAATGGCACCCTGGTGCTCGGCTCGGCGGCGGTGATCGCGGCCGGGTTCGTCCTCTCCTACGGCTACGCCCGCTGGCGCCGCTACCCGGCAGCTGCCATCGGCGCCTTCAGCCAAGGCTCGTTTCGTGGCAATCTGGCTTACGTCGGACTGGCCATCGTCTTCAATGCCTACGGTGAAACCGGGCTGACCCGGGCCGGCATCCTGATGGGTTTTCTGGTTCCGGTACTCAACTTCTTCGCCATTCTGGCCTTGCTGCTCCCGCAGAGCGGCGAAAGCGAAGAGCGCGGCCGCGGCTTTTGGTTCCGGCAACTGGCCTACAATCCGCTGATTATCGCCTCCTTTGCCGGCATCCTCTGGAGCTTTGCCAAGCTGCCGATGCCGACCCTCCTCGATCGCAGCCTCGACATCGCCACCGGCATGACCCTGCCCCTGGCGCTGATCGCCATCGGCGGCGGCTTTTCGCTTGAACGCCTTAAAGGCGATCTGGTCCGGGCCGGTTTTGCCACCGGCATCAAACTGGTCTGGCTACCGCTCATAGCTACCCTGCTGCTCAATACCCTGGGAGTCACCGGTGTCGACCTCGCCATCGGTGTGCTGTTTGCCGGCACCCCCACCGCCACCGCCACCTACATCATGGCTCACCAGATGAAAGGGGATGCCGAACTGGCCGGCTCCATCGTGATGATGTCGACCCTGGCCTCGGCCTTCACTTACACCGTGGCCTTGTTCCTGCTGCGCAGTTACGGTTTGTAGGCTCCACTTCTCCCGTATTTACAAAAAAAGGGATTAGCCAAATACAAGCTAATCCCCTGAAATTAATTTGGTGCCCGGGACGGGGGTCGAACCCGTACAGCCATACGGCCGAGGGATTTTAAGTCCCTTGCGTCTGCCAATTCCGCCACCCGGGCAAGAGGGCTATTATTAATGGAATACGGGTGCAGGTGTCAATGTTTTAGGGCACCTTGGCCGCATTGAAGTAGGAGATATTTTATGAGTGACCAACATTTGCAATGCCCCAACTGCGGGACCAAGGTACAAACCTATCGCAATCCTTTTCCCACCGTCGACATTATCATCACCAGGGGCCAGGAGGTGGTGCTGATCGAACGGAAAAATCCACCCTTTGGCTGGGCCTTACCTGGGGGATTTGTCGACTACGGGGAAAGCCTGGAAACCGCGGCGGCCAGGGAAGCGTTGGAAGAAACCGGTCTCAGGCTGAAAGAAGTTCGGCAATTTCGGGCCTATTCGGACCCGGGTCGCGATCCGCGCCAGCACAACATTTCTTTCGTCTTTGCCGCCAGCGCTGCAGGCAACCTGGAGGGCGGTGACGATGCAGCCCGCGCGGCCTGGTTTCCCCTCGAAGCCCTCCCCTCCCCGCTCTGTTTTGATCATGGGCAGATTTTGAAGGACTACCGAATCTGGTCAGCAAGCAACGAAGTTGGCCGCTGAAGTTGGCCTTCGGCGGCTTTGCTGAAAAAATTCAGTTCCGGTATTTCGGGGAGCAGTTTCTGTTTGTGGCAGAGTTGGAAAAACAGCTCCAACCCGCGAATATGCTCCTCGTCCAGCCCATAGGACATGGTTTGCCAATAATCGACCAGTCCGGCTTCGGTCATCCAACTGCGCTCGGGTACGGACTGGGCCAGGCCGACCAGGTCGGCAAAAGCTCGTTGCTGAGAGCGTTCGAGTTGAGACAGCAAGTCGTGAACCTGGGCAGCTTTTTCCCGCGCGGCCGAGCGGCAGAGAATCCAGAGAGCAAACACAAAGGGCAGCCCGGTGTAGCGATACCAGAGTTCGCCCAAGTCATATATGACCCCAGCTGAATAAGATTTGGCCATCTTCAGGGCTCGATCGCCAATCAGCAATGCGCTGCCGCCCTGAGAGATGATGTCCTCGACCGGAACCTCGGGAACGGCATAGCTGACCTGCTCCAGGCCGACAAATTCGTGTAACAGGATTTTTAGCAGATGAACCGAGGAGGCGGATTCGCCGGTCAGGGCAATCTGCCCCCCCTCCAGGGCAGTCAGGGGGTGCGACGAGAAGAGCAGGACGCTACGCACCGGACCGCGGCTACTGATGGAGAGTCCGGGAAGCAACAGATATTCAGGCCAGTTGCGAGCATATTCAAAGGACGATGAAGGGCTGACGTCAACTTCGCCACTGGCCAGAAGGGCGTTGAGATGTGCGGGTACGCCGGGGACGATACTCCCGGAGAATCCGATCGCCCGCAGGAAATGGAAAAAGGGAGCGCAGTTAGCGTATGTGATATGGCCGACGGACAGAGTCATAGTCTTGGTGATTCATGCAGGGACGGATCGATCAGCTCATCGAGGGAACCGGTGAAATGGACTCCCTCCCGTTCCAAGAGCAGGCCGGTCACACGCAGGTACTCGGTCGAGGCATTGTTGTAATCGGCCAAAGCGGCGATCTGGTCGGTGCGGGCGCGGGCCAGGTCGTCTTCGCCCTCGAGGACCTGACGAGTGGTGGCGAGGCCGACCTCTTTGCGTTTGAGCAGGGTGCGCAGTTTTTCTTCGGATAAATCCCGACCTCGAGAGGTGACTTCGATGATTTTCTTACTGACGTCCAGCAGACGGATGGCGGAACGGATTTCCGTTTGCACCTCTTCGCGCAGCTGAGCCAGTTGGGCATGTCGGCCTTTGAGGCGCAGATCGGAACGCTGATAATCATTGCGAGCCTTACGGTTGCCGAGGGGATAGGAGAGTTTGACTCCGACTTCCCAATTGCGAAAATCGGTGGAAGCGATATCGTCGAGATCGTCGCTGTAATCCTTTCCCAAGCCTTTGTGTGCAAAACTGGCGGAAAAATCGAGTGCTGGCAAAAGCTGATTTTTGGCAACACGGCGTTCCAGGTTGAGACGCTCGATTTCACTCTGGCGCCGTTGCAGGTCGGGGCGTTTTTCCAGAGCGGCGCGAAGACCCTGCTCCTCGCTGGTTTCCAGAACGGGCTGATCGAGAGCCACTGCGGCGACCTCCAGGCCATTGGTCAGGTTGAGGAGCAAGGCCAGCCGATCCAGAGCGTCGTCGTAGTCACGGCGGGCATTGAGCAGGTCTCTCTCGCGCTGCTGCAAGCCAACTTCGGCCTCGAGAATTTCCACCGGCGCCAACACCCCGGCGTCGACCCGGGCTCCGTTTTCTTTGAGCACCTTTTCAGCAAGGGCCACGGAGGTCTCACGATAGGCAAGGTTGTCGCGGAAGCGCAAGACGTCGAAAAAAGCCTTGCGCACCTCGGTGATCAGGTTGAAAGCGCTTTCGCGCAGATCCTGCAGTGAGGCATTGCGGTCCTCGATGGCAAAGAGGATATCGCGCTCGGTCATCTCACGCCCAAGGTTCTTGAGCAGGGGCTGTACCAAAGTGAACCGGAGTTCGCTTCCGTATGAGGGGTCGATGACGTTCGCGGGTTTTTTAGCATCACGACGGTTGGTGAAACTGGCTATCAGCTCGGCCCCCGTGGGGATTTTCTGAGTCAGGGAAAAGTCGAAGCGGCGATACTCTTCCTTGCTGACAGCTCCATAAAACTGGAAATTCAAGCGCTCCCGACCGACCCCATCCGCGAGTTCCATTTCGGCAAGTGGATCGTATATCCCATACCCCCCGCGAACCAGCGCTTCGCTGGCCCGCGTCTCGTAGGTCTGGGCCCGCAGATTGAGATTGTTTTTCAATGCCAGACGTTCCGCCTCCTTCAACGAGATGGATTCAGCTTGAGCAGCAATCGACACCAAGCAGCACCAAACCACGCCAACAGGATAAGCAATATATTTTTTCATTGTCTGAACTCTTGGGAAAAGGGGAAGTGACGGACTAATCTACATCAGCCAGAGTGACAATGACAAGCGTCAAGGACCACGAAGTTCAACTGCCAAGCGGCATTCTACACCGAGGCGAATCGACAACTCGGCCATGACGGATAAAAAGTTCAGGGGCCGGACACCCGGTCCGACCCCTGAACGGGCACTGTGCGGTGCGACACACTGCCACAACCACCCCTGAGCGACTCGGTCTGCGGCTAAAGAACCAATCGTTCCATGAATCCGGTATCGACGGCCCCTTCAATGAACTCTTTGTTGTTCATGATCCGCTTGTGCAGCGGGATGGTGGTCTTGATTCCCTCGATGATGTACTCATCCAAGGCTCGGGCCATACGGCGAATGGCCTCTTCCCGAGTATCGGCATGGACGATCAACTTGGCGATCATCGAATCATAATGGGGCAGAACCCTATACTGGTCGTAGACAGCGCTGTCGACCCGAACGCCCAAACCGCCCGGGGTGTGATAGCCATCGATTTTACCCGGAGACGGGGTGAACTTGACCGGGTCCTCAGCATTGATCCGGCATTCGATGGAATGGCCATGAAATTTGACCTCGGACTGCTTGTAGCGCAACTTATGCCCGGCGGCGATCCGAATCTGTTCCTTGACAATGTCGATCCCGGTAATCATTTCCGTGACCGGATGCTCCACCTGCACGCGGGTATTCATTTCCATGAAGTAGAAATCCCCACTCTGGTCGAGCAGGAACTCCATAGTCCCGGCGCTATAGTAGTTTACAGCCTTGGCCGCGGCCACAGCGCACTCCCCCATTTTCTTGCGGGTCTCTGGAGTCAGCACCGGGCAGGGCGCCTCCTCGAGCAGTTTTTGATGGCGGCGCTGGATCGAGCAGTCGCGCTCACCCAGGTGAATGACGTTGCCATGCTTGTCACCCAGGATCTGAATCTCAACGTGGCGCGGACGCTCGCAATACTTCTCGATATAGACTTCGGGATTGCCGAACCCGGCCTGGGCTTCGGAGCGGGCCGCCGCAAAGGCGTTGGCCAGGGAGGCCGGGGAGTGAACAACTTTCATCCCACGGCCGCCACCGCCGGCAGTGGCCTTGATGATCACCGGATAACCAATTTTGGCAGCGATTTTCTTGGCTTCTTCGGCGCTTTTGACCCCTTCGGTGGTCCCTGGAAGGATCGGCACCCCGGCCTTGATGACGGTCTGGCGGGCGCTGATTTTGTCGCCCATCAGACGCATGCTTTCCGGGCTGGGGCCAATAAAGGTGATCCCGCAATTGCCGCAGATTTCAGCAAATTCCGCATTTTCCGAAAGAAATCCATAGCCGGGATGAATGGCATCGGCATCGGTCACTTCGGCGGCGCTGATAATCGCCTTCATATTGAGGTAACTGGCAATGCTGGGCGCCGGGCCGATGCAGATGCTTTCGTCGGCCATTTTTACGTGCAAGCCTTCCCGGTCGACGTCTGAATGCACTGCAACAGTCTTGATGCCCAGTTCCTTACAGGCACGGATGATGCGCAGGGCAATTTCGCCGCGGTTGGCAATGAGAATTTTATGAAACATGAGTGGATTGACTCCTCGCTGACGAGTGATGAGCTGGGCAAACTCCGCGGCAACCGGTTCCGAATGAAATAAGACCCTGCAGCAGGTCGACCGGCGGAAGATCTCCCGTTAGAGGCGCTCGACGATAAACAGCGGATCGCCGAATTCCACAGCCTGAGCGTTCTCCTTGCAAATCTCAACAATCTTGCACTTGAACTCGGATTCGATTTCGTTCATCAGCTTCATCGCTTCGACAATGCAGCAGGTCTGTCCCTTGTCGATAACTTGCCCCACCTGAACATAGGGATCGGAATCGGGCGAAGCCGAGCGGTAGAAGGTGCCGACGATGGGCGAGGTGATGGTTTCAAATTTATCATTGTGGGTTGGAGCCTTAGCGGTCGCTTCGAGCGGTGCGGCCGACGGGGCCGCTGCATGCGCGGCCGGAGCCGGCATGGCGGAGACCGGGGTGGCATAGGTGGCTGGAGCGCTCATGTGGATGATTTCTTGCCCTTTGCCGCGCTTGATCAGGATCTTCTCTTCGGCATTTTCCATTTCAAATTCGGTGATGTCAGTTTCGGTCACCATCTTGATCAGGCTTTTAAGATCTTTGATATCCATAGAAATGTCCTCCTTGATTGAGCTTTTTTGTGGGCTGCGGCCGACTGCACCGCCGGGGCCAGAACTGGCCCGCATTGCTTGCAACACTTTGTCAATCGATTGAAACAACCCGCACGGCCCGATGCCGGATCAGGGTCAAAGGGAACGAAAAGACTTGGAGATTTGAGTCAGACACTGGGCACCCTCAGCGGTCACCAGAACCATATCCTCGATGCGCACACCACCCAGGTCCGGAACGTAGATACCAGGTTCGATGGTCAAAACCATTCCGACCTCGGCGACATCCTCACTCCGAGGGGACAGGGTCGGGAACTCATGAACTTCCAGACCAACCCCGTGGCCCAAACCGTGGCCGAAATAGTCACCAAAACCGGCCTCGTCAATAACCCGGCGGGCGATTGCATCCACTTCCCGCAGCGACACCCCGGGTCGCACAGCGGCAAGGGCCTGATCGTGAGCTTCCAGAACCGTATCGTAAATCTGCCGCAGACGCGGGTCGACGGCCCCGATTCCCAGGGTGACCGTCTCGTCGGAATGGTAACCCCGGACCCGAGTGCCGAAGTCGACCGTAACCAAGTCCCCAGCGGCCAGCACCCGATCGGAGGCAACCCCGTGGGGCAGCGCCCCTCTCGGCCCGGAGGCGATGATGAAATCAAAGGCCTTCTCTTCCCCGCCCCGACGCTTGAGCGCAAACTCCAGAGCCAGAGAAAGATCCCGCTCCACAGCCCCGGGTCGAAACAGCGGCAGAACCTCGGCCAAAGCCTCGGCATTGAGCGCAGCAGCTTCCTGAATCGCGGCCACCTCGTCGGCATCTTTGCAGGCACGAAAGGCAAGCTGTTCCCTGCTGAGGGGAACCCACTCGGCCTCCTGCGGCCCCTTGGACTGCAATCGCTCGAGACCGGCGACGGTCAGGGATTCGGCTTCAAAGCCAATCCGTTTGGCCCCTTTCGCGGTCAACCAGCCGCCAATGGCCTCGGCCTTGACCCGGGACTCCTGCTGCTCGGCCGCCACCACCTGACTTTTGGCCTGAGTCGTATAGCGGGAGTCACAAAGAAAACAATCCCCCCCGGGCGAGACCAACAATGCCCCATCGGAACCACTGAAGCCGCACAGGTAGCGCAGATTACTCAGATTCTGGAAAACGATCGCGTCAAGTCCCTGGGTTTCGAGCAGGGTCATGACGCGGGGCGCTCTGCTATGTATCATAAAGAGGTTTTATCCACAATATCGTTCTAGTTAAGTTTGCCTAAAAGACCACGCAGGGCGAGTTGATAACCCTGAGCGCCCAGGCCGCAAATCTGCCCCAGGACCACCCCGGAAATATAGGAGTGCCGGCGGAACTCCTCCCGGGCATGAACATTGGACAGATGAACTTCAATGGTGGGGATTGCAACAGCAGCCAGAGAATCTCGCAGCGCCACACTTGTGTGGGTGAAACCGCCGGGATTGATGAGGATTCCCACCACACCCTCGACCCGGGCCTGGTGGATGCGGTCAATCAATGCGCCCTCGTGGTTCGACTGAAAGGTCGCCACCTCTGCGCCGAGTTCCAGCCCTAGAGCCACCAAATTGCGGTCGATGTCGGCCAGAGTCTCCCGCCCGTACACCTCAGGCTCTCGAGTTCCGAGGAGGTTGAGATTGGGCCCATGGACAACCAGAATTTTCAGCATCGCACCCTCAGCCCAGAGCTTGATTCAGCCGTGCACTTTCGCGCAGCAGCAGATAGCGACCCTTGCCGAAATTCCCCTGGCGGTCGATGGTCAGTGCGACAAAGTATTCAGGGTTAAGAGCCCGAATCACCACGGTGAATTTGCCAGTGCGAATCGCCACCTCTTCCATGGTCCCGGTATTGAGGATTTCCACGGTCGAGCGGATTTCCTTGAGAATATTGGCATATTCGACCGCGACCAGTTGCAGATCGACGCCGTCACAGGGACGAAAGTATTGATCGATGGCGATACCGTCATAGCCCATCAGAACGGCCCCGACCGCTCCTCCCGTCTGCTCGACGATGGTCTGCAAAATATCCCTAAACATGACCCCTCCGCTGCTCAATGGTGACAAGCCATTTCTCGAGTTGCTCAATCACTTCGACTGCGACCATCGGCTCGCTTGCTGGAGTCGGGTTGATCGCGGGTACGGAATCAGTGGGTGCTAAAACAGCCGGTTCTGTCTCAAACCCAACTGCAACTCCACTCTTATTGCTCTCCTCACTGTCGATCAGCGCCTTAAGTTCAACTAGTTTGTGCCGAATTTCCTCATTGTGAGGATCGGCCTGGAGCAGGTCACGATAGACCTTTAAAGCCCGCAGGGTGAAACCCTGTCGGACATAAATTTCAGCGATAGTGGCGGTGGAAATCGGTGCATTGGGATTGGGGGCAGAACGTCCACCTCGCTGAGGTTTCTCAGCGAGCGCGGTTTCAGCAACTTTGACAAAGGGGGCCACCGGAGGGGGGACAACTTCAATCGGCGCGGGTTCGGCAGGCAAAGTGCTGAGCATTTTCCTGGCCGCCTGATCTTCGGGGTTTGAATCCAGAAGTTTTCCGAGCAGGGTTCTTGCCCGTGCCGGCTCCCCTTGCAGACTGCACAAACGCGCCAACCCCTTGAGGGCATCAGCATTGCATTCATCAAGGGCCAAGGCAGCCTCAAAGGAGTCTGTAGCGGAGGCCAGTTGACCCTGCTGCGCCTGAATTCGCGCCAACACCACATAACCCGGGACATAATCAGGCAGGGCCAGTAGGCCTTTTTCTGCGACAGCGCAGGCTTCCTGCAAAAATCCACACTGGCGGAAGGTTTCAGCGAGGGAGACGAAAACAGTAGACTGGGGATCTCTGGCCAAGGTCTCCGTATAACGGGCAACCTGACTGAGCAGAGCAAAGGTTGGCGCTTGTGTGGACATGGTTCCCTACCCTGGAATCAAATCCTGCAAAATAGCAGCGAACAGCGGTTCCGGATCGGTGATGTCGGCAATTTCGCAATCACCGATGCCAAGGTTCAGGATAAAACGCAACCGCCCGTCTTTGACCTTTTTATCCCGTCCCATCGCCTCAAGGTAGGCATCCAGGGAAAAGGAGGGTGGGTAGACAGGCAGCTTGAAGGAAACCAGTAATGATTTGATTGCAGCGACGTCCGCTGGTTCGCAGCGTCCCAAACGGCGGGACAACTCCGCGGCAACCACCATACCGATGGCGACTGCCTCCCCGTGACGGCAATTGCCGTAACCGGAGAGAGTTTCCACCGCATGGCCGAAAGTGTGCCCATAGTTCAAAATTGCTCTTAAAGAGCTTTCTTTTTCGTCACTTTCTACAACATTTGCCTTAGTTTGGCAAGATTTCTTTACCGCCAGCACCAAGGCGGCTGGATCGAGGGAGAGCAAGTTGGGGCCATGCTGTTGCAGCCAGACAAAGAATTCACGATCGCAAATCACCCCATACTTGACCACCTCTGCCAGCCCAGAGGACAACTCCCGCGACGGCAGGGTTACCAGGGTATCGACATCGACATGAACGTGGCGGGGTTGGTAAAAGGCTCCTATGAGGTTTTTCCCCAGGGGATGATTCACTGCCGTCTTCCCCCCCACGGAACTATCCACCTGGGCCAACAAGGTCGTGGGCACCTGGACAAAAGGAACTCCACGCAGATAGGTCGCGGCCGCGAAACCGACCATATCCCCGATCACCCCTCCCCCCAAAGCGATCAGTCCACAATGGCGATCATAGTTGCCTCGAATCAACGCTTCGAACAGTTGGTTCAATGTATCCAGGGTCTTGAATTGCTCGCCGTCAGGCAACTGGATCAGCTCGACCTTGTAATCCGCTGAACGAAGGTCACTCAGCAGTGGTTCGGAATAGAAGGAAGCGACCGTTGGATTGCTCACGACGGCGATGCGCCGGGGGAACTCAACCCTGGATAAAGCTGCGGCCAGTTGGCCGAGAATCCCAGAGCCAATCCAGATCGGATAACTGCGCGAGCCCAAACCGACCCAAAGTTCCTCATACGAATTAGCGGGACTGCTCATCCATCAACCTCCTGTCAGCACATGACATTATAATTTGCCGGGCAATGCCCTCGGGGCTTTGTTGGTCGGCATTGATGATCAAATCGGCCTGTTCATACAGCGGCAACCGGGATTGCCACAGTACCTTTAAACGCTCCCGCTCTTGGCCAGATGCCAGAGGGCGCCCCTCCCCTGACCCGATGCGTTCAGTCAAAACCTCCCAGGTCGCCTGCAGATAAACCACCACACCCTGCCGGCGCATGCAGACCCAATTTTCTTCTCGGCCAACAACCCCGCCGCCGGTCGCGACAATTCGTGGCCTACCGTCTTCCAGACTGCGCAGAGCCGAAGTTTCATGCAGACGGAAGGTGGCTTCCCCGAACGTCGAGAAGATTTCAGGGATCGTAAAACCAACTTGCTCTACGATCAAACTATCCAGATCAATAAAATCGATCCCAGTCATTTTGCAGAGAGCCGCAGCAACGGTGCTTTTTCCGACCCCCATAAAGCCGACCAGAAACAGGCTCTTATTGTTCAAAGGTTCAGACATAAAAGAGATGTCTCCAGAAAATCCAGTGCAGAAGCAGTCACAGAAAACTCGCACTTGACGGTGTTTTTGTCAAGGTTTCCACCGACTGCTAGCAACAAATGGCTGCAACGGGAAAAGGACAGGCCTGAGCCTGTCCTTTTCCCTTTGCGCTGATCTGTTGGCAAACTGACTATTTGTTGAGAATCCGCGGGGTGATGAAAACCAACAACTCCCGCCGCTGCTCTCTATGATTGCTCGACTTGAACAGATGGCCCAGAATGGGGATCTTCATCAGGTAAGGCACACCATCCTCGCCGTCGCGTTTTTCCTCGACAAAAATGCCACCGATAACCGTCGTCTCGCCATCCCGCACCAACACCTTGGTATCGGCGGTTTTGGTGTCGACGGCCGGTGCCGACCCGAGGCCGGTCGGCACATCGGCACCGCGCGAGTCGTTCTGGGCCAGAATCTGCAGGAAGATGGAACCATCCGGGTTGATTTCCGGAGTCACCGTCAGGCTCAACTCGGCCTTTTTGAATTCGGTTTTGGTTAGGCCATTGGTACCGGTCGACTGGTAGGGGATTTCCGTACCCTGGGAGATCACGGCCTTGCTGCCATTCATGGTGGTAACCCGCGGGGTGGAGATAACCTTACCGTGCCCAGAAGTTTCCAGAGCCGAAATGCGCAGGTCCAGAACTGTACTGTCCACCCCAATACGCCCAAAGGTCAACGCACTGCCAAGGCCGGCGGTGCCGGTCAGACCGGTGACATTGTTGGGGGAAATCAGGAAGCTGCCGCCGAGGCCGAAATCTGCGGTATTCAGAGAAGCATTGCCCCCGGTGTCACTTTGATGGGAAATGCCCCACTTCACCCCAAGGTCGCGGCTGAAGGTGGTCGTTGCTTCGACAATCCTGGCTTCGATCAACACCTGTTTTTCCGGAGTATCCAACAGTTTGATGAGCTTGCGAATATCCGCAATGGAAGCGGCAATATCGGTAATGATCAACTGCTTATTGCGCTTATCTTCGGTGATCTTTCCCCGCTCGGTCAGCAGCTTCTTAGCGGGCTCAGAGACGTTGCCCACATCGGCGTAGCTGATGGTGATGACCTCGGTGTTCAAGTCTTCCAGTTTTTCCCGGGCCCGGGAGGCGGTCATTTTCGCCTCATCCATCGCCCGCAGCTTTTCATTCGGCATGATGCGCGCGACATTGCCTTCGCGAATCATGCCGAGCCCTTTGATTTCCATAATCAGGTCAAGAGCCTGATCCCAGGGAACATCGACCAAGCGCAGGGTAATGGTGCCCTGGATGTCGTCGGCGGCAATAATGTTAAGGTTGCTAACTTCTCCGATAAGCTGAAGAATCTTGCGGGTATCGGCATCGTCAAAAACCAGGGAGATTTTTTCCCCGCGATAACCTACAGGAGCTGCTTCAACAGCCATCAAAGGTTTCGGAGCCGGGGCGGCAGCAACGACAGAGGGCGCCACAGCAGATGTGACGGCTCCCATCGCGCCACCTGCAAGCTTCACCGTGGTGGGTGCAGGTTGCGCGTAGGCGAACTCGCCGTTCTCGACCACCAACCGTAACTGGCCGGGAGCCTGCTCGAGCCGATAAGGAGTGGCTCCCCGAAGATCTACGGCAAACAGGACATCCTGGTCCCTCCGAGAGCCTTCGGTATAGGGAGTCACCATCCGCACCGCACTGGGAAAGGATGAGGTATCGATGGCACGGCGCAGCGCCTTGCTGATCGAGGCATTCTCAAGGCCAAACTGTACCGCGCCGTTTTTTACCGAGGGCTGAATCACCAGAGGCGAGCCTTGGACACCGATCGTCAACACAGAGTTGTTGCCTTCCAAGGCAAAGTCAACCGACTGGACAACGGTCGAGGTCGAGCCGGAGGCAACAGGAGCAGCGCGGAGCGGGGCCGGAGTTGCGGCGGCAACAGCCGTGACTCCGCTCCATCCTACCACCACCTGCGACCCCAGATTTTCGACGGTATGCTCAGGCAACTTCGCCCCTGCCGCGTCGAAGACATAGCGGGTTTTCCCCTCGTAAGTGCCGACCCGAACCTGGCGGAATCCATCAGCCACGTTGAAAGACTGCTCATTGAAACGGGGCTTGGCACCGTAGAAGTCAACCACCAACCGGGGCGGTGCGGTCAACTCAAAGGAGAGGACCTTGTCGAGCGGGGCATCGAGTTGAAACACCGCCTTGCCTGGTTGAAAATTGATCGATTCAATAATTCGTTCGGAATTATCCGCGGTTTTTGCCGCTGGACGAACAACGTCAGAAGCTTTGACAACCGGGGGCTTGGTCTCGACGACAGGTGCGGCAGCAACAACAGGCGCAGCCGCTTTGCTCACCGGCATTTTCGGGGCTGCCGATGCGGTCGCTGCCTTGGCCGCCGAGCCGTCAAACACCAGCTTAAGGTCATTGCCGGCCAGCAGCACATTATAACCGCTCGCCTCAGTCAGCAGCAATTCCACCCGAGCCAACTTGCCCGAGGTCAGGTCGAAAGCCGACACTCGAACCTCTTTCAAACCCTTGGCATTGACGGCGATCGGCGAAGCAACACCAGTAATGTCCATCCCCGGGAAATCAACCACCACACGGATCGGATCGAAGGAATCGTAAACGGTATAGCGGTAGCCAACCGGCTCTCGTGTCTGAATTTTGACGGTTGGATGCTCTCCTGCCTGATCCACAGAAATCGCGACAATGCGGTTCTGCTCTTTGGCCGGATCAGCCCCCATAGCCTCTGGGCACCATCCAGCGATTGCGACCAGGGCACAAACCGCCCATCCCAATCGTTGCAGAACCCGGCTCCGCTGGCTGAAGATTCCTTGAACTCGCATTGTATTAGACTCCTTCCCGCTTCGGAAGCTGGATCAATTGAATCGATTTACGTACCTCGCCGGTGAACTCGAAATATTGCTCCTCGATTTTCACCGCATCACTGGTAATGTCCTTCACGACTCCCTCATTTTTTCCAACTTTGATCCCTTTGGACAGGATATAGGACTTACCATCGGGAGCGACCACCATGGCCCGTGGTTGCCCCTTGCCAATGATCACCCCAATCAGCCGCAATTGCCCAAGCTCGTAACTCTGCAACGGTGTTTTCGGCAATTCAAGCGATGGACCGGTCGATTTTTTTATCGTAACCAGAGATTCAAAAGGGTCACGACGTCCGGATGGATCGTACACAAAAGCAGGGGCAATTTGAGTATCAGCCGAAACGACCTCAGCCGTTCCCACCGTTTCCACAGCAGCAGGGACAGCTTGCTTGACTGGAGGGACAATAACAGCAACAGATTCAACCGGGGTTTCGCTGCAACCCACCACAAGAGCGAGGGTAGAGAAAGCCACCAATGCGAGCCTTGTGAATTTGGAGGTCATCATTGCTTCGCCTCCCCTGCTTTAGGCACTGCCGCGGATTCTTCCAGAAACCGGAAGGTTGTCGCCAGGCAATCGACGGAGAGTTCGGTGCGCCGTCCATCCTGTTTGGGATTACCCATGGTCAGGTTACTGATATTGACAATCCGCGACATGTTGCCGACAGAGGCGAAAAACATCGCAAATTCGTGGAAACTTCCAGAAAGTTTCAGTTCTACGGGAACGTCGGCATAAAACCCCTGGGGGGTTTCGCTTCCAGGTTTAAAGCGGAGAACGGAAAGTCCATTATCCTTGGCCCGGGTGGCGATGCTCGACAGCAGCGTTGGAATCTCCTTGCTGTCGGGCAACTCGGTCAAGGCCAGCTTCAATTGCTCCTGCATCTTCTCATACTCGGCTTTGAACTTCGGCAGGTCACCTGCTATCCGGCGCCCTTCCTGCAGTTTGGCCTCCAGCGTTGCCGTGTCCTGGCGAACCAGGGCCAACTCATCCTGCTGCGGCATGTAGAGGAGGTAGACAAAACCAGCTACCACCAGTGCCATCAGACCCAGAAGGATAAGGACCCGCTTGTAACGCGGTAGCCGCAGAATTTTCTCTACGCGAGGATTCATCACAACTCACCCTTCATTGCTGACCCACAGAGGCTGTCACTGGGGTTTCCACGGCGCAACTCAATTCAAATTTCTGCAACCGTGGCCCTTCACCTTGACTGGTCTGCTCCGTCACTTGCAACTCAACATTGCGGAAGGAAGGAGACTCCTCCAGGTTGCGCATAAATTCCGCAACAGTTTCCTCACTCATCCCCAAGCCACCGATATTGATCGTGCCGCCGCTTTCCTTGAAGGAGGTCAGCCACAATTTTTCCGGCAGGGCAGAACTCAAACTATCCAATAGCCGAACCGGACCAGTCTTACCCTGTTTAAGCTTGTCCAGGATCGAGAGCTTTTCCTGCAAATCACTCTGAAGTTTCTTGAAGTGATCCACTTCACCAATGGCTTTTTTAAGTTGCAGCAGTTCGGTTTCCTTGGCTGCCTTGGCTTCCTGCTCTGAACTGATTTGCAAGAGCATGGTCGCATAGACCCCACCACAGGCTATAACAGTAGCCACCATGCTGAGAGCTAAGACCGCAATTTGGCCTCGCAGGGCCTCTTTTTTCTGGGCGGCCCTGATGGGCAGAAGATTAATTCGAATCATGCGTCGCCCATCCTCCTCATGGCAAGTCCGACAGCAACCGAGAACAGCGGCCCGACCTCCCGCAGGTACTCAAGGTCGAAATCCTTCTCTTGGGCCACAACAGCCCGGAAGGGATCCATAACTTCTACCGGAATCCCTAGGCGATTCTCCAAAGTCGGGCAGATTTGGCTGGTGCGGGAAACCCCGCCAGTGATGTAGAGCCTTTGCACCTTTTCGTCCGCTGAGGTCGCCGAGAAGAAATCCAACGAGCGCTGAACCTCCTGCGCCAGACTTTCGGTCGCCTCGCGAATAATGGCTGTCAAAGAATCGTCATCCACATCCTCTAACTTACCACCAAGTTTGACTGTTTCCGCGTCATCAGAGCTCAGGCCCAACCGCTTTTGAATCTCCTCATTGTACATGTTGCCGCCGACCTGAATATCCCGCGTGAAGACAGAGGCGCCATCCTTCAGAATATTCACGTTCATGGCGCCCGCCCCCATATTGATGAGAGCAACAATCTCGTCGGCACCAAGCCCGTAATTGACTTCGAAGGCATTCTCGATGGAGAAGCAATCGATGTCCATCACCACCGGATTCAGCCCGCACTCCTTGAAAACACTTACATAGTCGTTGACGAAATCTTTCTTCGCCGCGACCAGGATGATATTCATCTGCGAGGGATCTTTGGGGTCAGGGCCGAGAATTTGAAAGTCGAGATTGACTTCAGAGATTTCGAAGGGGATGTACTGTTCGGCCTCCCACTGAATGGAGGCTTCCAGCTCGTCCTCAGTCATCATTGGCAAGGATATTTTACGAATGATCACCGAATGACCGGAGATGGATGTGACGATATTTTTTGTTTTAACTTTATGACTTTCCATCAGATTACGCACCGCATCAACCACCGCGGCCGTATCCATAATGGCATTATCCACAATCGCTTCAGGGGGCAAGGGTGCAATCGCAAGGTTCTGCAACTGGTAAACTCCCTTGGTTTCCTTCAGCTGGATCAACTTGATCGAGCTCGATCCGATGTCAATGCCGACAACGTCTTTCTTGCCCTTGAATAGCATCTGGCAACCCTGGCTGAGGTGAATGAAGCCTTTTCGTATCCGACCCTGTGTGCTCTTGATAGCAAGGGCCGTACCATTTATCCGTCAAGACCTGGAAAGACTCGTTCCCTGTCCCCAAGGGTCAACCCCAGGGCCAGGATGATTTTACGCTTGGTCGCCATGCGACAGGCTTCTCCGCGCTCGATGCGATCGACGGTCAGCGGAGAAATCCCGGCCTTGCGGGCCAGTTCCGCCTTGCTCATCAGCATCGCTTCCCGTATTTCCTTAACGCGATTTATTATCATCGACGATCAACCCTTACTAACAATAGACAAAATTAGGCCTAATTATAGGTTAATGATATTCAGAGTCAACGATTAAATTCCATGCTTGTTATTGAACTTGCCCAAGCCAAAATCCACCCATCACCGCCATATCACAAACCTACAGGACAAAAAAAAGGCCTCCCAGAAAACGGGAGGCCAGTGGTCCTTCCTATGTCAAAAAACCAGCCAAACGGTTGAAGAAAAGTCAGTAGAAGGAAAGATACCAGGAAATCAATTGCGGACCCCAAAACAGGTAGATCAGGGCCCCCAAGGCCAAAAAGGGCCCAAAGGGAATCGCGAGCTTGCTATCGGCCTTTTTCACCAGTATGAGTGGCACACCAACCAGGGAGCCGACCAGGGAACTGATAAAGATAATGGGCAGAATGGCCTTCCAACCAAGAAAGGCGCCAAGCATCGCCAGCAGCTTGATATCGCCCCCGCCCATCCCCTCTTTTTTTGTCAGCAGTTCGTACACCACTGCAACCAGCCACAGACTGCCACCGCCAAGCAGGATTCCGAGCAGGGAATCGCTCCAGGAAAGCCAGGGAACAGCGAAAGAACAAAGAAAACCCACAATGATGCCGGGGAGACTAATGACGTCGGGAATGATTTGATGGTCGAGGTCGATGAAGGTTATAACGACCAAGGCAGAGGCAAAAAGAAAGTACACAGGTGTTGCGGACGATAGACCGAAGCGATAGAGGACCACAATGAAGAGCAGACCCGTAAGCGTCTCGACCAGGGGATAGCGGATTGAGATAGAAACCTTGCAACGAGCGCATCGACCTCCGAGCCCCAGCCAGCTCAGTATCGGCACATTTTGATACCATCGAATTTCCGCCCCGCAATTAGGGCATCGCGATGCGGGCGAAACGATGGAGACTCCCGCAGGAATTCGGTAAATGCAGACATTGAGAAACGAACCGATTACGGCACCAAGAAGAAAGGCAAAAACAAAAAAGACCATATCTCTATCCACGCTTTCCAATAATGGTTATACCTACGTCCCGCAGGGACAAAACCTTGGGAACCGGGACATAAATCCCCCGATCTGGCCTGTATAGAATCCAGAGCCCCCCAAGCCCATTGGCCATTCCAAGTCGGCTGCATTGGTCTCAACTGAAATGAATCTTTTCTCTGGTGGCCCGATAGAGTTTGAACCAACTAGAAATCTCTCGGTGGCTGACCCGACGTCGGGCTTGGATCTGTTTGCGTTTGGCCAACAGTCCCGGCATATGTAGAAAAAACTGGCCCCAACCACGCAGCAGAATACCCGCCATGTTGCAGCCCGCTCCCTTTGTCGTTTGCCCCAAGCCGGATGCTGCCCCTCGACCCCGCAGGACACTCACTAAAGACCACAAATACATTAACGGCAGCAATGCCAAGGCCCGCAGCAAAAAAAACAACGGCAAATTCTTGGACAAGTTGAAGAGATGGTTGCGATGCACATAAAAGGCTTTGAAGGGCGAGCGGCTTTTTCCGGTGGCACTATGCACGTGCCGTACCACCGCCCTGGGCGTGTAATAGGCCTGAAACCCGGATAGACGCAGTCGCCAAGCTAGGTCCACATCCTCATGATAGGCGAAATAACTGCCATCAAAAAACTCCGAAGGGCCTCCGGCCACCGGCAGGGCCACCTGCTCTAAGGCGGCGCGGGGATAGAGTGCGGCGCTGGCGGCTGCGCCAAAGATTTCCTCCTCCTGCCCGTACTGCCCCCGGTCCGTTTCCCCGAGTCCCCGGTTGACCGCGCTCATGTCTGCGGCAATCATGATACCAGTACTGTCGAGCCGGTCGGCCTCGAAATAGTTGACCACTTTGGGCTGAACCGCCCCCGCTGTAGGGTTGCGCCGGGCGCAGGCCACCAACTCCTCCAGATAAGTCGGCTCCGGGTCGGTGTCGTTGTTCAGGGTGACGATGAATTCGATCTCGGGTCGCTCGAGTGCCCGGGAGATCCCCATGTTGCAGGGGGCGGCAAACCCCCGATTCCCTTCCAGTTGGATCAGCTCGACATCCGGATAAAGCGCACGAACAAACTCCACCGAGTCATCACTGGAGCCGTTGTCGACCACGATGACGCGAAAGGGTGCATAGCTCTGCCCCTGCAGGGCCGCGAGACAGATTCCCAAATGCTGTCGCCCGTTCCAATTGACGATGACCACGGCCAGGGCTGACTCGATTGGGCTCACGTCAGACCTCCAGCCCGAATAAATCGCAAATAGTGCCCTTCCACTTCCGCCACATACTCTGCCGTCGATCGGTGGCGAATCACCTCAGGTGGCGGCTTGATCACCAAATTGACCTCCCCCCTCAGAAGTCCTCTAACCAAACGCGCAAGTTCGCCAGCATCTTCTGGGGCGGCGCCAGTTTTCTTGGACACCAAATTGGGATAAAGTCCCAGTCCAAGGAGATGGAACATGACAACCAAAAGCAACAAGACAGAAACAGTTTCCGGGCCACTGGCCGAGGGGC
>Ga0209231_1000550_pt1 | contig 19901 bp, 15 predicted proteins | sample Deesub45470m_DNA_FD_188086 | JGI IMG/M metagenome (GOLD analysis project Ga0209231, IMG submission 188086) | Deep subsurface microbial communities from North Pacific Ocean - 450_OLKR46/470m Metagenome (SPAdes) (version 2) | ecosystem: Environmental > Terrestrial > Deep subsurface > Unclassified ... | reverse complement strand
AAGAGACAGATATCAACTCGTCCCCTTTGGCGGAAAGCGTCAATGGCGGGATCACTTCGCGACTTGCCATCCCAAGTGATGTTCTTAGCGCTTTGCGGTGCTGGCGTTGCGCAGAAGTTCGAAAATCGGAAAAAGATGAACAACCTTGTACGAATTTCTGGAATCACGCCACTTGAGACCATGGAGTTGCCGGCTGAGCTAAATGGCCAGAACGGCCTCAACCGGGCTGTTGGCAACCGCCCTCAGATCGCGGCGCAGAATGACATCGACGCAATCAAGGCCTGGCTGGCACGGTACATTGACACCAAAACGACCTTGGACAGCTATCGTAAGGAAGCCGAGCGGCTGTTGTTGTGGTCTGTAATCGAGCTGACTAAGCCCTTATCGTCACTAACGCATGAAGACCTGTTGGTATACCAGCGATTCCTGGTGGATCCGCATCCAGCGGAACGATGGGTTATGACTGCCGGGCGTAAATGGGCGCGCAATCATCCTGAATGGCGCCCTTTCGTTGGTCCTCTTTCCAGTACCAGCCAGCGCCAAGCCGTGGTTATTTTGAATGCGATGTTCGCATGGCTTGTGACCGCCGGATATTTGGTGGGCAATCCGCTGTCTTTATCTCGGCAGCGGCAACGCAAAGCCAAGCCGAGGGTGACGCGCTTCTTGGATGAAACCCTCTGGCAGGAGGTCAAATCGACCATCGAGCAAATGCCGAAAGAGACCGGTCGCGAACGCGAACACTACTTCAGGGTGAGGTGGTTGTTTTCCTTGTTCTATATCTGTGGCGTCCGAATTTCAGAAGTTACCAAAAATACGATGGCAGGATTCTTCTGTCGCCGCGACAAGGGTGAGGAACGGTGGTGGCTGGAGATTACGGGAAAGGGTGACAAGACGCGCATCGTGCCAGCAACCAATGAATTGATGCTCGAACTTTCTCGCTATCGGCGCGAAAAGGGTCATGCGCCCCTCCCCCTTCCTGGAGAAACCACTCCCCTCCTCCTGCCGATTGGCACGCAGCAGCGAGCTTTGACCCGAAGTGCGGTGCACCAGATTGTCAAAGAAGTGTTCGATCAGACTGCAGGCCGTCTACGTGAACGCGGCCCAGAATATCAATCTAGGGCTGCCGAAATAGAAATGGCATCGGCGCATTGGATGCGACACACCGCCGCTTCAAATATGACAAGCGAGGATATGGACCTCAAACATGTACGAGACAATCTGGGCCATGAGTCGATTGCCACAACAAGCAAATACCTTCACTCGGAGGATGATCTACGGCACAAAGAGACGGAAGAGAAACATCGGCTTCGGTGGTAGGAACCTATTCTGGTAACAACAATACACAGGGGTCGACCTTGGGGGTTAAGATTGTTGTAGCAAGTTTGGCGCGCGTCACACTGACACGGAAATTCTGCCGAGCTTGATCATTAATCATAGCTCGATCGTTACCACGCACGATACGGTCAGAATTCGCCACGATTTCCCCTTTGACAATGCGTGGCCACCCTTCGAAGATTATTACCTCGTCGAATTGTTTTCCTTTTGCCTTATGCATGTTCATCACCACAACGCCAGTTTCGGGCTTAGCTTTTGTGGAGAAATGTTCCTTCACAAATGAATGCTGGACAATTGCCAGCGCATTTGTATAGGAACCGTGGTCACGCCAGTCCTGCGAAAGCTCCTGTCGTAGCTGCGTTCCACGCTCCAAAAGGCGAATATTCTTAACTTCATCCGCAATTCCTTTCAGCCTCGGGCACGTTCCGCTTTCGAGTATACGTCGCATATTCCGCCAATCGCTGTCAGGATCTCCTGTGAGGGTGAGAGCTCGAGCCTGGTTATAGACGGCCAGCATGGCAACCAAGATACTATTCCCTCTCATCTCTTTTCCCGCAACCTGACGAGCGCACCATTCATCGTAGGCTTTCTTAATATTTGCGGCCTCACCTAAATCGCTTTTTGTTGGGGAATCACCTCCTTTGCCGTGGAAGTAATTGCGCAGTAGGGCAATAAACTGCTCGAAATGGCGCCCGTCAATATCCGGCTGCATTAAGAAAGAGATTACTTCGGCCCCGAGAATTGCAGCCTCCAATTCGATGGCAGCGACGTGCGGAATTTCCACCATCCCAGCTGGTGGGGTCCGAAGGGTATCTGATACAAGCCGAGTCATTTTCTTTGTTGGCACGAGTATCGCTACGGACCAATCCTTACGACCAGTATCAACCAGCCTCTTCCGCACCGTATACGTGGCAGTAACCAATGAAGTTAAAGCCTGTCCAGCGTTTGCTTCGTACGTATTGAAATGGATCCCGTTGTAGGCGTTTTGCCGAAACTTCCCAGTTAACAGATCGTTGCCAAAGGCAGCTATTTCGGTTCCACCACTACGATGATTATCCGTACTCAGGTCCACATCTGTTGGCGCGAACGCTGTCCTGAAATGGTTTAGGCGTTCTGGATCTGCTCCGATCCAGTCATAGATGCGCTGTTCAGGGTCGGCGAGAGCTACCAAGGTGCAATGCTCTCCCAGCGCTTGTACTACGCGCCACTGTTCGGCATTCGTATCCTGAAATTCATCAAAGATGATGATTGGATACATTGAGGCAATCAGCCTTCGAACGCGCTCGCTCCCATGAAGAATATCTCCTACATAGGACGCAAAGAGATCGAAGCAGACGCGGCCCTCAATGCGCGCAAGTCTTACACGCTCAGCTTCCTCTGTTGCCTTCTTCTGAGCTTTCTCGGCATCTGTCAGCTTTGAGTTGGCGGCGTACCCACTGCGTATAGTCGAAAGCGAGATCGCCTCGCTTGGCGGCGTGTGAATAAAGAGCCGTCTTGGCAAGCCGATTAGATACCCGTGTGTTTTCAAAATTCGCCAGAAGAAAGAGTGGTACGTTTCTACGTCGATCCGTCTTTTCTGCTCACGCGGGATATGCTGTTCGTACTCGATAGCTTCAACAACCCTTGAAACGGTCGCACGAGCGAAGCTAAGAAATAGTATCTTTTGACCCGGAAGTAGGTCGCATTCAGCGAATTGCGCGGCTTTTAGAATGGCGACAGTTGTCTTGCCAGAACCGGGCCCGCCTGTGACAAGGAGGTGCCCAGCCGCATCCATGATCTCTAACTGCTTCTTAGTGAGTTTCATCCGCGCTTGATTACAATTCCACTTCTGTAGCTACGGGCGCCACGGCCCCGTCAAAAGTGACTGGATCGGCTGGCTCAGGCGCGCAAGATTCCTTCAATGAAATGCAAACTACTCGAAGCCACTCAGGGATCTCCGCCTCGCTACACTGTGAAAGAAAATCAGCAACTCCCCAACTTGCTTTTGCCCACCCGAAATACTCGCTCAAAGCCACTTTCGCTTGGCCCTCCGGGGTTGGGTACTTAGCTTTGAGGTGTGGGGGCCAATCGATGAGTTGCGCGAATCGCTTTAGTGCCTCTTCGGTGGTGTTCGTCAGAATGAGGTCCTCGAAGCCAATTTTATCGTGCATAAATAGCGTTTCTACTTGAGCCTCAATGAGCGCTTTGTGGTCTTCGGCTTGCTTATCACAAATGGCAAAAGTCCGTTTGCCAAGGTCTCGATAGAGTTTGGCCAAATCAGGAATGTTCTTCTCTCCGCCGGCGTCGATTGTACAAATACCCAGAGCCTCCAATGGTGCATACGCGCTGGGATTCAATTCCGCCAGACGCCGACACACAACAGGAAGCGAGTCAGCTTCCGTCGCTCCTTCGGCGATAAGAATGCGACGTGCCAGCAAACCTTCACAGAAGCGGGTACGAAATTCCTGGCGATAGCGCTTTGGCTTCACGCTTTCTGGCAACGTAATTTCAAACTGTCCAAGGTTTCCTTGCATGTCCCGAGTTAGAACGACGGTCTCGTCAGGTGCGAATTCTTCAAGAACATAGGGCGAGTGAGATGTGAAAATGGTCTGCGAGGCTAATTTTCGAATTTCGTGAACGATTCGCTTCTGGGCATAGGGCGGAATGGCCGTCTCCGGTTCCTCCATCGCGAATATGACATTCTGCTTGTCTTCCGCGATCTGGGACAACATCGCCAAGACCAGCATGTTTATAGTTCCTGTGCCTTGCCGGTAGAACGGAGCAGCGTGCTTCCCCTCACCCGTGGCAATAAATGCGGTGATTACTTTCCGTAAGTGTTCCCGTGTTAGCGTCGACACTTTTAGATGCGGCTCGATACCCCATTCCTTCGGTACGTATTTCTTAAGGGCTTTGTTGATGCTCTCTAGTACTCCCGAAATACCTAACTCAGGGGCACTCGCAACTGAATAGTTGGCCAGTGTATTTATTGTGTCTTCCCACATCTGCGGCCTGACTTCTTTGAGACGCAGAATGATATCGAGCAGACTACCGCGTTCCAGGCTCAATGCACGTGAACCTGTTCGCAAGGTGCGCAAATAGAGAAAGCCACAAATCTGCTTGTCTTTCTTAGAGAAAGCGATGGGCGCCTCGCCTTCCGATAGACTGCGCGTGAAAAATGTTTTCCCTTCGAAATCGTCCTCTTCTGGGTCGTACGATCCGAGGAAAGTGACGCGCAATGCTTCTGTGATAGATGTGGCATCAACGCCGGCCGGGGGCGGCTGATCGTAGAGTTTGCTAGTCTTCGTATCCCAGAACTCTATGTAATCTCCAAACTTTGCCTTCTGCTCCTCGGACAAGTCGGCTATGATTACTTCGATCTCGATCCGAGGTACTTCAGTCGCACTGTGTTCAGCGACCCCCTTACCTACTTCATCAGCGTCAGTAGAAACAGCGGCTAGCGCTACAACTTCTTGGTCCTTCGAAAGATGCTCACCTTCAACCCCGTTTGTGCTGGGAGCGTCAGCGATGTACCGGCCTTGGTAAAAGTCATGCTCATCGATGGGCGGCATGCGATTCAGGCGATCGGGCCCCAACACCAGATCTAGTGCCTCAAGAATCGTAGTTTTACCCGTATTATTGTCGCCAATTAGAACCGCGTGCTTCGGAAGTAGCAATGACGCGGAGTGAATCCCTCGGAAATTTGTTATCGCTATACGACATACCTTCATGGGATTCCCCTTTCTATGTTCATCTTCATGGTTGCATCATTTGCATACACATACATGTTTGAAGTCACAGGATGAAATCCATAGACCTCTCGGACAAGGTATCCGTCCTGGATGTAAAATGAACTTGTGCTCGGTAGGACTTCTTTGGAAATCGGAATCAATGCGTTTGGATTTAGGAAAAGAGTTACACCTTCCGACCAAGACTCCCGTGGCGCTGACTGGGAACCTACACGGTACCGAAATTCCTTCACTGATGGCTCTGTCTTAGATTGGACGGCGTAGTACATTCCTTCTCGTATTGCTGTTATCTCTTCACTGCGTTCAAGAGGTGTGGCTAAGCGAAAGAAGCGAGGGACAGTGAAGGCATTGCAATACAACACTGCGCTGACTGATTTTGAACTCTGGAGAGAGAAAAATCCTGTCGTTGTTTCTTGTATTCCATATAGACAATCGACCAAAGCATCATCTGTGTAAAAGATAGAACCCGCCTCAAAGAAAGGTGCAACCATTAGTACAAGCGGTTTTCCTGCGCATTGAGGAAGTTTGTCATATTGACGATTCACTTTCTTCTTGAGTATCGAAATCATTCGATTAGGAAACTCTACGTTTACCTTCGCCGCAATCTCCTCTTCCGATAAATCTGCCAACATCCGTAACGATATGTCTGCAGACTGATCGTCAGATGGATTGGAGGTGGTTACCTCGATGGCCAAGCTAAATCCATCTCGCGACGCCAAAAAATCGGGGGATGAGTAAGTTCTATTCGGAACAAAGCCACCACTCTCGAGATAGGCGAAACATGCAATTTCAAACAAATGTGAATGGAATCCATCAGTTTGAAATTTGCGGATGAAGTCCTTTCCGTGAAGTCCCATTCGCTGGTACAGAGTATTGATTAGCAATCTAGCTTCGGAATGAAAAGGCGAATCTCGAAGATCTCGAAACTGACGATGCAGCCTATTTTCGGCTGCTACGGATTGGAATATGTCATTTGATATGGACACTGGGATTTTTCTCTAATCGCAAAGCTAAACTGAGATCAAGTGACGTGCTGCATCCCTCGCCCCTTCCAAATCAAGACAAAGAGAAGCAAAAGATCGCCGTGCCATAACATCGGGCATGGCCCAATCCCACTTCTCCCGAATGATATTGTTGGCGTTAGCGAGAAGTTCAATAGGGTCTAGCTCCTCAAGCTGTGCGATTTCTTCAAGCACGTCGAGGACTCTCTCCCTTGCACCGCCAGAAACATTAATGACCAATCCCTCGTTGCTTGCAGTCAAGCGATGCTGTGTGAGCAGTAGTGCGAGCGCATCATTAACCCAGTCTCCTCGCCAGGTCAGGAGTTGAACATCAGAGCCCCGTTGGATCAACTGGATATTGTCTAAGCCCGCTCGTTTGTAATAACTCCGCGCCTCATCCAATAGACTGAGTGCCCCTTGGTCAAGGAACCGCACCGAGGTTTCCTCAGCTAGAACCAACCGCATTTCATGCCGAACTCGATCATGAACCATCGAACCACCACCCTCGAAGGCTGGCGGCGCACCTCCCCGATCCGGGGCGACGACAATGAGTTTTTTCTCTGAATCAACATCAATGACACGCCAGCGGCGTCCCGCAAAAATGATGCACTGTTTTGGTAACAGAGGTCGACTTACGGGCAGTGAGCCCAGCACCCTACCCTCACACACCAAGCGAAATTCCTCTTCACTGGAGAATGCAGCAAAGAATTCATAATGATTAACGAGTTTCTCGCCAAGCTCACCATGAAGGAGAGACCCTGAACTATCTTGAGTCAGCAACTGTCGCTCACCCATGTGTTTTAACAGAAGAACAAACTCGTTCCTAGTTAATCCTTCAAACGGACTACCTGAGGCCGCCAAGGTTGACCATAATTGGCCGGCACTTGCCCCACCTCTTTCTGCAATAATTGATAGGATTTGTTGGATCAAAGTTGAGCCATGTAGGCCACCAATTCGCGGCGGCTCAAACCACCCAGCTATCAACAATCGAATCATCGCTACTGATTGAACTAGCCCTTCGCGTAAGCAGTCCGAAATGCCTGAGTTAGACTGAAGTTCTGGCTCGATGCAGTAGGCCCTAAGAATTGCCGCCTCCCCTTTTCTGCGTCCAGAACGCCCAAGCCTTTGGCGGAGACTTGCCACGGATGGTGAAGCTCCAACCTGACAAATACTTTTGACCGAACCAATATCAATACCGAGCTCAAGCGTTGTTGTGCAAACTGCCGTAGCCGGGCGAGTACCCTCCTTTAGAGCTTGCTCAGCCTCTTCCCTAAACTCTTTGGACAAGCTTCCATGATGCGCCCAAAATTCGTTTGGAACAGAGTCACGCTCACAGCTTCTGCGCAACAAGTCTGTGAATATCTCAACCTTCTGCCGGCTATTCGGAAATACCAAATTATTTGAGCCACGCAACACCTTGTAGAGATTCGCAGCTACATCGACGACACTTCCAGAGACGACATCCTCCATTTCTGGATTATCTAAATCTGGATTGGACTCAATACGTGGCGGCTTTGCCAGGTACCCTTTCAGAAGTACTTTCAACTCCTGACCACTTCCCTTCGTCTCAATAAGTTCCACTTGATCAGCATCAGACGGCCTAAGAAAACGGGCTGCCAACCTCATATCACCCAAAGTAGCCGATAGCCCGACGCGAGGCACACGGCGACCAGCAATTTGCTCTAGCCGGTGAAGCAGTGATTGAAGTTGTTTACCTCGTTCTGAACCGATGAACGCATGCAATTCGTCGACCACCACATAGCGGAGGTTCGCCATAAGGCCTGGCATCGTTGTACCACGCATCACAAATAGTGCCTCAAGCGATTCAGGCGTAATCAGCAAGATGCCATTGGGATTCTTAAGGAAGTGTTTCTTATGGCTGGAGGCAATATCGCCATGCCAACCGGTAACAGGGATTTCGAGTGACTCACATAAGCCGCTAAGTCGGCTCCATTGGTCGTTGATTAACGCTTTCAGAGGACTGATGTAAAGCACGGTGCCGATGTCAGGTGCTTTGCTCAGTAAATGCGTCAGAATAGGGAAGAAGGCCGCCTCAGTTTTACCTGCCGCAGTTGCGGCAGCCACAATTACATCGCGGTCAGCGTTTATCAAGGCGGGTATGGCTCGCTCTTGAGCATCCCGCAATTCGGTCCAACCCTCATTCCAAATCCAGCGTTGAATTTGTCCGTTTAGCTGGGTAAAACCTTGGGAGTCAGAGTTGGAAGCTGGCAAGTTCGTCGTCATGATCAACCGCAAGATCGGCTGCTGCCCCGTCATCAACCGTTACTTCGGTCGCGCCAATCAGTTCCTTCCAATCAGCACCAGGATTTTGCTCCAAGACAGCTAGGAGGTTAATAAATGCGGTTATCGTAGTCCGAGGGGTGCGGAAATAAGCTTCACCTAAACGCTTGGAGCAATGCTCCATGAATATCGGAATAGCTTCGTCCGGCAGAAGGAACTTGGCAACGTCCCCTGAAGCATAAACATGCCTCAGCTTATGAAGCAACACGTAGAAGTCCTCTGGTGTTAAACCGGCCAAGCGCATGACCGGCCCTGAGTAATCTACCATCCCGTCTCTGGCGAAGGTATTTTCTGAAAGTCGCGACTGCAGCGCGACGTAGCTATAAAGACCCCGGCGAGTATCCATGAGAAATTCAGGTGTGCCACCGAGCACAAAACCCAACCCTTCGGCAGAGCCCTGTAAAGAGTCATTCAGAATACGAAGAATCTGCTCATAGTTTGAATTACGAGCCTGCGTATTCGCTAGCTTGTACAGGTTAACCAGTTCATCGAGACAGACCATCAGACCACTATAGCCGGCCAGACGGACAAATCGTGCGAGTAACTTGAGTTGGTCATATACCGACGCGTCGTCAACTATGGTTCGAACCCCTAGTGCGGCACGAGCATCTGTCTTGGTCGAAAATTCGCCGCGAAGCCAGCGAATCGCATCTGCCTTCAACTGTTCATTTCCTTCCTCGAACCCTCGGCAGTATGCGGCTATGACTTCCGCAAAATCGTAGCCATTTACCATCTCCATCAGATGCTCTAACCGCTGCTTTATAAGCACCTCAGTTGTTGTCCCATTCGCCTTGGCATCTGATATTGCTTGCGCCACAAACTTTTCAACTACTCCGGACAGAGCTCCACCATCAGGTTTAGTACGTGTTGCCATGTTCTTGGTCAGCTCTGCGTAAAGTGAGCGGGCCTGGCCTCCTGAGGCGTGCAGTCTTCGATCAGGATTGAGGTCGGCATACATGGTGACCAGCTTCTTCTCAAGAGCAATAGAGCGCACCAGGTTCAAGAAGAACGTCTTGCCGGATCCATATTCGCCAATCACAACGCGAAAACCAGAGCCGCAATCAGCGATTCGCTCCACGTCCTTCATTAGTGCCTCGAGCTCTTTGACGCGCCCCACCTGTACGAGGTGTTGCCCTGATCGTGGGACCACCCCAGCTCGTAGGGATTGAATTACTGCATCACGGTCTTTTGCTCGGATGGTACTCATAAGGGTAGTTGCTCCACTAGTTCTCGATTAATTTCTATGGGGTCATCGCCCTCGGTCAAAGGTGTTTCGAACATATCCAGCATCATTTCGTTTATATGTTCCAGCGTGCCGTCTAGCATCAATTCCATATCGGCCGCCACATCGTTCAAATCAGATTTAGGCCAACTGTACCGTGAAACCAAACGTCGAACAAAGGCGGAATGTTCAGCATTCAGGCCAAGTATGCCCGCAGGTGCATCAGAAGATTCGTCAATGGTGACATCCACTGAATCTGGTTCGCTATGCTGTTCTTCAGTAAATACACCGGCCAGCAATGCGGACACTTCCTCTGTTTCTTTCTGCAGTTGGGCAATGCGCTCCGCATTGAGGGCAAATCCGGTCGTCGACTTGGGTTTCTGTGTGCCGCTGAATGTAGATAAAACTCCCTTCCCGCCTGGATCGGGCACAACATGAAGATCAGAATACAGCAGCTGTGTATCGAGACTCAGTGTCACGTAGACTCGCTCCAGGAATTTGACTTCCTCGGGAGTAACCTGCCCGTCCGACTGGGTGAGATGAGCCAAGAAGCGCCCAACGGATCGTTTGGCCTCAACCGGCAACGGTTCCATTTTCTTCTTAAGAGAAGAAAGGGGTAAGGGCTGATCCATACCTAAGCGCAAATGAGCTTTAAGGCGCTTTCGATGAGCGTCACTGAGATGTGCCCATGAATCGATTTGACGGGTTAAATGCAGCATCTCGTGTGTTGAAAACGCGCCATCGGCAAGCGCAGCCCCGCATGCCAAGTCCAAAGTGACCACAGCGGCAGCATAAGCCGGAGCATTGCGCGCAGCGCTATCCTCGGACGGGGTGGCAAAAAGCGCAATTTTGTCTTCCGCCTTGGGAGTCTTGTAGCCAGCCAGCACATCTGGTTCAAGCCCCAAGTGTAGGCTTCCAAGGGCGCGCGCTAAGCCCAGAACTTTTTCGCGCGATAGCCCCCCAGCGCTCTTGAGGCGGCCAGAAAGCTCGCCAAAGGACATCAGCAGAAGTCCATCTCCGACTTGAATCTTGATATCCTCTAACTCTGCGCGTACAGCAGCCGGCCATAGTGAAACGGGGAGCTGCAATAGAGCATCAAGAGTCTCCGCTTTGTCTGGATTGCGCCCTAGATACCGGCTGTAGGAATCAAGCTCCGCTGTGCATTCATCCACAATTTGCTGCAACTTGGTTACGGGAGTTTTTGCAGCCGACACATCTGGTAGGTCAGCAATTGAATGGGAGAAGTCGCTATAGCTTAGCCCGGAAGATGCTGGATGATAGGAAATCCTGAGCTTGGTCCGATTGACTTTTAGCGTTAAGCCTTCACCACAAGATTCGACATACTTTTTCTTAAACAGCACTGCAAACAAGTCGGCGCATCGAGTCACGGGAGTTCTGCGCACAATAGTTGGATCAGAAAGCGCCCATGCAAGTGCCCAATCGGCAGGAACTGGCTTTTTGTCGACTGCCAACTGACCCAATCCAACACGTAGACGGAAAGGTAATTCGAAGCAGCTATCGGGAACGCTTGGCGGCGCTGCCAAATATTCTTTCTCAGCCCAGTGAGAAAAAGTGACGTAGTCCAGCAGTTGAGTAGCGTAACGGCGGAACGAGTGATTTTCCCCGTAAATTTCTAGCAATCGCTGAATTTCAGTCTTGATTAATGGGAGCTCTGCACGAGCATCAGTCTCTGTCTGCGCATCCACCAAGGCTCTTCGTTCTAGACCATAGAAGAACAAAAATACATATCCAATATTAGCTAGTGGCGCTTGTCTGCCGCCAGCAAGCCAACGTAGATACGCTTTCCTTGCATCGGGAGTTATCGTTGCATAGCTCGGCCAGTAACCAGTTAGGGGCAACGAGATATCAATTTCTGCAGAAGTAACCTTGAGATTTGGGTCAATAAGTGCTGGATCAGCATCCTGAAAGCCTCTACTTGGGGCGGTACTGACATACAACATTCCGCGTGCAATTCCTATTCCCGCAACCGTCGTGGTTTGTCCAGGCGGAACCCACTTTGCGTTTTCGAGAGGTCCAGAGCGAGTCATAGGAATCGAATACTCTCTACCTGATCTGCCATCGCTGAAAGTGATCGTTACTAAGTCATCGACATTTTCTCCAACCGTCGAAGATCGGGAAGTTGATGGTCTGGTGTTTCGCTGACTAGATTGAGACGAGGAATCATCGGACAAGGAAGAAACACCAGTACTGCTTGGAGACATAAAGAAATACCGTATACCCAACACGGCGAGCGCCAAGATGACTAGTCCAACCCACACCTCTCTTGGAATAGAAATCAGAAGCCAAATGACGACGACTATTCCTATAAGCAAAGGGCTCCCTGAGCTTTTCTTTCCCACAATATTTCCCCTTTACTCACATTTCCAACGATGCTACCACGAAGGATATTCAAGACATATATGCCGTTTGGCCTATATCCATATGGGACCGCAAGACTTTTCGACCAACAGGATCGTTGCCTCCCAAAATGGTAAAGGTCAGACCAATCCCGTGGTTCTGGTTAGTGCAACTGGATCGAACACCCCGCATTTTGGGCTGCGGTATATCCCCGCCCCTTAAACTTTTCGCAGGTGCTGATCAACTGTTTCAGGATGTCGACCTGCAGCGACCGACGTCTTTCAGGCGTCTCCTGGAGCGAAATCTCCTGAATGTGCTTTTCCGCCTCTGCTTGCACCTCGTGCAATCCCGAAATGAATTCAGATGCTGCGTAAGTAGCCTCCACATCGGTCATTAAGGTCAGTGATAACAACCTCACTTCTTCCTTGTCCAAGAGGAGGAAACCGTCCCGATATTTCATAGCAAACCCTTATCCAGAAGTAATCGTAAATCGATGCATATGGCGAACAACAGGTTCTTACCCTTGGTCAGCCCAGCGTGCAGCCTGATGAGTATTCTCAATGTAGTTCAGCTGTCCTATGGCTTTTGCAATGAAGGATACCTCTTTGCGTATCGGGATAAGTTCCTCCTCAATACGGGTGACCATATCCACCTCCCAATATTGGGCGCGCTTTAGCAACGTATCCATATTGTAGCCATGTTTGTTTTTTGGCTTGATGATGACCTTCTTATCCATACGGCGGGTCTTTGCCGCATTCGCTCCATACCAGCGTATTTCAAACCAGGTGATGGTAAGCGTGTTATCGCGTGCCCGGGGTTTAGCGTACAGAATGCTCCTTTCCGCCCAGGTCCTTCGCTTGTTCTCAGCCATGACAAATTCAAAGTGCTGATCGCACAATGATTCTGCCATTCTCATCAGATCGCCCAAACGAAAGCGAAGACTGTCCAGCGCCTCCTCGACGCTTGGTGATTTTCTGTTCAAATTATTCATCGAATTTTCCTCGTATGCGGAATTTTTGTCCGCGTCTTTGGATGCTGCTTTCACCCAGCATTACCTCTGAGCGGAAATAGGAGAAACCGCACGGCGCAAATGCATGTGATTTCATGTGCGGAAGATGAGTCTGCAAATGCGCCGCGTGATTTTCATCGGCATTTGAAGCCAAGCTACTTCTGCCGTGCTGGAGTTGCTCTGTGGGGCAACTGATCGTGTTGCGATTCATCAGATGCGCTGGGGGTGTGCTGAGGAACATCTGAAACCGCCACTTGGCCGAGCAAATTCCCATGAGTTGCGCTGGAGTTGTTCCGTGGCACCACTAATTTCTTCGAGGTGTTTTCAGATGAGCTGCCGGCGCGCTGGAGAGCGCCTGGCGATTTATCAGCTTCCAGCCCCAGCCTGACCAAGGATTTCAGATCTTTCCGCACACTGAGTTGGTCTGCAGCCACAACGAAGCGATGAATATTATTCGTCTCACCCGGATTGCTGTTGAGTGACTCATGTATCCAGATCACCTCATCATTTCTGTCTTCAGAAATCCAATTCAGCGAGTCTTGCTTCATCACTGTATTGATAAGCGTGCTTGAAATGGTGACGTGCCTTTTCCCTCGTCCCTCTTGCCAATGAATGAGGTAATTCCCAACATCATTCTGTATTGACCAGTCATAAAGCCCGTCCAAGTATGGGCTCCACTTCAGTTCTTGCTGACAATCAGTAACAGTTATGTCTGTGACAATTTTTCCCAGATCATGACCAATACCTGCAATGAATACAGCGAATATCCAGCGTGGATCTATGATGCCTCCTTGCTGAGGAATAACCACTTCGCGAGCTCTTTCTCCTTCGGCCAGCTGCACGGCCCACAATCCGACTTCAAGCGAATGCCTTAACAGACCACCTTTCGCTCGATGGTGATGCGTTGCGGATGCAGGTAATAGCTGAACCATATTCGCCAGACGCAACATCGCGGGGAGATAGTGTTCATCAAACAATTGTCGATTTGAAACAATTTCCATTAGTGAATCGACAATATCTCGATTACGCTCAAGCAGAATTTCCGGCTTGCACACAGGGGTTCCGAAATCAACAGGCGGATAACGCGGGATCAGCAAATAATTATGTTCCTTCAAAGTTTCTGGGGGCTGCGACGGCGCGGAAAGAAACCCGATTTTTTTTAAGAAATTTAGCAGGGGTATCATTTCAAATCCCCCAGCCTACTGCTCATGAATACACTTTGCTCAACAGGAATGCGGTCCAGCACGACATTGAGAGGCAGTAATTTCCCAGAAAACTGCTTTTCAAAGATCGCATCATCATTGACAGCCTCAATGCCCTTCATTCGCTCTTTGGCAACTCCAATTCCTCGCTCAGGAATAAATGATCCATTCGCAGCCCGCTCTGCCACGCCTCTCAGGAATCCAACCGGATTACTGATTTCCCGATGAGCCATTGCACCTACTAGCTCATCCAGAATTGCTTGCCATTGAGCCGGGGCGGCCCCGCTACTAGCCAGAACCGAATTAATGGACTCGCGCTCATGTTGAGAAATTGCAGATGGAAATACCAAAGCAACTTCCCCTGCCACTTGCTGCCGGGTCGCTCCAATTGGCTTCTTGGGCTTTCTCACCGTGGTAGTAGTTGAAATTGAAGTTGCAGATGGTGTTGTTGTTGAGAAGCAGGCCGATGATTTTTCAGAAACTATTCTTTTTATGATGCTTGAGCGGATTTTCTCGATCTCTCGTTCAAGGATCTTTTTTGACTGAGGTGTTTTAAAGCGGTGGAATCTGAACCAACCATCAAGTGCCAGCTCGACCGTGTGCGCATCAAAAAATACCAAACCAGCTTGCTCGAGATTGCTTATTCCAGTTTCAGTTGACTCTGGCGATATACCGATAGACGCCGCAAAAGGGCAAAGCGGAAGTTCGCCATATCCTGCACAACTCATCCAAGGCGCGAACCAAAGTGCCGAAAAGATCAACTTTTCCTCCGGCAATCTGCGCGCAACTCGGGGCCAATTCAGCAAGTTCGTCGGAACAAGGGAGCTTTCTCTCATGATGCACTCCCATGAGATTCTGGCGCCCGCTTACGAGGGCGGCCGCGCTTGCTGACCGCTGAAGGTGCAATACTCTGCGCCTGAGCTGGAATAGTCTCTCCCCTAACGTATGCCTCAACATCTGCACGGCGAAGTAACCGCCTGCCGCATAGAAGTGTCGTCGGTATCGGAAATATTCCTTTAAAAATGTGATTGCGAATCGTTTGTGGAGCAATGCGCAGCAAGTGTGCTGCCTCGGGTATGGTCAAGAAAAGTGTGGTATCCATTTTGCGTATTCCATAGGAAATGAAACAACCCAAAGGAAGTACAGCGCAAGCAGACGGGGCTGATAATCGTCACGCTTTAAGCGCGACGAAGGATAGGAGTGGGGATTAAACGGGCGAACAGGGAGGGGTGAACGATGCCTAGAGCGACTCTAACTCGAACGACAGCCTGGATAGATTGAATCTCCATGCGCTGAAGCAGTACATTCAAGAAATTCATCATGGCATGGATTGTCGAGATATATTGATACCCGACTCGGCCAGAACCGATCCATCTCAGGGCAGCCGATATCATGGCGGTCTTGAATTTCTTGTAGCAAGCCGCACCAGTCGAAAAAAGCCCTAGGCATAGAGCAAAGTCCAGAGCCTGGTCGAGCACTAACTGCCAAGTTGCATCGATCAGAGAAAAATTCATGAACAGGGCATTTGCGACCAGCAGTACTACAAAGGGCATGAATCCCAATAAAGGTAATACTTCAATGCGAATGCGCCGCCAGCACTCACCTGGCAGTGCATCAAAGATTTTTACATCTAAGGCTTTTTGCAAAAGATTCATGCAACAACTCTAATTCAACACCATCTTAAAACACAAGTATTTTTTCATCAGATTGCGAAGATATTTTTAAAAAAAACAAGGCGGTAAATGGAAGTAAATATAAGTAAATGCGCGTGAGAAATTTCAGGAGCGGAATGCTATCTAGTCACGGAAATTCGATTACATAATTTAAAAGTTTGCCAGCCATGCCATCTATTTCTGCACCTCGGCCTTAAGAGACATAATGTGTTTTATAAAATCGCTGCGCGTTGGGAATGCCGAGATGTCTGTTTCATATCAGAACCCGACATTTAGTATTTTGATACTATGCGTAGCGGAGGATTTTAAAAATCAAAGTATGCGCAAGGTTGCTACTCAATAAAGACAACCATCGGATATCTGAAAAAGGGTAAAGAAATGAGAAATGTAATTCTTGTAGCAATTATTGCTATTTCAACAGTTTTATCGGGTTGCGCAACAGTTATTAAGGGAACAGAACAAACACTAACTTTTAACAGTCAGCCAGATGGGGCTCAAGTAATCTTGGACGGTCAGCCTGTTGGCGTTACTCCGCTTATTATGAAAGTTAAAAAGAATCACGTTTCAAGCGTGACCGTAAAAAAAGATGGCTATGTCACACAAGTGCTCCCAATAGAGAAGAAATTTGATGGAGTTACACTGCTGAGCATTTTTTGGGACTTGAGCACTACTGACATAGTTTCAGGAGCTGCTTACGAATATGCACCTAATACGTTCTACTTCGAGCTCAAGAAAGCAGAAGCTCCCAAATGAATCGCTAACTTCGGGCACCTAGATAGGTCAATTTCTGACGATTTGAGAAGCCTTGTGCTAACTAGATATTTTGAAATTAAAAATACAAAGAACTCGAATTTAATGGATGCCTTAATTGAGCTTACTTCAAAGGTTTTTGAGGTGCCAATAAGTGATGCTCGAAGTAAAGTCATCAGAGCCTTAGCGGAAAGCAGCGATCCATTGGATTGTCTGAATAAATTAAGAAGAACAAGCCATTGATTTACTTATCCCGCTCTACGCGGGATTTTTATTGCTCTCCCTATAACTCTGATGAAATATGCACAGAATAAAAAATATATTTCGCTGAAATTTGTCACTCTATTTCTGACCTTGTTGTACCACGGGTCACTCTTTGGAATAGAACACTCAGATAAATATTGGAAGAAGCTGCTTCACTACGATGGAGGGCGTAGTCAAGTAATCTCGGCCGAGTTTTTTGTTTCACCAAATGGGAATGCCAATCCCGATGAAGAACGTCTAGAAATGATACGTCTACTCAATACAAGTGACGGTATTGATGTGGCATGCAACTTCCCTGCGCGATATGAATGGCTATATCAGCACAATCAATCGCCCAAGTATGACTTGGAACGATGTGAGGAATTGAAGGCGTTTTTAGATGGCTTTCAAAAAGACAAACTTAGCATTGTCTATGTCTCCGAATATGTCGATTCCCCTGCATCTGCATTTGGGCATCTCTTCATACTCCTCCAGGAAAATGGCAAAGCCTTGCCACTTGCGGATGTTATTCACTTTGCAGCGATAACCGAACGTGAACAGTTCCTGAAATATGCATACAAGGGACTGTCCGGAGAGTTTGACGCGTATTTTATTCGTGAGCCATTTTTTATTAAGCAGTCCGAGTACAGTGTTTATGAACAAAGGTCGCTGCATATTTACGACTTGGATTTTTCTAAAGAACAGATTTATAGAATAGTTCTTCATCTATATGAATTGCGGAAAGCACGATTTAACTATTATTTCATTAAGGAAAACTGTGCATTTCAAATATCTGAGCTGCTAGCTATTGGCATCCCAGATGAAGAGCGAGGCAATGCTAAACACGTCGCATCCTTACCAATAGATGTCCTCCGGTCATATAAAAGTCATATTACAAATCTCAGTACCATCGACCCAACCCTTTCAAGAGCTGAGAAATTATTCTCTATGCTTACGCCCGCTGAGCAGGGTAATGTTGAAACTGCAATAAAGCGGCATGAAAGTTCTAATCTGGCACTTTCAGAACCATCCAGGGAGGTTGTCTCGCTTTATTATGAATATTCATTTCGACGTAAAGGAGTTGTACATAAAAACTACAACGAAGTTCAATCATTCAAATTCCGGAAATCAACCATTAAGAATTCAGAGCACGATCCATTGGATGAAAATTTTTTGAATAGGCTTGAGATAGGAATTTCACATAGCAATGCAACTTCAGGGGTATTGCTCGGATACAGCCCTGTCAGGAAAGATATTTACGATTTACAAAGCCAATCGCTACAAGAAACAGAGATCACATTAGTCAACGCGCAATTTTTGATCAATAAACACACGTCTATTTTGCGGAAATTTGAAGTATTGGGAATCCAATCCATACCTCATTCAACCGCATTACTCCAGCCTCTATCGTGGTCTTTCTATCTCGGCATAAACAGAGAAAATGCCTTGGAAACTTTAAAGCCGGAGATATCGGCTGGCGTTGGTAAAAACTTTGGCAGTCGTATGACGGGAGTTAATTTATCTTCCAAAATTGGTATTCAACCAGGTGAGTTGTATATAACTCCATCAATTTCAATTTTCAAATATTTATCAACTGCAACAAAACTGGGGGTTAAAGTGGCCAATAAATTAACCCGCCAGAGTACATATAACTCCAAGGAAATGTTCGTGAGCACTATTCTGGGGCGAGGGGCACTTTCGATTAAGTGGCGACATGCTACCAACAATGGAACCACAATTGAGAGTGCCTATAGCATGCCATTTTAAGAACACTGAGTTGTAACTCCACGAATTGAATCGCCCCAGAAAGCAATCCAATCTAAGTCTGGTAACGACTGTTTCTTGAATGAAGCGGACATCGATACGATCCGAACTGACTCACACATATGCAAATCGCCAATGTCTCCTACGGCCGATAAAGAGCCCATGGACGACCTATCGGTCAAGCAACCATGATCGGAATTGTTGGGCGTCCCTTATGGGAGAGGACCATCCACCTGCATGCTCCTAAATTGAATGCCTATTCAGCTGATGAGCATCCAAAGCATCGTCGGCATAGCACGGTTGACAGAAGTAAGTCGGATTCAAAGCAAGAAACCAAACTTTTTTTGCGAAATCCACAAAGAAATGTTCCGGCAAATTCCGGCAAATTTTACCAAAATTCATAGGTAAATCTAAGGATTTGCCGGTACACAGAAGTAACGTAAGTACTTGGTGCGAAAGGAGAGACTCGAACTCTCACGCCTTGCGGCGCTGGAACCTAAATCCAGTGCGTCTACCAATTCCGCCACTTTCGCATTCGAAGCCTGGCGGCTCCGAGGGGCGCGGATTATAACCGAGCGATCCTCAATTCGCAGCGCAATCGACCACTGCCCGCCCGCGTGCCTTGCCTGCTATCAATTGCTCGCATGCATGCGGCAACTCATTCAGCGTAATGGTATGGGCGATCTTTTCCAGTCCGCTCGGACGCAAGTCCGATGCCAACCTGCCCCACAACTGTTTGCGCAACGGCATCACGGTGGCTGCCGAATCCACACCGAGCAGTTTCACCCCGCGCAGGATGAACGGGAACACCGTGGTGTTCAGCGCCGCGCCGCCGGCATTGCCGAAGCTGGCGATGGCGCCTTCCATTTGCATGGTGCGCGTCAGCCAGGCCAGCGTGTCGCCGCCCACCGCATCCAGCGCCGCCGCCCACAAGCCTTTTTCCAGCGGGCGCGTGCTTTGTATATCCACGCTGCTGCGCAGCAACACTTCGCTGGCGCCCAGACTCTTCAGGAAATCCTGCTCGCTTTCCTTGCCGGTCAGCGCCACCACGTGATAACCCAGTTGCGCCAGCATCTGCACCGCCAGACTGCCCACACCACCGGTCGCACCGGTGACGATGACCTTGCCCTTGTCCGGCGTCACTTCGTTCTGCTCCAGCCGGTGGATGGCCAGCGCCGCCGTGAATCCCGCCGTGCCCAGCGCCATCGCTTCGAACAGGGTCAACCCGACCGGCAACGGCACCACCCAGTCTGCGGGCACGCGCGCGTATTCGGCAAAGCCGCCGTCATGCGCCACCCCCATGTCGTAACCTGTCTCT
>Ga0209231_1000548_pt1 | contig 20029 bp, 16 predicted proteins | sample Deesub45470m_DNA_FD_188086 | JGI IMG/M metagenome (GOLD analysis project Ga0209231, IMG submission 188086) | Deep subsurface microbial communities from North Pacific Ocean - 450_OLKR46/470m Metagenome (SPAdes) (version 2) | ecosystem: Environmental > Terrestrial > Deep subsurface > Unclassified ... | reverse complement strand
GGATATGCGAAGCCAGTTGCTTGCCCAGCTCCACGCCCCACTGGTCGTAGGAATTGACGTTCCACACAACGCCCTGCACGAATATCTTGTGTTCATACAAAGCGATCAGACGACCCAGCGTGCGCGGCGTGAGGCGCTCGAACAGGATGGAATTGGTCGGCTTGTTGCCGGTGAACACTTTGTGTGGCAGCAGCACTTCGATGTCCGCAGCAGCCATGCCGCTCGCTTCCAGTTCGGCGCGTGCCTCGGCTTCGCTCTTGCCCTTCATCAGCGCTTCGGTCTGCGCGAAATAATTGGACAGCAGCGTGACGTGATGCTCGCCCAGCGGATAGTGGCTGTTGGCCGGCGCGATGAAATCCGCCGGGATCATCTGCGTGCCCTGATGGATCAGCTGATAGTAGGCATGCTGCCCGTTGGTGCCGGTGCCGCCCCACAGGATAGGGCCGGTAGCGTAATCGACCGCTTTGCCCTGCCTGTCCACGCGCTTACCGTTGCTCTCCATATCGGCCTGCTGGAAATAGGCGGTGAAATATTCCAGCGACTGGTCGTAGGGCAGCATGGCGATGGAAGCCGCGTCATGGAAGTTGCGATACCACACGCCGAGCATGGCCAGTATCACCGGCATGTTCTGCTCCAGCGGCGCGCTGCAGAAATGTTCGTCCATGTCGTTGCCGCCCTGCAGCAACTCCTCGAACCTGTCCATGCCGACGTACAGCGCGATGGACAGGCCGATTGCCGACCACAGCGAGTAACGGCCGCCGACCCAGTCGGAGAACTCGAACATGTTGTTGGGGTCGATGCCGAACGCCTTGACCGCCGCGGCATTGGTGGACAGGGCCGCGAAGTGTTTGGCGACATGCGCCTCGTCGACCGCCCTGGCCAGCAGCCAGTCGCGCGCCGAACGGGCATTCATCAGCGTCTCTTGTGTGGTGAAAGTCTTTGAAGCAACGATGAACAGCGTCGCCTCAGGATCCAGAGTGGCCAGTTTGGTGGCGATGTCCGCACCGTCCACGTTGGAGACGAAATGCGCGCGCAGATTCGGCGAGGCATACGGCTGCAAAGCCTGGCATACCATCAGCGGCCCCAGATACGAACCGCCGATGCCGATGTTCACCACATCGGTGATCGGCTTGCCGCTATAGCCGCGCCATACGCCGTTGCGCACGCTGTTGGAGAACAGGCGCATCTTCTCCATAACATGACGAACACCGGGCAGCACATCCAGACCGTCCACCCGCACCGGCGCATGATCGGCGACCGTGGCCGCACGCAACGCGGTATGCAGCACCGCGCGGCCTTCGGTGAAGTTGATCTTGTCACCGGCGAACATGCGCTCGCGCATGCCTGCCACATCGGTCTGGCGCGCCAAGGCCATCAGGTGCGACATCGTCTCGCCGGTGATCAGGTTCTTGGAGTAATCCAGCAGCAGATCATCGAAGCGCAGCGAGAAGTCTTCGAAACGAAGCACATCGTCCGCGAACGCCTGGCGCAATGAGAAATCCTGCAACGATGCTCTATGCTTTTGCAGCGCCTGCCATGCCGGAGATTGCGTTAATTGAGACATATCCTGAACCCTGCCTGCTTTTGTTATACCTGTTCGACCCAGTCCTGCATCAAGCCATCCGCTGCAATACGACGCCCGCCATCGGCGGCAAAGTGATCGCTATGGACTGCGCCATGCCGTCGCATTCGACATCGTTCGAATACATGCCGAAGCCGTTGCCCATGTTGCTGCCGCCGTAAAAATGCGAATCGCTGTTGAATATCTCGCGGTAGCCACCTTTTTTCGGCACGCCGACGCGATAGTTCTCGCGCGGCACCGGGGTGAAGTTCAGCGCCACGATCACTTCCGAACCGTCGCGGGCGATGCGGCGATAGATGAGTACCGACTGGTCGGCGTTGTTGCAGTCGACCCAGCTGAAGCCCTCATGCGAAAAGTCCAGTTCATGCAGCGCCGGCACATCGCGGTACAGCATGTTCAGATCGCGCACCAGTGTCTTGATACCGCTGTGCTCGGCGCGGTCCAGCAGATACCAGTCCAGCTCGGCACCGACCTTCCACTCCTGCCCCTGTGCGATCTCGTTGCCCATGAAGTTGAGCTTCTTGCCCGAGATGGTCATCTGATAGGTGAACAGCAGACGCAGATTGGCGAACTTCTGCCAGCCGTCGCCCGGCATCTTGTCCAGCAGCGAATGCTTGCCGTGCACCACCTCGTCATGCGAGAACGGCAGCACGAAGTTCTCGGTGTAGGCATACAGCTGGCCGAAGGTCAGCATGTTCTGGTGATAGCGGCGGTGCACGGGATCGTGCTTGATATAGGCCAGCGTGTCGTTCATCCAGCCCATGTTCCACTTCATGGAGAAGCCGAGGCCCCCCAGATAAGTGGGGCGCGACACCATGGGCCACGAGGTGGATTCCTCGGCCATGGTCAGCGTGCCGGGAAAATGCTCGTGCGTCATCACATTCAACTGGCGGAAGAAATCCACGGCTTCGATGTTCTCGCGTCCGCCGTATTTGTTCGGCAGCCACTGCCCCGCCTCGCGCGAGTAGTCCAGATAAAGCATGGAAGCCACCGCATCCACACGCAGACCATCGATATGGAATTCTTTCAGCCAGAAATAGGCATTGGTCAGCAGGAAGTTGCGCACCTCGTTGCGACCGTAGTTAAAGATCAGCGTGCCCCAGTCCTGATGCTCACCCAGACGCGGATCCTCGTGTTCATACAAAGCCGTGCCGTCGAAATGTGCCAGCGCCCAGCTGTCTTTCGGGAAGTGTGCCGGCACCCAGTCCAGCAGCACTCCTATGCCCGCCAGATGACAGCAATCGACGAAATAACGGAAGTCGTCGGGCGTGCCGAAGCGGCTGGTCACGCCGAAATAGCCGGTGGTCTGATAGCCCCAGGACTCGTCCAGCGGATGTTCGCTGACCGGCATCAGCTCGATATGCGTGAAGCCCATCTCCTGCACGTAAGGCACCAGCGTCTCAGCCAGTTCGCGGAAGTTGTAGAAACTTCCGTTCCAATGCCGCTTCCAGGATCCCGCATGCACCTCATACACATTGAGCGGCCGATGCTGCCAATCGTTCTCGGCACGCTGCTTCATCCAAGACTCATCGCGCCAATCATAGTTTGCCAACGAGACGACGCGCGATGCCGTGCCCGGACGCATCTCGAAGCTGAAGCCGTAGGGGTCGGTCTTGGTCAGCAAGGCACCGCTATGGCGGCTGCGTATCTCGAACTTGTACAGCTCACCGATGCCGATGTCGGGGATGAATATCTCCCAGATACCGCTGCTACCCAATGAGCGCATCGGATGCACACGTCCGTCCCAGCCGTTGAAATCCCCCACCACGCTGACACGTTCCGCATTCGGCGCCCACACCGCAAAACGCACGCCCCACACGCTTTGCAGCTCCATGTGATGTGCGCCCAGTGTGCGGTAGGCTTGTTGCAGCGTGCCTTCCGAGAACAGATGCAAGTCGTGTTCGCTGATGCTGCTGCCGAAGGTAAAGGCATCATGCACTTCCAGCAGATGATTGAAATAGTTCAGACGCAGGCGGCAAGGCGTGGGCAAATCCTGTTTGCCGTGCCACATGAACAATCCCGCCGCATCGACACGCTCCAGTTGCAGCCAAACCTTTCCATCGAACACCGAAACTTCGGTGGCGTAAGGCTGGAACACTCGGAATACGTATTCAGATTTGGATTGGTGCAACCCCAAGTAGGAAAAGGGATCATGGTGACGCGCTTCTAGTACGGCGCGCTTGTTCTGGCTTTCGTTCGACATTTATCGCTCCTGTGCCGCAATATAGCCTTTAAAGGCCGTCACGACAACGTGAACATAGGAATATATGTCTAAAGCCTAAGGGAATTACTGGTGCGAAAGGAGAGACTCGAACTCTCACGCCTTGCGGCGCTGGAACCTAAATCCAGTGCGTCTACCAATTCCGCCACTTTCGCATTCGAAGCCTGGCGGCTCCGAGGGGCGCGGATTATAACCGAGCGATCCTCAATTCGCAGCGCAATCGACCACAGCCCGCCCGCGTGCCTTGCCTGCTATCAATTGCTCGCATGCATGCGGCAACTCGTTCAGCGTGATGGTATGGGCGATCTTTTCCAGTCCGCCCGGACGCAAGTCCGATGCCAACCTGCCCCACAACTGTTTGCGCAACGGCATCACGGTGGCAGCCGAATCGACACCGAGCAGTTTCACCCCGCGCAGGATGAACGGGAACACCGTGGTATTCAGCGCCGCGCCACCGGCATTGCCAAAACTGGCGATAGCGCCTTCCATTTGCATGGTGCGCGTCAGCCAGGCCAGCGTGTCGCCGCCCACCGCATCCAGCGCCGCCGCCCACAAACCTTTTTCCAGCGGGCGCGTGCTTTGCATATCCACGCTGCTGCGCAGCAACACTTCGCTTGCGCCCAGACTCTTCAGGAAATCCTGCTCGCTTTCCTTGCCGGTCAGCGCCACCACGTGATAGCCCAGTTGCGCCAGCATCTGCACCGCCAGACTGCCCACACCGCCGGTCGCACCGGTAACGATGACCTTGCCCTTGCTCGGCGTCACTTCGTTCTGCTCCAGTCGGTGGATGGCCAGCGCCGCCGTGAATCCCGCTGTGCCCAGCGCCATCGCTTCGAACAGGGTCAACCCGACCGGCAACGGCACCACCCAGTCCGCCGGCACGCGCGCGTATTCGGCAAAGCCGCCGTCATGCGCCACCCCCATGTCGTAACCGGTGACCAGCACGGCATCGCCCGCCTTGAAACGGGTGTCCGCCGAACTCTCCACCACGCCGGACAGGTCGACACCGCCCACGCACGGGAAGCGGCGGATCACCTTGCCCGCGCCGGTCGCTGCCAGCGCATCCTTGTAGTTCACACCGGAGTGATGGACACGAATGACGAGTTCACCCGCATCCAGATCATCCAGCGACAGATCGACCAGCCTGCCCTGAGACTTACCTTCCTCTTCGAATATGCGGAAAGCGCGGAACGTAGTCATCACAGATCCAGCAGCACCAGTCCCGGCATCTCCAGATATTCCTTGATCGCGACCAGGAACTGCACCGCTTCGCGGCCGTCGATGATGCGGTGGTCGTAGGAGACTGCGAGATAGTTCATGGGACGGATGACGACCTGGCCGTTCTCCGCCACGGGCCTGTCCTTGGTGGCGTGGATGCCGAGGATGGCGCTCTGCGGCGGGTTGATGATGGGCGTGGACAGCATGGAGCCGAACACGCCGCCATTTGTAATCGAGAAGGTGCCGCCGGCCAGCTCTTCCATGCCGATCTTGCCGTCCTTGGCGCGGGCGGCAAAGTCGGCGATGCGGCGCTCGATATCCGCGAAGGACAACTTGTCCGCGTCACGGATGATGGGCACCACCAGACCGCGCTCGCTGCCGATGGCGACGCCGATATCGAAATAGTTGTGGTACAGCACATCGGTGCCATCCACCGACGCGTTGACGACCGGGAACTTCTTCAGCGCATGCACCGCCGCCTTGACGAAGAAGGAGGAGAAGCCGAGCTTCACGCCGTGCTTCTTCTCGAATGCATCCTTGTAGCGGCTGCGCAGTTCCATCACGGGCTGCATGTTCACTTCATTGAAGGTGGTGAGGATGGCAGCGTTGGCTTGCGATTGCAGCAGACGCTCGGCGATGCGTTGGCGGATGCGCGTCATCGGTACGCGTTGCTCGGTGCGCCCTTCACCCGTCGCAGCGGCAGACACCGGCACGGCGGCTGCCGCTGGCTTGGCCTGCACCGCGCTCAATACATCTTCCTTGGTGACCAGTCCGTGCTTGCCGCTGCCTTTCAAGCTGGCCGCATCGACATCGTGTTCGTGCGCCAGTTTGCGTGCAGAAGGCGAGGCCGCCGCAGGCGCTTCAGCCTTGGCCGCCGGTGCCGACGCAGCAACCGGTGCGGACGCTGCGGCGGTGGCAGCAGAGTCGATCTGCGCGATGACCTCACCGCTCACCACCTGCGAACCACTCTCCTTGAGGATACGACTCAACACACCGCTCTTGATCGCGGGAAGCTCCAGCACGACCTTGTCGGTCTCGATGTCGATGAGGTTCTCGCCTTCGCTGACCCGCTCGCCGACCTTCTTGTTCCAGGTCAGCAGCGTCGCTTCGGACACGGATTCGGAAAGTTGCGGGACTTTGACTTCAATGATGCTCATGGCGATGTACTCCTGGTCGGTTCTTAACGTCCAGATCGGGGCGGAAGGCAGCCTCGACCACGGCTTTCTGTTGTTCGTTATGGATGGCGAGATAGCCCGCTGCCGGGGATGCCGACGAGGGCCTCAACGCGTAACCGAGCCGCATCCCTTTTCGCATATGGCGCAGCAGGTAATGCTGGATGCGGTGCCATGCACCCTGGTTGCCCGGCTCTTCCTGACACCACACGACTTCGGTCGCGTTCGGATAGACCGCGACCTGTGCCGCGAACTCGTCGTGCGGGAAGGGATAGAGCTGTTCGATGCGAATGATCGCCATGTCGGTGATGCCGCGCTCGGCGCGACCTTTTACCAGGTCGTAATACACCTTGCCGCTGCAGGCGATGATGCGACGCACCTTGCCCGCATCCAGCGCGTCCGTTTCCGGGATGACAGGCAGGAAACCGCCGTGCGTCAGGTCTTGCAAAGGCGAGGAAGCATCCTTGCTGCGCAACAGGCTCTTGGGCGTGAACACTACCAGCGGCTTGCGTGTGGGGCGCACCATCTGGCGGCGCAAGAGATGGAATATCTGCGCCGAATTGGACGGGATGCACACCTGGATGTTGTAGTCGGCGCACAGTTGCAGATAGCGCTCGATGCGGGCGGAAGAATGCTCCGGACCTTGTCCCTCGTACCCGTGCGGCAGCAGCATGGTGAGACCGTTCAATCTTCCCCACTTCGCTTCGCCGGATGTGATGAACTGGTCGATGACGACCTGCGCGCCGTTGGCGAAATCGCCGAACTGCGCCTCCCAGATCGTCAATGTCTCGGGTTCGGCTGTCGCATAACCGTATTCGTAGCCGAGCACCGCGGCCTCGGACAAAATGGAATTGATGACCACGAAGTCGGACTGGTCGGCTGCCAGATTCTGCAAAGGCACGTGGTAGCCCTTGTCCCATTGCGTACGGTTCTGGTCGTGCCACACCGCGTGACGATGAAAGAAGGTACCGCGCTCGCAATCTTCACCGGACAATCGCACCGCGTACCCTTCGGTGAGCAAGGTGGCATAAGCCAGATTCTCGGCCATGCCCCAGTCCAGTGCCAGCTCGCCTTTGCCCATGGCCATGCGGTCATCCACGATCTTCTGCACGCGCGAGTGGAGCTTGAATCCTTCCGGCACTTCCGTCAGTCGCTCGGCCAGTTGTTGCAAACGTTCAAGCGACACACCCGTGTCGAGCGGGATGTTCCACGGCACGTCGCCCCGGTACTTGGCCCAGCTCACGCCGTATTCAAAGTGGTAGTCCGGTATGACTTTAGCGATAGGGTTGCGCCCTTCATCCAGCGCATTACGGTAGTCGGCAACCATGGCATCGGGTTCACCCGCTTCGATCACCCCCGCCTCCACCAGCTTCTGCCCGTACAGCGCCCGCATGCCCGGATGCTTGTTGATGTAGCTGTACATGAAAGGCTGGGTGACCAGCGGCTCATCCTGTTCGTTGTGCCCCAGCTTACGGAAGCAGACCATGTCGATCACTACGTCCTTGCTGAACTGCTGGCGGAAGTCGAAGGCAAGCTCGGTCACCATCAGCACGGCCTCGGGATCATTGCCGTTGACATGGAACACCGGCGCTTCGACCATCTTGGCCACGTCGGTGCAATACTGCGACGAGCGCGCATCCTGCGCCATCGAGGTGGTGAAACCGATCTGGTTGTTGATGACCACGTGCACCGTACCGCCGGTCTTGTAGCCGCGCGTCTGCGACAGATTGAAGGTTTCCTGATTCACGCCCTGCCCTGCGAATGCGGCGTCGCCGTGCAGCAAAATCGGCAGCACTTCCTTGCCCTTGAGGTCCTTGCGGCGATGCTGGCGGGCGCGTACCGAACCTTCCACTACCGGGTTCACTATCTCAAGATGGGAAGGATTGAAAGCGAGCGTGACGTGCATGGGACCGCCCGGCGTGTCGATGTCGGACGAGAACCCCTGGTGGTATTTCACATCGCCGGAAGTCAGGTGTTCGTGATGGATGCCTTCGAACTCAGCGAACAGGTTCTTGGGTTGTTTGCCCAGAGTGTTCACCAGCACATTCAGACGGCCACGATGCGCCATGCCGATGACGGATTCCTTCACGCCTTGCTGGCCCGCGCGCTGCAACAGGTGATGCAGCAGCGGTATCAAAGTCTCGCCGCCTTCCAGCGAAAAACGCTTCTGCCCGACATATTTGGTATGCAGGTAACGCTCCAGCCCTTCAGCGGCGGTGAGATGGGAGAGGATGGCGCGGCGTGTCTCGGCCGGGTAGTCCGGCTGTCCCTGTTCGCCTTCCAGGCGCGACTGTATCCAGCGTTTCTGGGTGACGTTGTTGATATACATGTATTCCGCGCCGACGCTGCCGCAGTAGATGCGGCGCAACCGTTGCAGGATATCGCGCAATGTCATGCGCGCACCGCCCACCAGCGAACCGGTATTGAACAGGGTGTTCATGTCCGATTCGGAAAGGTTGTAGTAGGACGGGTTCAGTTCGGCGACCTCCGGCTTCACGTGGCGCGCGAGCGGGTCGAGGTCGGCCGCGCGCACACCGAGGAAGCGATACGCGTTGATCAGCTGCAACACTGAAGCCTGCTTGCGCATCTCGTCGGTTTGCGCGACAGATGGCCGGGAGGCCGCTGCGGCGTCGAGCGCCAGGCCTTTCTGTATCGGCGTGTGGGCTACATCCGCCTGCGCGCCAGCCGACTGCAGCTTGCTGAAATATTCGCGCCATTCCGGCGGCACACTTCCGGGATCGCGCAGATAGTCCTCATACAATCCCTCGATGAACACATTGTTGCCGCCGAACAGCGGCGAACTGTCTTGCATCGCTTGCAGGTAACTGCTCTCGGGGGCGGTCATGGTTCTTCCGATCAGCGCTTGTCCACCGGCACGAAATCACGACGTACTGCACCGCGATACAACTGGCGCGGGCGGCCGATCTTCTGCTCGACGTCGGCCACCATCTCGTTCCATTGCGACACCCAGCCTATGGTGCGGGCCACGGCGAAGATCACGGTGAACATATTGGTCGGGATGCCGATGGCGCGCAGCACGATGCCGGAATAGAAGTCCACGTTCGGGTACAGTTTGCGCTCGATGAAGTACGGATCGTTCAGCGCGGTCTTCTCCAGTTCCATCGCCAGCTCGAACAGTTTGTTGTTCTCCAGCTTGAGTTCCTTCAGCACTTCGTAGCATGTCTCGCGCATCACCTTGGCGCGCGGATCCATATTCTTGTACACACGGTGACCGAACCCCATCAGACGGTATTTCTTGTCTTTCACACCCTGCACATATTCCGCCACGCGCGACACATCGCCGATCTCTTCCAGCATCTTCAATGCAGCCTCGTTGGCCCCGCCGTGCGCCGGCCCCCACAGGGCGGCGATGCCAGAAGCGATACAGGCGAACGGATTGGCGCCGCTGGAACCGGCCAGACGCACGGTGGAGGTGGAAGCGTTCTGCTCATGGTCCGCGTGCAGGATCAGGATGCGTTCCAGGGCGCGCACCAGGATGGGATTGGGCACGTACTCTTCCGCCGGTGTGGAGAACATCATGTACAGGAAGTTCTCCACATAGGAGAACTTGTTCTTCGGATATACAAATGGCTCGCCCACGTTGTATTTGTACGCCATGGCCGCGATGGTCGGCACCTTGGCCAGCAGGCGGTGTGCGGAAACGGTGCGGTGTTGCGGATTGTTGATGTCGAGCGAGTCGTGATAGAACGCCGACAACGCACCGACCACGCCGACCATCACCGCCATCGGGTGCGCGTCACGGCGGAAGCCGTTGAGGAAACGTGCCAGCTGGTCGTGCACCATGGTGTGGCGCGTGATGTTGCGGGTGAATTCCGCCTTCTGTTCCGCGCTCGGCAGTTCGCCGTTCAGCAGCAGATGGCAGACTTCAAGGAAGTCGGAGTTCTCCGCCAACTGCTCGATCGGATAGCCGCGGTAATACAACAAGCCCACATCGCCATCGATGAAAGTGATCTCGGAGATACAGCTGGAAGTGGAAAAGAACGCGGGGTCGTAGGTGAACAGCCCGGCTTTTCCCAGATTGCGGATGTCGATCACATCCGGCCCCAAAGTACCTTTCAGGATAGGTAGTTCCAGTGTGCGCCCGTCATCCAGCGTCAATGTTGCGATACGATCGGTTTCCATATTCATCTCTTCCCCTCTCAAACCTGTTTTAACCATTCCAGCACTTCGCGCTGTCGCGCCTGTTCCGGCTCTTTTTCACCGCGCACCAGATCCCACAGTTCGGTGTCCGGCAGGTCCAGCAATTCATCAAAGGCCCCGCGCTGCTGCGCGTCTAATTGTGCATAACGCTGCGCGACGAAACGTCCCAGCAGGATGTCCATCTCGAGCATGCCACGCCGGCAACGCCAGCGCACCCGCTCCAGAAAAACCGGATCGACAGGCAGCATCAGGATCGCATCCTTATACCATCCTCTTTACCATCATGTCCTTGATCTTGCCGATGGCTTCCGTAGGGTTCAATTCCTTGGGACAGACGTCGACGCAATTCATGATGGTATGGCAACGGAACAAGCGATACGGGTCTTCCAGATTGTCCAGCCGCGCTGCCGTATCCTGATCGCGCGTATCCGCAAGGAAACGATAGGCCTGCAACAGACCCGACGGGCCAACGAACTTGTCCGGGTTCCACCAGAACGAAGGGCAGGCCGTCGTACAGCACGCGCACAGGATACATTCGTACAAGCCATCCAGTTCGGCCCTATCCTTGGGTGATTGCAAACGTTCCGTCTCGGGCGGCGGATCGTTGTTCACCAGATACGGCTTGATCGAATGATATTGCTTGAAGAACTGCGTCATATCCACGATCAGATCGCGGATCACCGGCAGCCCCGGCAAGGGACGTATCTCGATCGGCTGCTTGAGCGACGACAAGGGCGTGATACAGGCCAGCCCGTTGCGCCCGTTGATGTTCATCGCGTCCGAACCGCACACCCCTTCACGGCAGGATTTACGGAATCCCAAGCTGTCGTCCTGCTGGCGCAGCAACATCAATGCATCTAGCAGCATGGCATCGCCCGCCTGCAAATCAAGCTCGTAGTCCTGCATATAAGGAGCGCTGTCTGCTTCCGGGTTGTAGCGATAGATTCTGAACTTCATCACCGCCTCCTAGTAGACCCGCGCCTTGAGCGGGAAGGTTTCGACCGTCAGCGGCTTCAGGCGCACCGGCTTGTAGTCGAGCCGCCGGTCTTCGCTGAAATACAGCGAGTGCTTGAGCCAGTTCTTGTCGTCGCGCTCGGGGAAATCTTCGCGCGCATGCGCACCGCGGCTTTCCTTGCGCGCCTCGGCAGCCGTCATGGTCGCCTGCGCGACCTCGATCAGGTTGTCCAGTTCCAGCGCTTCGACACGTGCCGTGTTGAATACCTTGCTCTTGTCCTTGATCTCGGTCGTCTTCACTCGCTCGGCGACTTCGCGGATCTTCGTCACACCTTCTGCCAGCAGATCAGGGAAACGGAACACCCCGCAATGCGTCTGCATCACCTTGCGCATCGCGTCACCGACTTCCGTGACGCTCTCGCCGTTCTTCTGATTCTCCAGCCGCGCCAGTCGCGCCAGCGGACGGTCTGCAGCATCGGCCGGCAGCGGTTTGGGATTCGGGTTGGTTTTCAGGTCCTCGATGATCTGGCGTGCCGCTGCACGACCGAACACGATCAGGTCAAGCAGCGAGTTGCAGCCGAGACGGTTCGCACCGTGCACCGACACGCAGGCGCATTCACCCACCGCATAAAAACCCTGCACCACCACATCCGGGCCGGTGCCATGCGGCGCAACCACCTGTCCGTGATAGTTGGTGGGGATGCCGCCCATCATGTAGTGCGCAGTCGGCACCACCGGGATGGGCGCTTTGGACGGATCGACATGCGCAAACTTGAGCGCGATGTCGCGGATGCCGGGCAGACGGTGGCGGATGACCTCATCGCCCAGATGATCGAGCTTGAGCAACACATGGTCACCGTGCGGCCCGCAGCCGCGGCCTTCCTTGATCTCGGTGGCCATCGCGCGCGACACCACATCGCGGCTGGCCAGGTCTTTCGCGGTCGGTGCATAGCGCGGCATGAAGCGCTCACCGTCCTTGTTCACCAGATAGCCGCCCTCGCCGCGCACGCCCTCGGTGATCAGCACGCCCGCACCGTGCACACCGGTCGGGTGGAACTGGAAGAACTCCATATCCTCCAGCGGGATGCCCGCGCGCGCCGCCATGCCGAGGCCGTCGCCGGTGTTGATGTAGGCGTTGGTGCTGGCCGAGAAGATGCGTCCCGCGCCACCGGTGGCGAACAGCGTGGCACGCGCCTGCAGGATCATCACTTCGGAAGTCTCGATCTCCATCGCCACCACACCGAGCACATCGCCGTCCTCGTCGCGGATCAGGTCGAGCGCCTTCCATTCGATGAAAAAGTTGGTATTGGCTTTGACGTTCTGCTGGTACAGCGTGTGCAGCAGAGCGTGTCCGGTGCGGTCGGCGGCGGCGCAGGCGCGCGGCACCGGGTTCTTGCCGTAGTCCTGCATGTGTCCGCCAAAGGGACGCTGGTAGATCTTGCCGCTGTCGAGGCGATCGAACGGCATGCCGAAGTGCTCCAGCTCGTACACCACTTCCGGTGCGGCGCGGCACATGTATTCTATGGCATCCTGGTCACCGAGATAGTCGGAGCCTTTCACGGTGTCGTACATATGCCAGTGCCAGTTATCCTCGTTCACGTTTCCCAGCGAAGCGGCGATGCCGCCCTGCGCAGCGACGGTGTGCGAGCGCGTGGGAAACACTTTGGACAGCACGGCGACCTTGAGCCCGGCCTGCGACAGCGTGAGCGCCGCTCGCATGCCCGCGCCGCCCGCGCCCACCACCACCACATCAAACGTTCTTTTCGATATTGCCATCAGAGACCCCAGAGGATTTGCACTGCCCAGATCACGTACAGGATCAAAGCCAGTATGACCGACACATGGATCAGCAAGCGGACGCTGGCCGGCTTAACGTAATCCATCACGATGTCACGCACGCCTATCCATGCATGATAGAAAAGACTGAGCAGGAACAGCAGCGAGAAGGATCTCATCATGTTGCCGGAGAACAGCTCGGTCCAGACGTCATAGCCGAGCGCCGGCTGTAACAATGCCCAACCGGCCACAGCCGACACATAGACCGCCATCACCACCGCAGTGACGCGCTGAACCAGCCAGTCGCGCAGTCCGTAATGCGCGCCGGTCACGATACGGTTCACCATAGCTTCACCCCCATGACAACGGTCAATGCCAGACTCACCGCCAATACCCAGCGGCTGCTGGCGCGCGCACCGGACAGTCCGTGCAGCAGATGCAGGTCGATCGCCAGATAACGCAGCCCCGCGAAGAAATGATGCAGGAATGCCCACAACATTCCGATCAGCGCCAGCTTCACCAGCGCATGATCGAGATATTCCGCAAGGTTGGTAAAAGTCTCGATGGAGCGCAAACTCTGGTCCAGCATGGCGAGCAACAGGGGCAAAGCCAGAAACAGGATCGCACCTGAAACACGGTGCAGGATGGAGACGTAGCCGGCTAACGGCAACTTGATTTTGTGCAGTGCAAGATGTTTGGGGCGTGTCTTGTTCATGTCCTTTTCCACTACCAAAATCGAGTGCCGCAATCTTACACCCGAAGCGTCGCGTTTAGTATCGATACGGCGATCCGCCACATGCCTTGCGTTTCCGGCTCGGACGATAGATACCAAAATGATATGCAATCGACCTTGCTATAACTTTACATTCGAAGAAAATGCAAACCCATGACTGCTTTCAAAAAACTAAAAACAATCAGGGAATTCGAAAAGGGTCGTATGCCGCATCTGCGCTCTCACGAGGATTTCGACATCGTGATCGAGGTCGGTTATCACGAAGACATGGATAAACCGTTGACGCTGAAATGCCTGCTATTGATGGAGATATCGTCTGCCACTACCGTCCAGCGCCGCGTGCATGCGCTGGTCGAAGCGGGCATCCTCACGCGATCCCGCAGCGAAATCGACCGGCGCAGCGTCGAGCTCGGCGTATCCGGCCAGACGCGCAAACTGATCGATCGCTACGTCAAGATGCTGCACACTCACATATCCAAGTCGGCCTGATATGCACATCAACCTGGCCGACTTCGGCAGCAACGAAGAGATCAAGCAGCACGTCACGCATGCGCTCAGCGCCTACGGCGAGGTGGAGAGTGTCCATATCTTCGAGCCGGCCCCCAGCAATCCGCAGCATATCGTCCTCGCCACCATGATCGATATGGAACAAGCCCGCATCGCCTCCAGCTCGCTCGACCTCCGTTCCTTCGGACACAAGTCACTCATCATCCCCGTCTCCAAGTAACACGCCCGAACGCTTTCTTCCTCTGCACGCGGAACACTGGCAGAATACCCGCCACACCCACCCGCAGGAGGAAACCATGAAAGCGCCCGTCCGTGTCACCATCACTGGAGCCGCAGGCCAGATCGGTTACAACATGCTGTTCCGCATCGCGAACGGCGACATGCTGGGTCGGGAGCAACCCGTCATCCTGCAATTGCTGGATATCACGCCCGCCCAGCAGGCACTGCGCGGTGTGGCAATGGAACTGGAAGACTGCGCCTTCCCCACCCTGCAACAGATCATCACCACCGACGATCCGCGTGTCGCCTTCCGCGACACCGAGGTCGTACTGATGGTCGGCGCCCGACCGCGCAGCAAAGGCATGGAACGCAAGGACTTGCTGGAAGCCAACGGCGCCATCTTCTCCGAACAGGGACGCATCCTGAACGAGGTCGCCGCCCGGCATGTGAAGGTACTGGTGGTCGGCAACCCGGCCAACACCAACGCGCTGATCGCGATGAAGAACGCGCCCGATCTCGACCCGCGCAACTTCACCGCGATGATGCGTCTGGATCACAACCGCGCCATCACCCAGATCTCCCTGAAGCTGTTCCAGCCGATACAGGACATCAAAAAGATGGTGGTGTGGGGCAACCACTCCGGCACGCAGTATCCCGACCTGTCCCACGCGGAGATACGCGGTCGCAAAGTGATCGATGTGCTTAAACAGAACAACTGGGAAGACTGGATCGAGAGCGATTTCATCCCCACCGTGCAAAAGCGCGGCGCGGCCGTGATCGAGGCGCGCGGCCTGTCCAGCGCCGCCAGCGCCGCCAATGCGGCCATCAGCCATATGCATGACTGGCTGCTGCGCTCGCACCACAACGACTGGGTCACCATGAGCGTGCCATCGGACGGTAGCTACGGCATACCCGAAGGCGTGATGTACGGCTTCCCGGTGACCTGCCGCAACGGTCACTATGAGATCGTGCAGGGACTAGCCATCAACGAACTGGGTCGCAAACACATGATGGACAGCCACAAAGAGCTGATGGAAGAACGTTCGCATGTGACGCATCTGCTGGGTTGAAACGCGTACACGGCCGGAATATCCCTAAACTTTATGGGATTCAGGCCGATAGCTGCTCTACATCGCCAGACTTCAGGGGGGGAAGGCATAGCATGCAGAACAAGAACGCGTACGTCTCACAAAAAGAAGTCTCGTTCCCGGCCGGAACGGTACTCATCTCCAAGACAGACACCAAAGGCATCATCACTTATGTGAACGATGCCTTCGTGCACATCTCCGGATATTCCAGAGAAGAGCTGATCGGCAAGAGCCACAACATCGTTCGCCATCCCGATATGCCGCCACAGGCATTCAAGTGGCTGTGGGACACACTGAAGGAAGAACACCCCTGGCGCGGACTGGTCAAGAACCGCTGTAAGAACGGAGACCACTACTGGGTGCAGGCCAACGTGGCCCCCATCATCGAGAATGGCAACATCACGGGATATGTCTCGGTGCGCCGCCCCCCTTCCCGCGACGACGTCGCAGCCACCGAGACGCTGTATGCGAACCTGCGCAACAGCGGCAAACAAATCGTTCCGAAATACGAACGCTACAAATTCAAGAATTGGTCGCTCACCTCCAAGCTGCAATTCCTGATCCAGATGTCGCTGGTGGTTGTACTGGCCGGGGCACAGTTGTTCGTATCCGCCAATCTGCGCGAGGAATCCCGTGTGCTGGCGGAAGAGAAAGGCGCACAAGTCGCCAACGAGATCATCGACGGTGCCAACCTGCTCATGGTGACCGGCCAGATCAGCGAAACAGAGAACCGCAAACTGCTGTTGCACAAGATCAGTACCGGCGTGAACATCAAATCGGTACAGCTGGTTCGCACCCAAGCCGTCGTCGATCTGTACGGCCCCGGACTGCCGGAAGAGCAGATCAAGGACGATGCGCAGCGCGAAGTGATCGCCAGCAAGAAAGCGCGCATCACATTCGACAAGGATGCAAAGGGTTCACCCTACCTGCGCATCATCACACCGTATGCCGCCAGCAAGGACTTTCACGGCACCGACTGTACCGGCTGCCACCAGACCGAGGAAGGTGCCATACTCGGCGCATCGGATGTGACGATAGACCTCTCCCCCGACTACGCACGCATCAACCATATGGAGATGCAGACCGTTCTCGGCCAGATCGCACTGCACATATTCCTGTATTTCTTCATCGGCTACTGCGTCAAACGCTATGTGCGCACGCCCGCCGCCGCCGTGCGCAGCGAGTTCCGCAACATCATGGAAGGTAATCTGGACGGCCATCTGGACATCTCCACGCGGGACGAGATGGGACAACTGCTGTGCGAGATCCAGACCATGCAGACCTATCTGCGCACCACGGTGGACGAGATCGTCACGCCGGTGAAGAAGATCCAGGGCCGCATCACCGATATGGACCAGCGCGTGAGCACGGTGGCCGACAATGCCATGAACGAGCGCGACAACATCCAGCAGATCACGCGCACCATGGAGCAGTTCAGCCTGTCGGTGGAAGAAGTATCCCACATGGCGAACGATTCACTGCAGGATGCCAAAGCCATGCAACGTGTCGTGGAAGAGAACAACCGCAACATGGAGCTGAGCATCGAAGCGACCGGCGAGGTCGCCAGCACGGTGCAATCTTCCAGCAAGACCATCTCCGACCTGGGGCAAGCCATCCAGCGTATCGGCGTCATCGCCGACACCATCAAAGAGATCGCCGACCAGACCAACCTGCTGGCGTTGAACGCCGCCATCGAAGCCGCGCGCGCGGGCGAACAGGGACGCGGCTTTGCGGTCGTTGCAGATGAAGTGCGCAAGCTGGCCGAACGCACCGCCAACAGCACCACGGACATCTCGCGCAACATCGGCGAGATCACAGCCATATCCGACACGGCGGTGACTTCGATGGAGCAGTCCGTCAGCAAGGTGAACCAGAGCATAGAACTGATACGCAAGAACGGGGATGGCCTGAAGGAGATCATGAGCGCCTCGGTCAATGTCGCCTCGCGCGTTGACCATATCGCCAAGGCATCCAGCGACCAGACTGCGGCAGGCAAACAGGTCGCCGAAAGTCTGGAGCGCATCACCGCACTGGTGGAACACAACGCCAGCTCCTCTGCAGAGGCAAAAGCATCCGCCGAAGAACTGGCCAGATCGGCGGTCGAACTGCGCCGTGCCGGCTATCCGCTGACCAAGTGCGGCATGACGGACAACATCGGGGATTAGCGCACTAATTCCTGCTTGCACGCCCCCTCGCTGCGTCCTATGCTTGGCGCATGCAATTCCTCCAAGGGGTCGTCATGCCGAACATACGTCCGCCTGCTGTCGCCGGTTCCTTTTATCCGGCCGATGCCAACATCCTGGCCGCTGATGTGCGCGCCTTGCTGGCCACCCCTGCAGCGAGCAGCCTGACTCCCAAGGCATTGATCGCCCCCCATGCCGGATACATGTATTCCGGCCCTGTTGCCGCCAGCGCCTATGCCAGCCTGCGCACTGTCGCTTCACGCATCCGTCGCGTGATCCTGCTGGGCCCGACCCACCGCGTCCCGGTACACGGCATGGCCCTGCCGGATGCGGACACCTTCTCCACACCGCTGGGCCAAGTCAGGCTGGACACGGATGGCATGCAAGCCATCGCAGCGCTGCCTCAAGTCACCGTCAGTGCGCCGGTGCATGCCTTCGAGCATGCGCTGGAAGTGCAACTGCCCTTCCTGCAGATAGCGTTGGACGATTTCACCCTGTTGCCGCTGGCCGTCGGGGATGCCAGCGCGCAGGAAGTCGCGGAAGTGTTGCAGTTGATCTGGGGCGGCGCAGAGACCCTGATTGTGATCAGTTCTGACCTTTCCCACTATCTGCCTTATGAAGTATCCAAACTAATCGACCAGAAGACCGCTAACGATATCCTGAAGCTGCGCCCCGGCATCACGCATGACGAGGCATGCGGCGCGACGCCGATCAACGGCCTGCTGCTTGCCGCGCGACGGCATCACCTCACCCCGCATCTGCTCGACCTGCGCAACTCGGGCGACACTGCCGGACCGCGCGACGGCGTGGTCGGCTACGCGGCTTTTGCATTTTGCGAGGAGCGTAACCATGAATGAAAAAGATCATGGACTGACTTTGCTGCGACTGGCGCGCGCCGCCATCGCACGCGAGTTCGGTTTCGACTCGCACGACCTGCCGCCCAGTGACTGGCTGGCACAGGAGGGGGCGACCTTCGTGACTTTGAATTTGCACGATCGTTTGCGCGGTTGCATCGGCAGTCTGGAAGCACACCGCCCACTCATAGACGATGTGCGACTCAACGCCGTGGCAGCCGCATTCCGTGACCCGCGCTTCCCGCCGCTGACAAAAGAGGAATTCGCTGCAGTGCAGATCGAGGTCTCCTTGCTCAGTCCACCCGAAGCCATCAGCTTCAAGAACGAGGCAGACGCCCTGGCACAGCTCCATCCCGGACAGGACGGCGTGATCCTTGAGTATGGCCGCAGCCGCGCCACCTATCTGCCGCAGGTATGGGGGCAATTGCCGGAGCCGGCGGATTTCATCGCGCACCTGAAAGAGAAAGCGGGACTGCCGGCCGATTTCTGGTCTGACGACATCCGCCTGTCCCGTTACTGCGTGCGTAAATACAGCGAAGGCGCATAAGGAGCCCTTGAGATGGACGAACCGATCAGCATCGACGAACGCTACCCTGCCCGCTTCTGGCACCGGCTGGATGACGGCCGCATCCAGTGCGATCTGTGTCCGCGCGACTGCAAGCTGCAAGAAGGGCAACGCGGCGCATGCTTCGTGCGGGGCCGCATCGACGATGCGATGGTGCTCACCACCTACGGCCGCAGCTCCGGATTCTGTGTGGATCCTGTCGAAAAGAAACCGCTCAACCATTTCTACCCCGGCAGTCGCATCCTGTCGTTCGGTACGGCGGGCTGCAACCTCGCCTGCAAGTTCTGCCAGAACTGGGACATCTCCAAGGCGCGCAGTTTCGACAAACTCGCCGATCAGGCCACACCGCAAGCCATCGCCGACACGGCGCTCGATCTGGACTGCCTGAGTGTCGCCTTCACCTACAACGATCCGGTGATCTTTGCCGAGTACGCGATGGATGTGGCGGACGCCTGCCATGCGGTCGGCGTCAAGACAGTCGCCGTGACGGCCGGCTACATCCATGCACAGCCCAGGATCGAGTTCTACGCCAAAATGGACGCCGCCAACGTCGACCTGAAAGCCTTTACCGACGAATTCTATTTCAAGCAGACCGGCGCACATCTCGGGCCGGTGCTGGAGACCTTGCAATACCTGTGCAAGGAAACCGACGTATGGGTGGAGCTGACAACCCTGCTGATCCCGGGATACAACGACAGCGCCCACGAGATCGGCAAGATGTGCGAATGGATCGCTGAAGAACTCGGGCCGGACGTGCCGCTGCACTTCACCGCCTTCCATCCCGATTACAAGATGA
>Ga0209231_1000547_pt1 | contig 20031 bp, 17 predicted proteins | sample Deesub45470m_DNA_FD_188086 | JGI IMG/M metagenome (GOLD analysis project Ga0209231, IMG submission 188086) | Deep subsurface microbial communities from North Pacific Ocean - 450_OLKR46/470m Metagenome (SPAdes) (version 2) | ecosystem: Environmental > Terrestrial > Deep subsurface > Unclassified ... | reverse complement strand
CCCTAAAGAAACGGAAGTTCAAGAAGTAAAATGCTACCAAAACGTTGCTGAAATTCCGCAGGTAGATCTTGCAATTATTGCCATCGCGGCAAAATTTACGTTGGAAACAGTCCAAATTTTAACGCAGCAAAAAAATACCAAAGGATTTATTATTTTTTCGGCTGGCTTCGGAGAAAAAGATGCTGAAGGCAAAAAACTGGAGGAACAAATTGTTCAAGAAATAAACGCCGTTGGCGGAACACTTTTGGGTCCGAACAATATAGGATTGATCAATACAAATTATGCAGGTGTTTTTACCACGCCAATTCCAAAATTAAACCCAAAAGGAGTCGATTTTATTTCTGGGTCGGGCGCAACAGCCGTATTTATTATGGAAGCCACCATGGCAACCGGATTGACGTTTTCAAGCGTTTATTCTGTTGGAAATTCCGCGCAAATTGGCGTTGAAGAAGTCTTGGAACATTTGGATGAAACTTTTGAAAACGGAAAAAGTTCGGAAGTGAAATTATTATATATTGAAAGCATTGAGAATCCGCAAAAACTATTAAAACATGCTGCTTCATTAATTGCAAAAGGTTGTAAAATTGCCGCCATAAAAGCAGGAAGTTCCTCAGCAGGAAGCAGGGCGGCGAGTTCGCACACGGGCGCATTGGCCAATTCAGATGTTGCGGTAGATGCTTTGTTCAAAAAAGCCGGAATTGTTCGTTGCTACGGTAGAAATGAATTGATAACCGTGGCCGGAATTTTTATGCAAAAGGAATTAAAAGGCAAAAATATCGCGATAATTACACACGCCGGCGGACCTGCAGTGATGCTTACCGATGCTTTATCCAAAAACGGACTGAACGTTCCGGAAATTAAAGGAAAAGCCAGCGAAGCATTGCTTAATAAATTATTTTTAGGTTCTTCCGTTTCAAATCCGATCGATTTTTTAGCGACTGGAAATGCGGAACAACTGGAAACCATTATTGATTATTGTGAAAACAAATTTTCAGAAATTGATGCGATGGTGGTTATTTTCGGAAGTCCGGGTTTGTTTGAAGTCTATGACATTTACGACGTGCTGGACAAAAAAATGCGCGATTGCAAAAAACCTATTTTTCCGGTATTGCCTTCCGTAGTAAACGTAAAAAAGGAAATCGATTATTTTATTGCAAAAGGAAACATCAATTTTCCTGACGAAGTTTTGTTTGGAAACGCTTTGGCCAAAATATATAAAACTGAAAAACCAATTTCTGCAGAAAAAATAAAAATAAATCTTGATTTAGAAACAATCAGATCCATTATAAATACTGCTAAAAATGGTTATTTAACACCTCAGCAGGTAAAAGAATTGTTATTGGCGGCAAAAATTCCTTTGGTAAACGAGGCGGTTTGCACCACAAAAAGCGGTTGTTTGAGTGAGGCACTAAAACTTGGTTTTCCTGTGGTGATGAAAGTGGTTGGCCCGATTCACAAATCGGATGTGGGCGGTATTTTTTTAAATATCAATTCTGTAAAAAAATTAACAGAATCTTTCAATAAAATTATGAAAATTGAAGGCGCGAAAGCGGTATTGATTCAGCCAATGAAAAAAGGAATGGAATTGTTTATCGGTGCTAAAAAAGAAGGAAATTTCGGACATCTGGTTTTGTGCGGTTTGGGCGGCATTTACATTGAAGTTTTAAAAGATATCAATGTGGCACTGGCGCCGGTTTCAAAAATGGAAGCATCAGCAATGATTCAAAATTTAAAATCGTACAAAATAATTCAGGGAATCAGAAATCAGGAAGGTGTGAATGAAGATTTGTTTGCGGAAATTGTGGTGAAAGTTTCTGATTTATTAATGGCCGCACCGGAAATTGTGGAGCTCGATTTAAATCCGCTTTTTGGAAATTCAAAAGAAATTTTCGCGGTTGATGCAAGAATTTATATAGAGAAAGACAACTAAATCATTAAATTAAAAAGATTTATCAAACGGAATTCGGTTCACAATACTTCTTCCCAGCGTAACCTCATCGGCATATTGGAGCTCATCGCCCACTGCAATTCCACGCGCTATGGTTGAAGTTTTGATAGACAAATTTTCCAATTGCCTGTAAATATAAAAGTTTGTGGTATCGCCCTCGATAGTGGAACTTAATGCAAAAATAACCTCTATTATAGTTCCCGATTTTACTTTTTCAATCAAGCTGTCAATGGTTAAATTATGCGGACCAATGCCTTCGATAGGAGAAATTTTTCCGCCCAAAACGTGGTACAATCCTCTAAATTGCGAGGTGTTTTCAATGGCCATTACATCGCGCACATCTTCAACCACGCAAATAATTTCAGAATTTCGGGAGGAATTTGAACAAATTTCACAAATATCCTTGTCGGAAATATTGTGGCATTTTTCACAAAATTTAATCTCGTCAACCAATTTATTAAGTGCAGTCGCCAATTGATGCGTTTGAGACGCCGGTTGCTTTAACAAATGCAACACCAATCGCAAAGCCGTTCTTTTGCCTATTCCGGGCAATTGAGCAACTTCATTTACGGCATTTTCCAAAATTTTTGAAGAAAAATTCATAGTGCAAATATACAATTAGGAAAGATATTCCCAATAATTTTGCTTTCTTTGTTAATTCTAAAATCAAAATAAGTCAATGAAGCCAATTTATATCCTTTCCCTGATTGCCATTTATTTTTGTATGCTGCTTATCATTGCCTATTTTACTGGGAAAACCGACAATAATGACACTTTTTTTAAAGCGAACAAAAAATCACCCTGGTACATTGTCGCTTTTGGAATGGTGGGCGCTTCCCTTTCCGGCGTAACTTTTATTTCAATTCCAGGCTGGGTGCAAAGTTCCCAGTTTAGCTATTTGCAAATCGTTTTTGGCTATATGTTTGGTTATTTGGTCATCGCTTATGTGCTGATTCCCATCTATTATAATATGCAGGTTACTTCAATTTACGAGTTTTTAAAACATCGATTTGGGCCAACTTCACACAAAACAGGCGCTTTTTTCTTTTTTGTTTCCAGGGTTTTAGGCTCAGCTTTCAGGTTATTTTTAGTGGCTTCAGTGTTACAATATTACATTTTCGATGCTTGGAATGTTCCTTTTGAAATCACCGTTATATTCTCTATTTTCCTGATTTGGATTTATACTTTTAAAGGCGGAATAAAAACCATTGTTTGGACTGATACGCTTCAAACCTCTTTTATGCTTTTTGCGCTTTTTGCTACCATTTATATCATTATCAACAAATTAAATTGGTCGGTTTCAGATGTTTTTTCGTCGGAAGAATTTAAACAATACAGCCAAATTATATTTACCGATGATTTTAGTGATAAAAAACACTTTTTAAAATCATTTTTTGGCGGAATGTTTATTGCCATTGGGATGACCGGATTGGATCAGGATATGATGCAAAAAAACCTGACTTGCAAAAATACCAAAGAGGCGCAATGGAACGTCATTTCACTTGGATTGGTGCTTATTGTCGTCAATTTTATATTTTTAATTTTGGGCGCTTTGTTGTTTATTTATGCCGAAAAATTTGGCATTGCAACGCCGGTTGTTGACGGCTCGGTTAAAACCGACTTGTTATTTCCCGAAATCGCGCTTCAAGGCGATTTGGGTATTTACATTGGCATCTTTTTTATTTTAGGATTGATTGCTGCTGCATATTCAAGTGCCGACAGTGCCTTAACAGCTTTAACCACCTCATTTTGTGTCGATTTCCTTGACATTGAAAACCGAGAAAAATCAAAACAAACCGCAATTCGAAAAAAGACACATATTGCAGTTTCAATCGTATTAATTTTGGTCATCATCCTATTTCGATATGTCTTAAAAGAAAACGTGATCAGCAGTGTGTTGCAAGTCGCTTCCTATACATACGGACCGCTTTTGGGATTGTTTGCTTTTGGAATTTTCACAAAAATCCCCGTAAAAGATTCTTTAGTGTGGGCTGTTGCAATTCTTTCGGTGATTATTACCTATTATTTAAACGATTATTCAACCCAACTATTAAATGGATATGTGTTTGGCTATGAACTCTTAATTGTAAACGGATTCATCACTTTTATTGGACTTTTAATCATAAAAGCACCAAAAAAAGAAATCAATGAAAAGTCATAAAAGATTTTTAATTTTGCAATATGGAGAAAGATTTAAGCAATTATAGGAAAAATTACCAAAAAAGCGAACTTTCTGAAGAGGGAATTTCTGAAAATCCTATGGAATTATTTCAAAAATGGTTTTTTGAAGTAGAGGAATTTGGAGGAGATTCTGAAATAAATGCGGTAACAATTTCTACCATTGGCTTAGATGGATTTCCAAAAGCCCGGGTTGTTTTATTAAAAAAATATACTTGGGAAGGATTTATTTTTTTCACCAATTACCTTAGCGAAAAAGGAAAAGCCATTGCCCTAAATCCAAATGTTTGTTTGTCTTTTTTTTGGCAAGGCATTGAACGACAAGTTATTATTAAAGGTGTTGCAGAAAAACTTTCGGAAAATTTGTCCGATGGTTATTATGAGTCCAGACCCGATGGAAGCAAATTGGGCGCGTGGGCTTCCGACCAAAGTGAAGTGGTTCCCTCTCGCCGTTATTTAGATGAACGGTTGGCAACCTTTGAAAAACAATTCGAAAATAAAGAAATTATTCGGCCAAAACATTGGGGCGGAATTTTAGTAAAACCGATAAGCATTGAATTTTGGCAAGGACGCCCAAATCGTATGCACGACAGAATCAGATATACATTACAAGAAGATTTTAATTGGAAAATTGAGCGATTGGCTCCTTAAACAGTAACTTTGAAACTCAAAAAAAAATGAAAACACTTTATATTGTTAGGCACGCAAAATCTTCTTGGGAATATGAAGGCATAAAAGACATCGACCGACCGTTGAAAGAACGCGGAATTAATGACGCCTATTTAATTTCAAATGTACTGCAAAAAAAAATTGCGACGCCAGATGTATTTATCGCAAGCTGTGCAAACAGGGCTTTGCATACGGCAATGATTTTTACCTATACTTTTAATTTTCCGCTGGCAAATTTGAGGATCAGCAAATCATTGTTCAATTTCAGCGACGGTTATTTGATAAAAACCGTAAAAGCTTTGGACGACGGATTTGATTCGGCCATCATATTTAGCCACGATCACGGCATCAGCGATTTTGTGAATAAATTTGGAAGTATACACGTTGATAATGTGCCAACTTGCGGCGTTGTTGGCATTAAATTCGATACCAATCATTGGAAAGACATTAAATTGGGAAAAACTTTTTTAACTGAATTTCCTAAAAATTATAAATAACCCTATTTTGAAAATTGAAAAACTTGCCGGGATTGACATTGGTTCCAACGCCATAAGATTGTTGTTGGTAAACGTGATCACCGAGCAAAATAAAAACCAAGAACCAAGTTTTAAAAAATCGGCATTGGTTCGAGTTCCCATTCGTTTGGGTGCCGACACTTTTTTGAAAGGAAAAATTTCAGAAGAAAATAAAATAAGAATGATGAAAGCTATGGAAGCTTTCAAATTATTGATGGAAGTTCACGGCGTTCAAAAATACAAAGCCTGCGCCACATCAGCCATGCGGGAGGCCAGTAATGGACATGATGTTGCCAAAGAAATTTTTGAAAAAACTTCCGTAAAAATTGACATTATTGATGGCATACAGGAAGCCAAAATAATTTTTGGCACAGATTTAAGCACGGTTATTACTGCTAAAAATTCTTATTTATATGTTGATGTTGGCGGTGGAAGCACAGAAATAACCCTTTTCTCAAAAGGAAAAATTGTCAACTCAAAATCCTTTAAAATTGGAACTGTACGTTTGTTGGACGACAGTAAGGAATTTAAAAATATTTGGAAAAACATTGAGCTATGGGTCAAAGAAAATACGAAAAACTTAAAAAGAATTTCTGTCATTGGTTCTGGAGGTAACATCAATAAAATTTTTAAAATCTCAGGAAGAGCAATGGGTAAGCCGCTGTATTTAAGTTACATAAAAAGCCAATTGGAATTATTGAGTAATTTGAGTTATGAAGAACGCATCATGCAGCTAGACTTAAATCCGGACAGGGCCGATGTAATTATACCCGCCACCAAAATTTATTTATCAATTATGGAATGGAGCGGCGCGAATAAAATCTTTGTTCCGAAGATTGGACTTGCGGATGGTATTGTGAAACAGTTGTATTTTGAAAAATAGTGACAAATCAAGACCTGTCACTATTTTTAATTTTTTATAAATTCTTCAACTAATTTTCCTACTGATTTTTCAGCAATTTTGGCCACTTTTTGAACTTCTTCGTGAGAAACGGCTTCCACAACGCCTTCAACACCTAAATCGGTAATTACCGAAATTCCAAAACAAGTCATACCCATATGTTTGGCAACGATCACTTCGGGTACGGTTGACATTCCAACAGCATCAGCGCCTAAATTTTTCACCATTTTATATTCTGCGGGCGTTTCAAAAGTTGGTCCCTGCAAAGCCAAATAAATCCCTTTTTGAATTGGAATAGCCAATTTTTGCGCTATTTGTTCCATTTTAACAATCATTTTTTTGCTGTAAGCTTCGTGCATATCAACAAAACGCGATCCAAAACGTTCGTCATTTTTGCCGTGTAAAGGATGCACCGGCATTAAATTAATATGATCGGTAATCAACATAATATCACCGACATTAAAAGCCGGATTTACGCCTCCTGAAGCATTTGAAACAATTAAATTTTCAACGCCCAAAAATTTCATCACGCGTACTGGAAAAACAGTTTGTTCCATCGTCCAGCCTTCATAATAATGAAATCTGCCACGCATTGCAATCACTTTTTTAGTGCCAATGGCGCCATAAATCAATTCTCCCGAATGACCTTCAACCGTTGAAACCGGGAAATTGGGAATCTCATTGTAAGGAATTGAAAGTTCAATGTCTATTTTCTCCACCAAATTGCCCAAACCTGTTCCTAAAATAATACCGTAATCTGCTTTTGAAATTCCTTTATTTTGTAAGAATTTAACTGTTTCCTGAACTTTGTTCCACATAATTTTTTATAAGATTGTCAAACTCGTTTTTACGAGTTATAAACATTGTTTTTATTGAGATGTAATGCAAGTTTTTTAATTTTCCAAAAATACGGACATAATCCTTCTCTGTTGTTAAAATTATTTTATTCTTTGATGCTAACGTTTCATAAGCCGAATTTATTTCAGTGATTTCATTTAAACTGAAATGATGATGGTCGGGATATTTCAAATGTTTAAAATTAAGCTTTTTGCTTTTCAAATACTCTGTTAATGGTTTTGGATTTGCAATTCCGGTCACCAATAAAATGTCAAAATCTACCAATTCACTTAAATCCAACTTAGAATCGCCTTTTAACTGCGTATCATAAATTATGGTGGTGAAAAACAATTGCTGATACGGTTTTGCATGTAACTTTTTGGTAATTTCTGACTGTGCTGTTTCTGAAATATCAGCAGGGCATTTGGTCACAATGATGGCCTGCGCCCTATTGGCTCCTGAAGCTTTCTCGCGCAAATCGCCGGTTGGCAGCATTGTGTCATTCACATATAAATTGTCGTAAGTTGTCAAAAGGATATTAAATCCGCCCCGAACTTTTCTGTGTTGAAAAGCATCATCCAGCAAAATAACCTTTGGCGAATTTTCCAATTCCTCCAATTTTGTGATTCCGTTGGTTCTGTCGGCATCAACACAAACTATAACTTCTGGGTGTTTTAAATAAATCTGAAAAGGTTCATCGCCAATAATTTCCGCAGAAATTGTTGAATCAGCAATTAAAAAACCGTTACTTTTTCTTTTATAACCTCGGCTTAAAACCGCTATTTCAAAGTTGCTCTTCAACAAATCGATTAAATATTCAATTTGTGGCGTTTTTCCGGTTCCGCCAACGCTTAAATTTCCGACAACAATCGTAGGCGTTTTAAAATGCGTAGATTTCAATAGGCCGACATCGTATAAATAATTACGCAAACTTGTAATTAATCCATACAATATAGAAAAAGGAAATGCTATTTTTCTTAAAAACTTCACTTAAGCGAAAATACAAAACAAAATCAGAAAATATATTCATTATTACTTTAACTTTCTTTGGTAAATTTTATCTTTGTTTCCCTAATGATTTTAGTCCTATGAAAATTAAAGATATTGCAGCCTGTATTGAAGAAATTGCCCCTTTAAATTATGCTGAAGATTTTGACAATGTGGGTTTGCTGGTGGGCGATTTCAGCACGGAAGTAACCGGAGTTTTGGTGACATTGGATACCTTAGAAACTGTGGTTGATGAAGCCATCGAAAACAATTGCAACTTAATTGTAAGTTTTCATCCCATTTTATTCTCAGGATTGAAAAAACTGAACGGAAAAAATTATGTGGAACGCGCGGTGATTAAAGCCCTCAAAAACAACATTGCCATTTATGCGATGCACACGGCTTTGGACAACTCTTTTGAAGGCGTAAACGCAAAAATGTGTGAAGTTTTAGGGTTGAAAAACAAAAAAATATTGATCCCGCAAAAAAATACGCTTAAAAAACTCACCACTTACGCTCCAATTGCCGCTGCAGAAAAATTGAGACAGGCACTTTTTAACGCTGGTGCCGGAACAGTGGGGAATTACGAAAATTGCAGCTTTAATGCCGAAGGTTACGGAACTTTTAAAGGAAAAGAAGATTCGAATCCGGTTTATGGAGAAAAGGGAAAATTACATCAGGAAAATGAAACCTTCATCAGCGTTATTTTTGAAAAACATAAGGAAAGAAATATCCTTTCTGCGCTTTTTGAATCGCATCCTTACGAAGAAGTTGCCTACGAAATAGTTATTTTGGAGAACACAAATCAGGAAATTGGCTTAGGAATGGTAGGTGAATTGGCTAAAGAAAGCGACGAAATTGACTTCCTGAATTTCTTAAAAAAAACGATGAATTCAAAAGGTATTCGCCATTCTGAATTGTTGGGAAAACCCATTAAAAAAGTCGCTGTTTTGGGTGGCTCCGGAAGCTTTGCCATTGAAAAAGCTATTGAAGCGGGCGCCGACATTTATGTGACAGCCGACATCAAATATCACGAGTTTTACAAAGCTGAAAATAAACTGGTTATTGCAGACATTGGGCACTACGAAAGTGAACAATTCACAAAAAATCTTTTAGTTGATATTCTTACAAAAAAATTTCCTAATTTTGCAATCATTTTATCACAAAAAAATACAAATCCAATTTATTACTTATAATATGGCTAAAAGCAAAGAAGTTACTGTTGAAGAAAAGTTAAGAGCTCTTTATGATTTGCAATTAATTGATTCAAGAATTGATGAAATTAAAAGCGTAAGAGGTGAATTACCTTTAGAAGTTGAAGATTTACAAGATGAAGTTATTGGTTTAAACAAAAGACTTGTTAATTTAGACGAAGAAGTAGCTGCCCTTAAAAAAGAAATTACCGACAAAAAGTTGGTGATTGATGAAGCAAACACATTGGTAAAAAAGTATACAGAACAACAAAAGAAAGTTCGTAACAACAGAGAATTCAATTCAATCAGCAAAGAAACTGAATTTCAAGAACTTGAAATTGAATTGGCTGAAAAAAGAATTAAAGAACACAGAGCCAAAATTGAGCAAAAAAACGAAGTGATTGAAGGCACAAAAGTAAACCTTGCCAGAAAAGAAGAATTGCTTAAACATAAGGCTGCTGAGTTGAATGATATTATGAGTGATACCGAAAAAGAAGAAAATATTTTGGTTTCTAAATCTAAAGAATACGCTGAATTAATAGATGACAATTTACTATCGGCCTACAACAGAATCAGATCAAATGTAAAAAATGGCTTGGCGGTTGTTTCTATTGAGAGAGGCGCTTCAGGCGGATCATTTTTCACCATACCACCACAAAGACAAGTTGAAATTTCAAGTCGCAAAAAAATCATAACCGATGAATACAGCGGCAGAATTTTAGTTGACGGCGCTTTGGCTGAAGAAGAAAGAGAAAAAATCGAAAAACTTTTAAAATAAGTTAACCGCAAATTTCGCTAAGTTTTACGCAAAAAATATATCCTAAAAAGGCTTCCAAATCGGAAGCCTTTTATTTTTTAGAAGCTTTGATGGAATACAGCAACGGAAATAAATTTTCACCACCTTTTTGCACAAACATTCCATCTTCAGTTTCTTCCATTTCCGGTAAAATATTATAAGGCGATTTTTCAAATTCGTGCAAAAACTCTATATGAAGTCCGGCAGCGGTTAACGCTGAAACAACTTCGCCCAAACCGTGGTTCCATCCATATTCTTTGCTTACAATATCAGCATCTCTGTTGGTGTAAGTTCCTTTGTATTCCTCATAAATCACCTCACTATTTTGATAAGGATAAATCAATTTTGGCGGTGTTTGCAAATAATCGAACATCCAGACAATGGGGTGAAATTCAATCAAATAAAACACGCCTCCTTTTTTAAGCTTTTTCGCAATAATTTCTCCCCAGGTTTTTAAATCGGGCAACCAGCCAATTACACCGTATGAAGTAAAAACAATATCAAACTTGCCTTTCACATTTTTGGTCACCTCATACAAATTGCTTTCAATAAAAGTGGCGTCCAAACCCAATGCTGCATTCAGCAATTTTGCTTTTTTTATGCCTTCGTCAGAAATATCAATCCCGGTACATTTGGCTCCCAGCCTGCTCCAACTTAAAGTATCCTGGCCAAAATGACATTGTAGATGCAACAACGATTTGCCTTTTACTTCGCCCAATTCTTCCAATTCTACAGCGTTTAAAGATGTTTTTCCTTTTTTAAAGCCATCAACATCATAAAATTCTGATTTGATATGGATATTTACTTTTTTGTTCCAGGTATCTTTATTAACTGCAAAATACTGCTGATTTTCATTGTCCATAAAATGTTTTTAAATTTTTATTATTTGATAAAAATAAGCAATCCCAACCAAATTACGGGAATTGATTCCACCCAAAAACTGGTGTAATATCGAGATTGTTTTGGCGCGGAAAACCATAAGAAAAGTGCTGTAATAATTGCGATTATCAAAACAATCAAAAAACCAAAATACGTAAAATTTTCCTTAAAGATTTCCATCAGAACAAACCCAAACAACAACAAAGTTCCCAAAACTTTCGCGTTGATTATTCCCAAAATTTGCGGCAAGGTTTTTAATGATTTTGAATCTGTAATCATATCCCGGATATCAAAAGGAATTGTAATTGCCAGCAAGACTAAAATCCGCTGAAAAAATTCCAGATAAACTGCGGAAGTAAATTGGTAATTCGCTTCATATATGGGGAAAAATACTGAAATTCCTGCCCAAGCTGTAACAATACTAAAGATTTTTATCATCGGGACATTTCGGAATGAAACTTCTAATTTTCCTATTTTAAACAATGGAATAGCATAAAAAAACGTCATAAAAGCAAAGGGGAAAAGAATTAAAACCGATTTTAGGTTGAAATTCGAAAAAAATGAAATAAAACCCAATCCCAAAATTGACAAAATCATTAACAACAATATTCCTTTTATATTCATAAAAAACCAATCCTTGAACCAATTCAATCTGTTGTTTTTTATTTCGTAAAAACGAATAAAATTATAGGCTATCAGAATAGAAAAAGCCACAAATAACGGCGTGAAATTATCCTCAAATCCAAAATTAACCAAGGTGATTTTTGTCAATGAAAATCCGGCCAAGGCAACGTGGATATTGCTGTAAATATAAAAATCAACTATTTTTTTAAACAACCGCATATTACAAAAGTACCAATTTGAAATCAAAATGGATTTCTTGGTTAACAAAATATTATAATTAAGTAATATGAATGGCAGTGCTTTCTGTAATTTTCATTAAATTTGGGATCATTAAAATAAAAAAATACCAAAACATAAATGAGAACAGATTCCTTTGTTTTAAGACATATTGGACCTCGAGAAAATGAGGTGAAAGAAATGGTTGCCACTATTGGTGTTCAATCGTTGGATGAATTAATCGACAAAACAATACCGACTGATATTCGATTGGCCCACGAGTTGGATTTGCCAAAAGCGATGAGCGAATTTGAGTATTTAACGCACATTCAAAAACTTGCAGGCAAAAACAAATTGTTTAAAAATTATATCGGATTGGGTTATCATCCAACCATACTTCCCGGGGTTATTCAAAGAAATATTTTAGAAAACCCGAGCTGGTACACTTCTTATACGCCTTATCAGGCTGAAATTTCACAAGGCCGAATGGAAGCTTTGATTACATTTCAAACAATGATTTGCGATTTAACTGGCTTAAAAATAGCGAATGCTTCATTATTGGACGAAGGAACTGCGGCTGCTGAAGCAATGTTAATGCTATATAACTCAAGATCTCGCGATAAAATAAAATCAAATGCCTTAAAATTCTTTGTTTCCAATGAAGTTTTACCACAAACTATCGATGTTTTAAAAACTCGGGCAATTCCATTAAATATTGAACTTGTTTTTGGAAATCACGAAAAATTTGAATTTACCGATGAAATATTTGGAGCGCTTATTCAATATCCGGGAAAAAGCGGCCAAATTTATGATTATACAGCGTTTGTTGAAAAAGCGAAAGCTGTTGATGCAAAAATTGCGGTTGCTGCCGATTTATTGAGTTTATCTCTTTTAACGCCTCCAGGCGAATGGGGTGCAGATGTGGTGGTTGGAACTACGCAACGATTTGGAATTCCAATGGGTTATGGCGGTCCGCACGCAGGATATTTTGCCACCAAAGAAGACTATAAACGCAATTTGCCGGGACGAATTATTGGCATTTCCGTAGACAAAAACGGAAATCGTGCTTTGCGTATGGCTTTACAAACCAGAGAACAGCACATAAAACGTGAAAAAGCAACTTCAAATATTTGCACCGCCCAGGTTTTATTGGCCGTAATGGCAGGTATGTATGCCGTTTACCACGGACCAAAAGGCATAAAATACATCGCAACCAACATTCAAAACCTGGCTTCAACCTTAAATAAAGGGTTAAAAGATCTTGGTTTAAAACAATTGAACAGCACTTATTTTGACACATTGCTAATTGAAGTCTCAAATGCCGCGAAGGTGAAAGAAATTTCAGAAAAAAATGAAGTAAACTTTTATTATCCTTCAAAAAATTTAGTGGGAATTTCTGTAAATGAAACAACCAATTTAGAAGATATCAATGAAATATTGGCCATCTTGGCTAAAGCAGAAGGCAAAAAAGCAATCGTTTTAAATTCAATTTCTGAAAATACAATTCCGTCAAAATTTGCAAGAACTTCTCCGTTTATGGAAAATGAGGTTTTTGAAAAATACCATTCGGAAACCGAAATGATGCGTTTCATCAAAAGATTGGAAAGAAAAGATATTTCATTAACACATTCTATGATTTCACTGGGCTCTTGCACGATGAAATTGAATGCCGCTTCTGAAATGTTTCCAATAAGTTCACCAAGTTGGGGAAATATGCATCCATTTGTGCCAATTGAACAAGCACAAGGATATCAGGAAGTCATCAAAGGTTTGGAAAAAGCGTTGAATGTAATAACCGGTTTTTACGCCACTTCATTGCAGCCAAATTCTGGTGCCCAAGGCGAATATGCCGGATTGATGGTGATTAAAGCATTCCATGAAACAAATGGCGATGGACACAGAAATATATGTTTAATACCTTCATCAGCACACGGAACAAACCCTGCATCCGCAGTAATGGCCGGCTTTAAGGTGATTGTTACCAAAACTAACGAACAAGGAAATATAGATGTAGATGATATTCGGGAAAAAGCTTTGTTGCACAAAGACAATTTGGCTGCCTTAATGGTCACTTATCCTTCAACTCACGGTGTTTTTGAAAGTTCAATCAAAGAAATTACGAAGATTATTCACGAAAATGGCGGACAAGTTTATATGGATGGCGCTAATATGAACGCGCAAGTTGGATTGACAAATCCGGCCACCATTGGCGCGGATGTTTGCCATTTAAATTTACATAAAACTTTCGCAATTCCTCACGGAGGCGGAGGCCCGGGTGTTGGACCAATTTGTGTTGCAAAACATTTAGCGCCGTTTTTACCTTCAAACCCAATCATTAAAACTGGCGGAGAACAAGGAATTACAGGTGTTTCGTCGGCTCCTTGGGGTTCGGCTTTGGTTTTGTTGATATCTTACAGCTACATAAAAATGTTAGGCTCTAACGGATTAAAACAAGCAACAATTTATGCGATTTTGAATGCCAACTATATGAAATCCAGATTAGAGAAACATTTTAAAATTTTATATACAGGAGAAAACGGATTTTCGGCACACGAAATGATTGTGGATTTTAGAGAATATAAAAACTTTGGAGCTGATGTTACGGATATTTCAAAACGATTGATGGATTACGGATTTCACGCCCCAACACTTTCTTTTCCAGTTCACGACACTTTAATGATTGAACCTACGGAAAGTGAAGGAAAGCAGGAATTAGATCGTTTTTGTGATACGCTTATCAACATAAAAAGTGAAATTATGGACAATGATGGCGCTTTAATTCCGATGTTAAAAAATGCACCGCATACTGAAAGTGAAATCACCGCAAATGAGTGGAATAATTCTTATACCCGTGAGCAGGCTGCTTTTCCGCTTCCTTATATCAGAGAAAATAAATTTTGGCCATCTGTGGCAAGAGTTGATAATGCGTTGGGAGACAGAAATTTAATTTGTTCTTGTAACCCTATTGAAGATTATATGGAATCATAAAACCAAATACCTTTATAACAAAAAAAGTCTCGAGAAATCTCGAGACTTTTTATTTCTGATGTTTTCTATAAAAGCAATAATACTTGTAGTCCCCACAACTGTAGTATATTATTCTAACTTTTTTTATCTATCAGAAAATTAACTTCAAAAATAAATTAAAGACTTTGTCGTCCCCACAACTGTAGTATCATCTTTAATTACTGTAAATATAACTGTTAAACATTAAAAATATTGCCTAAAATGATTTTTTTTTGAAAAAAATATAAGCCATTGCATTGACAAAATAAAATATCTTAATGCTTTTCTTAAATTTACGAAAACCTTATAGTAAAAAAAATAGTGGTTTGTTTAATTACTAAAATGCAAAATGGTATTTTTGCAATTCGACTTAAACTTATATTTTTTATAAATGAAAAAAATAACGAAAGAAACCTATATCAACTGGTATAAAGATATGCTGTTTTGGAGAAAATTTGAAGATAAATTGGCAGCACTTTATATCCAACAAAAAGTAAGAGGTTTTCTGCATTTATATAATGGACAAGAGGCTGTTTTGGCGGGCGCTTTGCACGTGATGCAAAAAAATGACAAAATGATCACCGCTTACAGAAATCACGTTCAACCAATTGGATTGGGTGTTGATCCTAAAAGAATAATGGCAGAATTATTGGGAAAAGATACAGGAACTTCACGTGGTATGGGCGGTTCTATGCACATATTTTCTCCTGAACATAATTTTTACGGAGGCCACGGAATTGTGGGCGGACAAATTCCTTTAGGTGCCGGTTTGGCTTTTGCCGATAAATATTTTGGACGCGATGGCGTTACCTTAACTTATTTTGGAGATGGAGCGGCCAGACAAGGTTCTTTGCACGAAACATTTAATATGGCCATAACCTGGAAACTTCCAGTGGTGTTTATTTGTGAGAACAACGGTTATGCGATGGGAACTTCTGTAAGCAGAACTTCCAATCACGAAGATATCTGGAAACTTGGTTTGGGTTATGAAATGCCTTGCGGACCAGTGGATGGAATGAATCCTGTTAAAGTGGCAGAAGCAATGGATGAAGCCATTAAACGCGCCAGAAGAGGTGACGGACCAACATTGCTAGACATAAAAACGTATCGTTATAGAGGTCATTCTATGAGTGATGCCCAAAAATACAGAACTAAGGAAGAAGTGGACGAGTATCGTAAAATTGATCCGATTTCCCAGGTTTTGACAGTGATACAAGAAAAAAAATACGCAACGGACAAAGAGATTAAAGCTTGGGATCAAGATGTAAAAGACAAAGTGGAAGAATGTCAGAAATTCGCTGAAGAATCTCCATATCCAGATAAACAATTATTATACGATATTGTTTATGAACAAAAAGATTATCCGTTTTTAAAACATAGATAAATGGCAGAAATTATAACAATGCCACGTTTAAGTGATACAATGACAGAGGGCGTTGTTGCACAGTGGTTAAAAAAAGTGGGCGATAAAATTTCAGAAGGTGATATTTTAGCTGAAATTGAAACCGACAAAGCAACAATGGAGTTTGAATCGTTTAATGAAGGTACGCTTTTATATATCGGTTTAAAAGATGGCGAAAGTGCTCCGGTTGATTCATTATTGGCTATCATAGGCGAAGAAGGTGAAGATATTGACGCCATTCTAAAAGAATTTAAAGCAGGTGCTCCAAGCGAAACCAAATCGCCAGAAACAACAAAAACTTCAGAAGCCCCAAAAGCTTCAGAAAAAACTGCTGAGGTCTCTGAACCTGCTAAAGTTACTGAAACTGCACAAGTACCAGTATCAGCAAATGCATCCGGAAGGATAATTGCATCGCCTTTGGCAAAAAAAATAGCTTCAGAAAAAGGAATCAATCTAAATACTGTTTCAGGAACAGGTGAAGGCGGACGCATTGTAAAATCGGATGTTGAAAATTATGTGCCGGCTGCAGTTTCTGCCGTTGCCACTGTTGCTGCACCGATTGTTTCCGGAACTGAAAGTTTTGAAGAAACGCCCAATTCTCAAATGCGTAAAACCATTGCGCGCAGATTGGCAGAATCTAAATTTACCGCACCTCATTATTATTTAATGCTGGAGATTAATATGGACAACGCCATTGAATCTCGCAGAATTATTAATGAATTGCCAGACACTAAAGTATCTTTTAATGATATGGTGGTTAAAGCAAGTGCTATGGCCTTGAAAAAACATCCAAAAGTGAATTCACAATGGTTTGACGACAGAACACGCATAAATCACCACGTGAATATTGGGGTTGCTGTTGCTGTTGAAGACGGATTGGTGGTGCCGGTAACTCGTTTTACCGATCAAAAAAGTATGACTCAAATTGGAGCGGAAATAAAAGATATGGCCACCAGGGCCAAATCTAAAAAATTAACGCCAGCGGAAATGGAAGGAAGCACTTTTACGGTATCTAACCTTGGAATGTTTGGAATCTCAGAATTTACTTCGATTATCAATCAACCAAACTCGGCAATTTTATCGGTAGGTGCCATTATAGAAAAACCTGTGGTTAAAAATGGCCAAATTGTGGTTGGCAATACCATGAAAGTTACATTGGCTTGCGATCACAGAACAGTTGACGGCGCAACCGGAGCTGCTTTTTTGCAAACTTTAAAACAATATATTGAAAATCCGGTAACTATGTTAGCATAAGCAATATAGCCTATTCCTAATTTTAAAAACCCACTGCAAAAGCAATGGGTTTTTTGATTACTTTCAATAAATTTAGTACTAAATAGACTAAATTATTCTGCAGTTTTCGGATCAATCATCGTTGCGACCTTGCTTACGGAATTTGCCGGAAATCCGCCTTGTTTTGCGTGTTCCTGAACCATTTCTTCGTTTGGAGCCAGATAAACACAATAAATTTTATCCGTAGTGACATAGCTATGAACCCATTGAATTTCTGAGCCCATTTTTTCTAACACCCCACAAGAAATTTTTGAAATGGCTTTCAATTCTTCCGCAGATAATTTACCTGCATCTGGAATTTCACGCTCAATGACGTACATATTTTGGTTTTCCTTTAAATTTTCTGTCTTTAACATAATTGTAGCCTTTTTTCATCAGTAATACAATTCAAAACAGATAATGCAATAATGAAAATCAATAAACCTTTTAAAATCTTCATAATTAGATGTTTTTAGTTAATAGTATAGCTAAGCTACTAAAAATTAGTTAGATAGCCAAACAATTAATTTACCCTAAATTAATTATTGAGAAACAATCATTCCCTTTAAAGACCAAAGAATAGAAAGCACATCTTTTTTTGTGTTTTCATCAATGGAGTTTTTATCCAAAGCAGCAAAAATATCATCAATTGTATGCATATATTCCGCCGGACTAATATTCATTCCTTTATGGGCGGTTACCATATCCTTTCCATTATATATTGGTGGCCCGCCACTTCCGGCGCTAAAAAATTCAATGGTATGCTGTTTGATGATGGCCAATTTTTCAGATTGCTCTTTTAAAGGTAAAAATCTGGCATTTATCGCAGGATTATTCATATGTGCATCCACAGTGTCATCCACAATCCGTGAAATTCCTTCTCTGCCGCCTAAGCGTTCATAAAGTGTTTTTGTCATAATATTTGATTTTTTAGTTAGTAATAAAATATTCAGTAAAATTATCTCAAGAAATATTACTCTTTTCTATTAATCTTTTCCTCTCCAATTTTAGTGATCTCTAAAAGAAAATACCGCTACATTTAATTCAAATAAGTACAATTTTGGGTCATTCAATAAAACAAGATTGACTAAGTTTTATGTTGTTGAATATATTTTGAAGGTAAAATACCGTATTTTTCCATAAAACATTTAGAAAAATATGCAGGACTATTAAAACCGGATTCATAAGCAATTTCAGAGATGTTTCTGCTTTGTTTATGAAGCAATTCTAAAGCCTTTTGCAATCTATATTCTTTAATAAAATTATTGGGAGACAAACCAGTTAGCTTTATCAATTTTCTGTAAAATTGTGATTTACTGTATCCCAAACCTTTGCTAAAATTACTGACGTTAAAACTGGAAGCATTCCATACTTGTTCAACATAATTCATTAATTTGATTAAAAACTTTTCTTCGGCCGGATTTAAAGCTTTAATTAATTTGCTATCAACAATTAAATTTCTGTTTTCACTTTCATACAATACCTTCACCTCGTAAGAAATAACCAATTGAGCATTCACAATATCACACATTCTTGTAGCCAAAACTATGGCTTCTTCAAAAAGGTTTTTCTCGTCAGACACCGGAACTCCAGCACTTAAAGCAATTTTAATTTTACGATTTTTCGAATCGAATTTTGGGGTGGTATATTTAAAATTGGATTGAATTTTAAGGATACAAGAAACGGCATTGCTTACCGATTTAAAAGATGCCAAATAATGGTTATTATCGCTTTTAACAATACTTCCCTTAAAATATTTTAATGATTTTATAACACTATTATGAAATTTTTGCGCAAATAAATTAAACTGGTTTGCTTCTAATCTATTTAAATAACTGCTGGTTTTTAAAACCATAATAACCCTAAAAGCCGGATCGTTTATGATGTTTAATTTGGTATTTTGAGCATTCACAGGATCTTCAATTCTACCTAAAAAAGATTCGACTATATTACTGTCAACTTCAATTATTTTATGCGGAACCTCACCGTGAGCCTGGTTATGCATTTCCTTTATGGCTTCTTTATTGGGAGCTTCAATTAAACAAAACGCCGTTTTTCTGTTTTCATCAAACCAATACGTAAGTCCCCTGCAATTAAATTTATCTTGTATTTTTAAATCCGCTTGATGCAATTGCGCTACGTTTTCTGCAGTAACGTTTTCAGATACATCGTGGCGATCCATATATATAGGCATACTGACAGTTTTAATATGCAATATAGTAATTATTTATGAATGTAAATATTATATAACAAATTAAAGACCAATTGAATACACCAAATAATATTGGTTTCCAATTTTGCTAAAACAAAAAAATCCCCAACTTTCGTTGAGGATTTTAAATATTTTAATGCTTCAAATTATTTTTTGAATTGCGCATATTTAGTTTTGAACTTATCAATACGTCCTGCAGTATCAACCATTTTAGTTTTACCGGTGTAATATGGATGTGATGTTCTTGAAATCTCTAATTTTACCAAAGGGTATTCAACACCGTCTACTTCAAGAGTTTCTCTGGTGTTTACTGTTGAACGAGTCAAAAATACATCTTCATTCGACATATCTTTAAATGCTACCATTCTATAATTTTCTGGGTGTATACCTTTTTTC
>Ga0209231_1000546_pt1 | contig 20040 bp, 36 predicted proteins | sample Deesub45470m_DNA_FD_188086 | JGI IMG/M metagenome (GOLD analysis project Ga0209231, IMG submission 188086) | Deep subsurface microbial communities from North Pacific Ocean - 450_OLKR46/470m Metagenome (SPAdes) (version 2) | ecosystem: Environmental > Terrestrial > Deep subsurface > Unclassified ... | reverse complement strand
GTAATGTCCTAATCGAAATAAAAGATATGGTGATCGAGGAAAAAAGTCGAATAATAAATAAGGATGCTATCTTTGCACCTTTTATGTTTCATCCGACGGAACGATTAGGGGATGGTTTCTATTTAACCGTGGTTATGAATAATAGTCCTGATACCAATGTAGAGTTTCTAGCATCTATCATTTTTGAAATACACCTCCGGTTTGGTGTTAAATTTCAAAAATATGGTGCAGCGAGTTTGTTTGACTCGTCCATGGAAATATCATTGGACCATGCTTTTAAACCTATCATGATCGATTTTGATTATGACAATCACACCTATCACATTTACGATGTGACTGCTATGATTAAGAAGTTCGAACTTTTGAAAGTATAATCACTTTGGATATAGAGAGGGCTTTAGCCCTCTCTATATTTTTTATAAACAAACTCATTGTTTTACATCTCTATATTACTTGTTTGATAGCATTAGTCAGTCTTGTTGTATATTACAAAATTAACTAATGTTATTTTCTTTAAAAAGGATATTTACATGAGTAACGGAAAGTATCACCCTGCAAGCCAGGAATTCAAAATTGTCGGTCAAAACAAATATGGTGTCAAGATCGAACTTCCAGACGACTCCGCCGCGCATTGGATTAACCCTGGTCAAAAATGGATACCACATGCGATCGAAGATGCTGATCATCCAGCTCAGATCGGTGACATTGTTTCCCTTGGTAAATATTTATCGGAACGACTTGGTATAAGTGCCGCGATCGTGTCCGGCGTCAGGACGTTTAAAGACGTCAAGCGCAGTAACGGGTCTCGTCAGATTGAACTACTTGGCCTGCCAACACAATGGTGGGGCATCCATCTTTTTAAAGAATATCACACCCACGTACGAAAAGATCATACGTTCGGTATAACGTTTATACCAAAACCAGAGGCTTTTTATTGAAAGGTTGGTCATGTATTTCTACGTTTATAATGGGAAAGTATATTGGGGTCGACATCAGATACTTCCTCCGCATAGAAGTTGTCTAACTTGGATATTCAGAAATAAGCCGGTTAAACTCAATAGACTCTATCTGTCTGGTAAGTATAGCTTCATTACGATCCCAACTACTCAGCCGGGTAAATATGCAATACTGCTAAGTTATCCAGATCTTAACAATCGAGGTGATTTCCAGGTTTTTCAGGTCGTTGAAGAGAGGTGTTATTTCGTCGACAAGCACGGATTCCGGGAATGTGGTGGAACAGATCTTCATCAAAAAGCTCGCCAAGAGTTTAAGAATATGTTCAAGAATCGGCTGAATGAATATAAGGGTAGGTATTTTCTTCCGATTGATAAACAATCAAAATATCCGTAAATAAGTTATTAACTCAGATAGGAAATTGGAATGACCGAACAAGAAGCTGTAGATCTGGCTATTAAGCGCAACAAGCATAAATCGAAACATCTTTCCGATAAACGATGGTCGCCAATACACAACAGTGTAAAAGGCTGGCACGTGGCGTTGGTTGATAACCACACAACTGTCATTCACACACAGCGTGAGGTGGCGCGGCAGGCCGTTCTCGAAGGGGATCCAGATCAGCTAAGGGAGGCAGCGGGTAAGCTTCTTTCGGCGCGCTGCGCTGCCACAATTGAAGAGTTCGAAAATAAATATCCGGATTCTCCTTTGATCGGTAAGTAGGTAGGATATGTCTCTCATTATTCAAAAGGCCTGGTTTACCCGACGGGACATTCAGAACAATCCAAACACGCTGTATGTCTGGGGAGATAATCTAGCAAGAATAGGAGGCGCGAATAATCCTAAATCCGGGCAGGCATTTGCCTGTCGCGGAGAACCTAATGCCGTGGGTATCCCAACCAAGAAATATCCATCGATGAACGAAAGTTCCTTCTTTACAGACGACGACTACGATCTAGTTAAACCCCTGATCGACGAAGCGATTGAAAGAGTTGGTAACCATCTACTGTCAGGTGGTGACGTCGTATGGCCATGGGATGGAATAGGTACAGGGAGAGCGGAGCTCAATGTAAGGGCTCCCAAGATCTGGACGTATTTGTCCCAACAACTCACGGTACTGTGTACGCTAGATGGCGTACTCATCTACGATTAAAAAAGGAGTAGATCGTGTTCAAACGAAATCAAGTAGTTTGGTTTGAAGTTGTAGTTGCGTATTTTATTCCCGCCAGGGTTCTTAAAGTATTACCGTCTGGAGAACTAATCGTACTTAGTACACTTGGTCGAATAAGCCAGGTAAAAGCAGACAGGTTAACTCCTGATCAAATATCCGCATTCCATTATTTTGACGAAAGATCGAAAGTAATGCGATATATGCCTTCAATGCGTAAGCTCAAACAGAAAGCCGCTTGGTACTATAGCGATATCTGGAAGAAACCAAAGAAAAAGGAAAGTCGATGATTAAACCTTATAGATCTCGCGTTGATAAACGCCTTCATTATAAAAGAAAGTCTTTACAAAAGAGGATCAGGCGTCTTAAAATTATTTGGGAATTCTTAGGCCACAGATATGTATTCTTACCGCCTCTTACTGGAGATTAAAGTCGTTAAATTTACATTTTAAGATTTTTAAATAGGAAAATTTATCATGACTGAAGAACTCTATAAACCCCATCCCCGTGAATTTTACGGGATCAGGCACGTCCCCATCATCGTCACGCCCATAGAGAGCAATCGCCGCACAGGGCAAGCTGTGGCTTTCATCGGTAAGCAACTGTGCTTTTTCGAGAATGAAGGCCCTCAGCCCAAGATCGGCGTACCCATCGAAGTGATGATCACTCGACCGCTCCATGCACGCCTCGGTCCAAACGACAACGGACCAGCGCCTGTCGAAGTTAGTGGTCGCTGGATATATGGCTTTAACTACAACAAGCTCACAGCTGTTCTGATCCGTCCGGTGGAGCCAGAGAATCACATTCTCGTTGCCATCGATGGATTCGAATGCAGTGGGACGATGTGTTCCACTACAGCGCACGGTGTCATCACAGATGGCTCCCGCGCTATCCCCATCAAGGAAACATATTCGAGTGTTCGCAAGGATCGTGTTCGGGGTCAGACTCGGGTGGAAGAGACTTTCAAGAGTCTTTGGTTAACTCCGGGACGCAGTCGAATCCGCGAAGCGAGTAACGTTAATGCGGGTTCCACCTGGAAGCAGCCTTATCAGCCTCTCCACCCCACTAACGTGTACGTAGAACGCGCTATCTACGAAGAGAAGTCTGGTTGTGGCGTGCGCGTCGCAGGGCTCACTCGGGTAGAAGATTGCGACTACACTCGTTTGTTTAGGGTTTAAACGATGACTAGAAAATTCAAACATAATGATATCGTCATCCCAAAAGATAAATCGAGAGGTTTCTGGCCTGGACGAGTCTGGAGGCGCATCGACGATAATCACGTCGTTGTCGTAGACTGTGGCAGATATGTCACTATCTATAATGAAGACGATATTGTACTCGCGAATTACAATGGCAGATGGTTGTGGGGTAGAGGTCCAGATAATGAAAAGGGTAAGAAACCCGTTTGGAGCTACTTCACTTCCATGCGCATGCTCAAGAAACGTGCCGCTAAATACAATCCTCATTTCGGTGGTCGGTGGACTAAGGTTGAGCGACAGAATGCGTTGTTGCAAACTCAGATCTATGATAGTAAATTTTGACATGCTTCTTGGCGTCACACAGATAATGACATATTCCGCAACTTGAGGTTTAAACGATGGTTGATCTTAGAAATAAAGATGTAGTGCAGAAGATGGCGCTACATCTAGAGTGGGTCGGGGAAGAAGATTGTCCGATCCGATTCGGTAACGATATCAATGCAGGTCCCTACGATCTTGACTGGGCTGATATTCTTGAGATCCGCCATTTGGCTAAAGATCGTGAAAAGGTACTCGAACCCACCGAGATACCAGGTCCCATCGATTGGACCGCAGCCAGTCACTGGATCGAATATGATCACGATCATCGCACTGTGGAAACATGGTGTAAAATGGGACCGGAATATAAGTATCGCTTACGGACTAAAGTGAGGCCCATGGTGGGTAGCGAGTTAATCTATTCGCTATTGAAGGACTATACTCGAGAAGAAGTACTTAAAGCCTTCGGTGTAGAGCTACCCTTACCGATAGTAGAAAGACATAAGGACACCAGATCTTGGATCCAGAAAATATGGCGGTAGATCTATCTCCGTTTGAAGATGTAGTCAAGCTCTGGTGCGAAGGAGAATTCCATATTCACAAACGCCCTCCTTTTAAAGCATATTCGTTTGATAATGACCATAATTTCTGGGTGGTTGGTACCACTCATGTTTCTGTATTGGGTCCTTATCATGATACAGAAGAAAGAGCATCTGCTATAGCAGATGCTCTGAACAACACGATCGCTGCTAAAGACTATCTAGCTAAAGCCAGTCAGTGATTAATGAAGGGATTTCGTAGATGAGCCATATAACTAAACATATCAGCAGTGGCCTCATCTCTTCTGACAATTTTATTGTTGTCAACAAAGTAGATGAGGAAAAATCGAGATCTATTTGCGGAAGGTATCTTTTATTTTCTGGTGAGACGTATTACCCTGATAGCGGCGTTATGGATTTAACTTCTCACAGCGATCAAAGATAACCAAGCTGAAACCTTTCAGCAGGCTGTAACACTCACTCGCTGTCAATGGTCTGAAAGCTATCGTGAGACCGTTTTAGAATATCATTCCGACGGTCTTCTTGTACTGAATCAATAAACCGATTAGATAGAGAGTGCCTAGGCACTCTCTATCTACCTATCTATCTTTAATTTATAGTTTTATCCAGAATCACTATTGAAGAGGAACTTAATCATGTCTGTTGAAAATAGAATCGACACCATCGAAGACGCTTTTGCGATCAGTGAAACGGTTGCTGAGAAATTAGGTAACCCTCAAATATCAGTGTCGACGGTTGACTGTCGACAAGATCGGCAGCCACTCAACCTCAATAGCGTCGATGAGGGTATGTGCGTCACAGTCATCGAAGTCGATATCGAATCGTGGATCAAAAATCCAGCAGTTCGTAGCAGTGGTGACATCTACCTTATTCAGGGTAATAAGGTCATCGGTGAAATGCGGATGCAAGGCGGTATGGGTTTCCCAGGAGGTGCTGGTCCCGCGTATCAGCATGTCAGTGTAGAACCGGCAGACGATGCCACCCGAGAATTCTTTAAGGATGATATTGGTTGGTTCGATGGTCATCTTTACAGCCTGCGCTATTGTGGTGTTACCGGCGACCCTTACATTCTTCACGATGAGGACGAAGGTCGTCACAAAGACACTCGAATTGTTGACAAGATGTATTTCGATTTCGGTATCTGTCACCCTAGCTTTAAAGATGTAGAGGGCTTTGCTAACTACCACAAGAAGCCAAAGCCCCGTCATCGTGTTACCCAAAAGCATCGTCGCCCACGTAACTCCAACAAAATTAAGAAGGTGAGATGAACATGGATAAAGTTCATCGGGGTTTTATGATCGTAACGATCGCGCTTCTGACGATCCCAGCGTTGGCGATTATATTCACTTCCAAATACCGCGATCAAAATGAATATAGTCCTGTTCTTACATCACAGGTAGTGCTCGACTGTCATCGTCCAGAAGGTCGTAAAGTATGGACGGTGGATTCGATTACGTTTTATAAAAATCTTCGTATAACATTGAGAAGCGGAGACGTACGTGAAACTGTCGATGCTTCCAATTGGTTGTGTTCAGTTGGATCGACAGTTGTAAAGTAAGGGAAATTTATGAGCAGATGGCAAAAACCATATCTCGATGTTCCAGCGGATGATTATCTAACGTCAGAAGACTATCTGTGCTCTATGGGACGTCCTTTTGACTGGGTGCCTCCGCTCTACGATCTCATTGGTCCGCATGAACAGAGGTACATGAATCTCATGCGAATGGGTCGTAAGCCGGTGACGGAAATAGAGGAGTGGGAACTAAAATATTGGATTGACGAAATAAAAGAGCGCGGATATATTCTCCTTAAGATCGATAACTCATACGCCCGCTTCCATGATCCTTCATATATCGTCGGACTCCCTGGTCAAGAATGGCGGGCTCAAAGATTAAAGCGCGCTTTTGAAGACAATTTCAAGAGTGGGTATACCGAAATAAATCACGCCCGCATCGGCTTTCTTTTAGGGTACACCAAACAATGTATCTCAGCGTTCTTGGAACGTTGTAGGTTAATTAAAATCGGTGACTTAGAAGGGGCGAAAGCTCGACATTTAAATTTCATAGAGATGTAAATGGTTAGAACTAGACGAGCTTTAAAAAGGGCAGCGAGTAAAAAACGACAGCTCTTTTTAGAGAGTCGTTTTAGTTGGGTGGTTCGCAATCAAAACGGACTGTGTTGGTACTGTTCTACCTACATGGGAATGGATTGTACTAAAGAGCATCTTCTTGCGCAAGCTCTAGGTGGAACAGATACTTACCCTCACGGTAATTTAAAAGCAGCACATGCTGGATGTAATCAGGCGGTTGGGCATCTTTCGGTAGAGCAGAAAATGCTTCTGCGCAGGATATGTCAGGAGATGGGTGTGCGAGAAATGATGATCTCTGCAAGAAAGATGGTAAGAGCTCAACTTCGTGAAGCCTTCTCAACTCAGCGTAGATACAGATAGGAATTTTAAATGGATCATCAGTTCACTCAAGATGAGTTGTTTAAGCTGTTCGACGGTTGTATACCTCTTAAGTTTTTCACGCTCACAAACGAAGACACTAAAGATAAAAATAAAACGCCCGAAGAAATAAGACAGGATGTCATTAAGCTTGCTGAGGAATGGGTTAATAGCGGAGAAAGTAAAGTACAGATTGTAAAATCCGCGATCGATCAAGCACTCCAGATTAAGAGTGTGACGATATTCGATCTTGGTGGATGGTTTAAGATTCTCCAATATCGAACATTCCTTATCATGAGAAGAGAGGATGGGGATTGTAAAACACTTCAGATGAACGATTTTGAATTGGTTCTCCAAGAGATGAGTAATCTCGTCATCGAGGGAATATCGATGAAGTGCAATATTCCCATGGGTACCTTTCACCTGCGAGGTATAACCATCGAACATTGTGAAAAGGCACTTTATGCGTTTAGCTGATCTTGGATCTGCTTTAACAAATTAGTAGCCATCCAGTAAGAACTATGTGAGAAAATGGAGGGTGTATGAAGATAGTCAAAAATAGAATTATCTTAGAACAGATCGCACTGGAGGAGTGTGGGCCTGGAGATAAAATTGATTTTTTCTGGGATCCGATCATTCGTATACAGGGTAAAGCTGAACTCCTAAAAATAAAGAAGATTCCCAAGAATAAAGTACAAATAAAATACCGATCGTTATCGACGTGGCACGGACGGATTAACACAGTAAAGAAAGTAGATCTACCTGCTGGGATAATTGTACTAAGAGCGCGGATGGCTGATGCTCGTGACTCTACAGTTGTTAAGGCGTGTAACGTCGAAATACTACCTTAAGGAGGGAAACGCCATGGACATAGATGTTCTCATTTTCGTTTTGATGAAAAAGAACAATACCCCCACATTCTAGAAGGTATATGGATACCAAGTAATCTATAAGCTCGCTAAGATATAAAAAGGATAAATCATGTTCGGTAAAAAGAAAGTATCTGCGGACATTCCCAAACAGCCCGAGCTTTCCACTCCTGATCTTATTCGTGGAAATTTTCGAGAGATTTCGGAGGGTGTCAACCATCCATTGGAATCTCGACCTATCGAGTTCCAAGAAAAGGTCCTAGCATTTATTAACGAACGCAATGTGCAGGCTCCTGCTGTTATAGAGAAAATGGAAGAATTCTTCCAGACTGACTGGGATAATTTCTCTATAAAAGCCACTCGCGTTTCTGACTTTTTAATCATGGAAGTGAGTCGCTTCACTGACTTCGATGAAAAAGGTATCCCTGTAATCGCCAAGCAAAATGAGTGTGTGAATCTCAATCTTGTTAAGAGTATAATCCGATACGAGGGAACACCCATTCGAAGCGATACCTCCGTGCATATATCCGGAATAGATCAGGAGTTATTCGATTGTAATTATAATCACATCAGTCGCCCTGATATATTTATCACTGACGGTGATAAATTTAAGGGTACATTTAGACCAACCCGATTCGAATATGGTTTTAGTATAACTTTGAGCGACACGTCTTTTGCCACTCAAGAATACAGTAACGATGACAGACTTGTTTTCGAAGGCGTAGGGAAAACATTGTTTATGCCATTTGGAATGATAGAGCCAGTTTTTGGTATCATCATGAAAGCCATTTCAGATGGTCATGTGAACGAAGACGTCGTTATAAAAGTGAGCTGAGTGTTATAACCCCATCGGAATAACACTCCTTACTCCAAACAAAAAAAGGATTCGAGGGTGGTGTCGAAGCTGTTCAGAATTACCAGAAGAGTATCGCGGCTTAGCCGAAGTCAATAGAGTTCATCTCTATATTACTGATGTGATAAACGTAATATCGTATCTTTAAATTTAGGAAGTTTGAGTTATGAAAAAGAATGTATTTATAGCACTTGCTTTACTCGTTATGATTTCAGCCTGTGCGCCAGGGCCGCCAGTTCCACCTGATAATTTGGACGATATCCCTGGTTTCTTCTCCGGGTTTTGGCATGGTCTTACCATCTTCTTTTCTTTCGTGGCGTCACTGTTTAACGATGACGTTGGTATCTACGCCACAACGAACAGTGGTGGGTGGTATGATTTCGGATTCTTCCTTGGCGTTGCCGCTATTTTTGGTGGGGGCGCTTCTTCTACTCGGTGAACTTCAAGATACATTGGTGGATAGTGGTGGGACCTCCCACCACTATCTCCATACGACATCATTGTAGTTTGTCGCTATATTACTTTTGTGATAAGCGAATCATCTCTCTTCTTTTTTGAAAGGAATCGATTAACATGGTTGATATTAAATTAGAGATCGGTAAAGTATATCGGACTGGTGCTGGTCATCTGGTCGCAGTACGCCGAGAGATATCAAAAGGAAAGTTCATTTGCGTACGCAAGGCTGGTGATTACAGCGAACTTCAGATATTTCGTGAAGATGGTTATCCAGATCAAAGCAGACCAGTGAGTAAGCGCTTCAGGGTACAAGAAGAAGTTGTACCGACCCCAGAGATTTCGGATCCTCAACCTTGGTCTAGACCTTCTTTTAACTCGAAGGAACACCTAGATCATAACGCACGGTTGAAAGAATATATCTCGCATGAGATTCGATTGGCTATGCAACAGCAAATGACCGACTCTCTCAGTGGTGTTGCGCGTGGCGCTGTTGCAGATATTCGTGCTACCATGATCATGAACGCAATCGAGTTCGACATTCGTCAGGGTCATGTGACTGAGATATCTCACGATCACATCGATCAGAAATCAAAAGAACTCGTCGGCTAAAAGGAGTGTCTTCCATGGATGAAAACGAGTTCAAGAAAATAAAGCCGGGTGATGTAATTAAGAATACACTCAGCGGCGATCGGTATAGGGTTCATTCCAATTACGGAGATCGTATCGCCGCAGTCAGAACTGTGGACATAACTAACCCATCTGAATGGGATTTAGTATATTCTTCAACCAGTGGCGAGTCACCTGATCTACCTGAGAAGATTAACAAAAAATCAGAATTCGTATTATTGGTTGTAGCTGCCGTCGGGCTCTTGTTTTGTGGATTTGTAATCACAAACATTATGGCGCGGAATAGCGAGTTTAAAAGAAATTGCGCTGCGATGCAAGGTGTTGTGAATTATGAAAAGAGAGGGGCTATGTATTGTTTTGGTGAGAATGGTGAATTTATAGATTCAACTAGACGGTAATTCTCACCTGTGGGTATTAGACCCACAGGTGATTAATATTGTTTATTTCTTAGAGAAGGATATTCTCATGACAAAATTTACGCTTAAAGTAGGAGAGAGCTACAGTTGTGTTAACAAAGTCTACGGGGTTAAGAAAATAATCTCAGCATCTTTTGAAGTGTTTGATACAGACGGGGAATTGGAGTATCCTGATCCAGAAGTCGTATTCAGTGATGAAGATGGTGTTCGTTACCGAGCAGACGGATCTTGTTTTATTTCAGGGTGTTGTCTCTTCGAACTTATCGAGTGTAAAGGTCCACTCGAAGAAGAACCGGATTTTCAATTAGAGGTCGGAAAGACATACGAACACGACGAATATTCCAAGAATGTCACTATCATTAGACAGTGGCTTCTCGAAACAGAACGTGCCGTATTTACCCTGTTTATGGGTGATGATGGTCACATTTATTGGGGAACTGGATTCAACGCAGTTTTCACAACTTTCCCCAAATACAACCTCACCAAAGAAGTCATTTAATTCATTTCACTTTCAACATTTTTCAATAGGGATATTTTACAATGCTTAATCACATTCTTCGTCAAGGTGACCGTGTCCGTATGCGTATGTCCAGCGACTCTCGTAGTTACGGACAGAAGGGCGTACCAGATGGTACACTCGGTACTGTCGCCGGGCGTGATCGCTCTCCTGAATTTTACGAACATCGATATCCGGTAAGTCCGTATATTGAACCAGGCGTATATACGAAAGACACTCAGCCAATTGTCATATGGGACGAGTATCCAGATGGTGTCGATCCAATGGATCCAGAATATGCCCGTGTATCCGCAATCTGGTTGGAGCCAGCCGACACGTTCTTTAAGGAGTATAATCTCCGCGCTGAAAAAGAATGGCCGGTACGTCTTCCCAACGGAGATGTAAATCCTGATTTCTGCATCATAAAAGATGGTCATCGACTCGACCATCTGGAACGCGTCGGCGATCTTCCAGAAACAGACTTCTGGGAACAGGATCTTGTGTCCTGGCACGGGCAGCGTTATCAAATCCGTCGTATCAATTACGACCGGTGGGGTCCTGAAAAACTACACTGTTACGAAATGGAGGAAGTTGACGAGAACAACGTCTATCGGCAAAACGGGTCGACGACGGTGGAACCTAGTGAGCTCGAACTAATCGAACGCGGTAATGTTTGGCGTTTTCATCATGGGGAAGAACCTATCTTTCACAGCCTTTCGCAAGAAATTTCATTTGCGATCGGGATGAATCAGACAGAGACAGTCCGCAATCCTTCGTGTAATCTTTACATGTGGACGATGAATGAAATTCACGAAGGATTGAAATCCGGGATCGTCGATGGGTTTATGGATCCGTCGTATCTGAAGAATCTCAATCGCTTCACATACAGCGATCTCATTCGATATAAAAATCGTGATTTGGGCGAACGTATTCGCCAGAGCACGCTAACGGTTGTTTCGTTGCATCTTGATAAGGAGTAAAATAAAATGACCTGTACGAAAGAAGAAAATAACTACAGCGCCACAGTGGTGTACACACATGGCACTGCTCATCTCAACGGCACCATCATTTTCGTTTTAGCGAAGATTGAAGAAGAAAAGAAAAATGAAAGCTTCTTGTATGTCGATCAAGGTGAGCGCCTAGTGAACGCCTTAGGAGTCGCGGTTGAAAAGCGCGACGAATCAACGATATAACCACCAACATTTTCATTCTGACACCATCTCGAAAGGGGTGGTGTCCTTAAGACAATGTTTAACTTTAGAAAGGATTACACATGCGTACTGTAGGAAACATTCAAAATCTGAAGAACAATACGGTCATCTCAGAGCTGGTGACTCTTGCCGCTAAACACACCGGATTTCATGCTGAATGGGTTAAGGATGAATCATCCGATGGTTCGTCTGGTGTTGTTAAAACAAAAGAATCTTCCGACGATGCTGTCAACCGTTTCTGGCAGGAATTCGATCGGCTCAAGGAGATCATCACGGAACCTCTCAACGAACCAATTCTTCCAGATGACCATCCACTGGTACAGGGCTATGTCTACGTCGCCAACGGTAAGCCCACTATCTTCATCGACGGCGAGAGGCAATCGGTGGGGACTTGGAAGCAAATGCGGATTAAAGATGTTCCTGTAGTCACAGAAGTGCGACGTTGTGACATCGAAGGTCGTAAGCTCCGACTTCCTCCTGAAAAGCAAAAGGTCGGTTCTTTGGGATCAGCTCTACTCGAGACCAACAGTACCAACACCTCCAAGAATAAGAAGCATCGCAAGCCACGTAACTCCAACAAGATTAAGAAGGTAAGCTAGTGTGGCTAGATGTTCCTTAGGACCCAAGAAGCTGAGACGATACAGTCGAGCATTGGGTGTCAACTTCGTCAGAGGATTTGTTAGAGGAAACACAAATCACCGGGTGGATCTTTACGACGAAAATGACAACTGTATAAGTGTCTATCCCAATAAATGGAAAAAATCGTTAGACGTCATAACGACGAGTTTCCATCCGGATGTATCTAAAGAAGCTTTTGAAGTATTATCGCAGTTTGTGGCGGGTATAAAAAGGTGAAATAACCATGTGGGAAGAACTTCGTAAAAAGGTTTATGCGGTCGCAGAAGAATTCATACAAAGTCGCATCGCTTCTCAAGGTCAAAAAGAACCTCCCCGTGGTGCGATTCTACGATACGAAGACTTGTACTCGTACACTAAGATCTATCATGAAGAAGTCTCTTCAGATATAAAAGTGATAAATTCATTTCCAGCCTATGGCGGTGAGATCGTTGCTAACTCTATGGACCGAAGCTTACCTAGAAAATGGACTAGACTCTTCCTTGGTTGGAGAGAAGGTTCGGAATCAAACTTGGTTGCATGTTTCTTCAATGTGTTAACGTCTCCGATTCTGGCGCCGACCGTCAAATACTGGATCGAGAATCCAACAACAGTCAGCGAAGTTGTCTTGACTATAATTTCCTCCGATGAGCTGTCATTAGTCGCGGATCGCAGATATTCGAATATGTGGATTTTCAAAACCTTTGAAGACGCGCGCGACTATGTTGAAAACAAGGAAGGGAATTTACCTTGACTAAAATTAATTTCGATCTCACCGAAGCCATTGAAAAAGCCCAGCGCCAAGCAGAACTTGATATCGTAGCCGGTATCCGGCGTGCCGGTGAAGGAATATCTCGAGACCTTCTGAACAATGGTAGGTATAAAGGATATGGTCCTGAAGGGTTGGCGCATGAGATCATTCGCAAGAAGATCGAAGATTATGTCCTTTCGGATGCGTTCTCACAAAAGCTCGACAATACCATCATCCGTGTGATGGACGAGGAATCTGAGAAGGCTGTCCGCACTCTGCTCAATTCCAAAACGCGAAAGAAGTTGTTCCAAGCGACCTCTCCGATTAAAATAGAACGGGGCGAAGAGTGGATCATCGTGATGGATGGAACTCCCGATAAAATTGCTTGGGATATGGAGTTGGGGTGGGTCCCTATGTCAGACGATGAGGCCTATGACGTCTTTTCGACGGAAGAAAAGAATAAGTTCACTTTACCCATGGGTGGTATGTGGATGCACCGTATTGACGCGATCCCGAATAAAAGTTGACGGAGCCGGCCGAAGAATTCGGATGATCGAGTGTATTTTAGTAAACTATAAGACTTCTCATCATTTTCTACAAACTTTAATTGTAAAGGATTAGTTTCATGAATACTGTATCTGTAAAGAACGCCAACTCTGGTGTTAACATCGATGTTGTCCCTGCCACCGAAGCATATTTGTTGCTGCGTGGGAAAACTTCTTTTGGGGTCCCTTCCCAGATCATCATCTCGGCGTCCGATGGTCTTTCGGTAGCATTTTCGATCATCGAAGCGGCTCTTCTTTCCGACAACGCCGAGATCGAGGATCGTGATCCGATCGTCGACACCACACGTCTTCGTTTCGGCCTGCTGGTGAACCAGGTAGTTGATCACGGCACCGTGGCTTTCACACAGTCCACGGCGGACTGGCAATCTGGACAATATGATCCACACGTCATGCTCACGCACGTCGAATCCGATTCGACCGACCCGGTTGTGGTGGAACGCATCAATACAGAAGCGAAAATTCTGGCTTATCTTCTGAGCCGATTCCGTTTCGAAAACGACTGCATCACCGATAAGGTGAAGGCCTGTAACATCGACCCGATCCCAGCATAACCTTTATTAACCTGAGATAGTGGTCCTAGGACCACTATCTCATTTATTTACTTTTTTCAATATAGAAAACTCAGTATGATAAGCATCTAATAGTGAGGAAGTCTTGATGAAGTGGATTAAAGTCGAAGACCAGTTACCTCGTGATCGGCAAGCTGTATTGGTTCGTCGAAACGAAGCTCCCAGAAGGGGGACAGTGGTTTAAAACCAATATCGATACTCCACCTATCCCAAGAGTACCTACAACTTAAACAACATTGCAAACATGTTAGGATCTTGAACATGGTTACCTTTCATCCAAATACAACGTTTCATCCTGAAATTCCAGTCGACGACTATATCGTCGAAAAATTCAGTAAGCTTGGTAAACCCATAGACTTTCACTCCGTTTCTCCAAATCCGCACAATCTAAGAGAAATGAATCTAATGTTAGCCGGATTTAAACCGGCTAGTATGATACCAATCGAAGATTTCGATTATTGGATAGGTACCATCGCTGAAAATAAATGGATGTCGATGAAAAGCACATCTAGTGCAAAGGTATTCTTCGTCACACAGCCACAGGAATCTTGGAGAATTAGTCTTTTAGATCTGATATATTTAGACGCGTGTAAGATGCGATTTATGACTAAACAACATCACACGTGCGTTGGACGTCTTCTTGGTATGTCCCATGAAGACACTGAAGAATTTCATTCTGTTATGGTCGAAAACGGAATGTATACAAAATACGTTAAAACAGGAACTACTCACGCGCTCGCATAATTTCAACAAATAGAAAGGACTTAAGCATGATCAAGAAACTCATTTTCTTTAGTACACTATTGTGGGCGGTTTCCGCCTGCTCCACACTTCCAAACACAGGGCCGTCTGTCTCTAACGTATCAGATTATAAAGGTGCGCAGCTCGTGGAGGTTAATTCCTCCATGGCGCGCGAAATGCGCCAGACTCTCCTATCGCGAGAAAAGGAAGTGCGTGCAAACAATATCGCCGTACTGACACAGTCTGTACAACCGAGTGACTACACTCTTCAGCCCGGTGATAAATTCACCATGGTCATGACGAGCTGGACGCCGGGTGTCGTAACGCCGACTCGCGCAGAGAGTGTGTTTACTATCAATGCTGATGGGTCGGTGGCTCTGCCTTATCTGAGTGGTCCTGTATATCTGAGCGGGTTGTCCACTAATCAGGCACAAAGTCACATTGCCAGGTTATACACACAGCGGCGTGTATTTCTATCTCCAGATGTCCAGATCAAACTGGACGAGACAGATATCGCTCACGGTGTTCTTGTCACAGGTACGGTGGGTGCACCCAAGATGATTCCCTGGGTATCTGGCGGTATGTCACTGGCACAAGCCTTGACTAAGTCGATGGGAGATTCTCAGATACTTGGACTCCAGCAGAATGCGCTGAACGGCGGCACGTCAGCTACTAGCGTGAAGCTCATTCGAAAGGGTCAGACGGCTATCACCATTCCCGTTGATCTGGCTTTGGAGAATGATATTCCCCTTCAGCAGAACGACAAGATCATCGTTAGTCATAAGCCTGCTGTACAGGTGACAGTGACAGGTGGTGGGATCAACAATGGTCTTTATGACTTTGCACAACATCCTTCCCTTGCACAAGCCGTCGCACAAGCTAAGGGTCTTAACCCACAGACAGCGAATGCTAAGGCGGTTTACGTCTTCCGTAATGGGGACAACCCTAAACTCTACAGTTTTGCATTTAAGACCACAGATGCGCAGTTTGCAGCGCAACAGTTTCCCCTGATGGATGCAGACATCGTCTATGTTGCAGAAGCTGGTATTGTTCCCCTACAAACTATCTTCCAAGCGATGTGGCCGCTTGCGACAATTGCTTCTGTCGTTAAATAGCGTAATGGATACCTCATTAGATTCGATAAATCTTTCTGATATCATCCGTATTCTTGTGGGCGAGTACGAAGAAAAAGGAATATCGTTGAGCGAAATCAATGGAGGATGGTGCGACGAATTTTCATCTGAGGTACTCAGGAGATGGGCAGGTGAGAACTGGATTATCGAGGACGGCCATGGTGTATTCCATCAAGTTGAAACCGGTAATTTTACAATTCGATATGGTCCATTCTCATTTGATTGGGATTGGACCTTACTGAAAGATTTCTGGAATATAACTCCGCCGTACGGTATCGATCCAGAAATTTTAAAACGCACTGCCCAGTTCGAACCCAATCATGTCTGGATATCCGCTTATGGTAAGCACTATGATGCAGAGAGTCCAGATGGGGTCGATAGTTTCTTCGATTTAGAATTCTTTAAAAGATGGTTGACTTAATAAAAAAGGAATCGATATGAAAATATTTACAACCGCCGGAGGACCACCTTTTCTCCACGTAGAGCGAAGCCCAACTATCCTTTATCTGATTCTAGAAATAGCAACGGAACTTCAGATTACAGGACTGTTGGTTCACACTCGATTTCTGAACGAACCAATCCTTCCGTCTCCAAAGTATTTTGAAGGTACGGATTTCCTCGAAAATAAATATAACGAAGATTTCATTGAGATCATCGTAGAGACGGAAGATGATAAGTTTCGGGAATTCATCAATCGTCTTAGAATGTCAGATCTATAATAATTACCGAATCAGCAAATCGTTAATGAGAGGATATTCACTTATGATTAACAAAATACACAATCCTCACAATACATCATCAGAGGAACTCAATACCCTAGTTATCACAAATCTCCTCGACCGTGCTGCAAGGGTTATCGAGAACCCCAACCTTGAGTCGGATAACGAGAAGAGAGAACTTGTCGAATCTCTTAGGAATATATCTAGCTCTATAGCAGCAACTGATGTCCCACAATTTGTCAGGGATATCAAATATGGTTATTCCGATACGAAGACATCTTCTGGAGCTGAGGGCTTAGAAGAATCGCAGTGGTTTGATCCAATCTACGAGTCGATGTCAGAAATGATAGTTGGCACTCCTCGTCAATTACCTCCGGCGATCGATAGATTAAGGGTTGGATTGACTTACAAACTTAGACACGGTAGGATTGTTCGATTGGTCGACACAATTGGTACGATAGTATCCACTGGTCTACCTGCCAGTTTTCGAACTGGAGAAGGTGAGCTGTTCTGTAGCAACGGAGCCAATGCTTCATATGTGGGTGACGACATAATGAAGTTGGTTAAGCCAACTCTAAATTCAGTCGGTAGTTATGGTGATTATGAAGAAGTTGGTCCCAATAACAGACCAATGTCAACTTTTCATATAACAGATGTTCCGTTTAACGCATTGAAAGTCGACAGTGTGGTTATAGGAATCAACGGGGTGAAGGGTCGAATAACATCGACCTTTCATGATGTACACGTATCTCCTGATTCTGACCCGAAATATGTTTTCATACGGTGGGATGATCAGCAGAAAGATATTCGATATACATACGAAAGACTTATGTATGTTAAACTCGATCTCATCGAGGAATTCGAAGAAGCCATTCGCAAAGACGAACAAGAACGCATCCATCCATCTACCTAACCCATAACCAAAAAGAAAGATCTTTATCTATGTCTAACGTTTGTGTAACCAGCATCCCTTTCGACGAACTCAAGAAGGGACATCGTCTTCAGGGAGCAGACGGTACCCTTGGAACTATCATGGGAACTGATGTCGTACTCGATGAGCATATCGGCGAAGAAGCTGAGCGCCAGGTCGTGTTTATCATCTGGTCGGAAGATCAGGCGATCTCAAAGGCCTATGATTACGAGATCCTGTCAAAGGTAATCGTGATCGGTGAGCCTGCCACTAACACCGATGTGGTGATTCTCACCTCTGCTGAATATGACGAAGAAACGCATCTGGTCGATGTTTCGATCCTGGAAGTCGGTCGGCAGTTTTATGTCGACGGCGAACTGATCGATATCAATCTGGCCAGTGATGGCTATATCTCGTTCATGTCGCATGATGTGGTTGTGGTTGTACCCTTCGGCGTTGACCCTGATACGATCGATGAAGACATCTTCAATTACATTGGAGAGACAATCCGGTTCAATCTCATCGTCACCGAAAGCGAGCGTCTTAATCTGTTGTCAGTTGTTTTCGACTGTACTTGATGATACGTATTTAATCACAGTTCTAATTTAAAAAAGGATAATCCTGTATGACAAAATTCTCGAAACCATTCCTGTTTTCGGTGATCGTACCCACATTGTTGGTTGCGATCTTTTTCTGTTTCATCGCCACACCTGTCTACAGGTCGACCACAACGATTCTCGTGTCAAATCCGAACAAGGAGTCGGGCGGTATTTCGAGTATGCTGAGCGGCGGGACGGGTGACTCCATGACCGGTGCGTTCATCACCAAGGAGTTCATCACGTCCTGGCAAGAGTTCAAAGCTATCGATGGAGGTGATAACAACATCCAGACCCTTTGGGGTAAGGGTGACCCTATCACGTCGTATATCAAGTTTCTCGATAGCGACGTCGCACTCTACAATTACTACAAACGCAATGTGGTTCCATCGATCGATAAGAAATCAGGGATCATCACTGTAGAGAGCTATGCGCATTCTGCAAAAGATGCGCGGACGCTCAATGCTATTCTTCTTCTTCACACTGAAGAGCAGATCAATAAGCTTAACCTTCAAAAGCAGATGGATTCAACTCGACTTGCCCAAAAGCAACTTGAGCTTGCTCGTAAGGCTGTAGAAGAAGATAACGCAGCGATCGCTGCCTTTCGTAAGCGTACTGGTTTCTATAAGCCAGATATCGATTATCAAGCCACTATGGTGGCACAGAGTTCGATTGATTCCAATCTATCTGCCGCCAAAGCTGACTATAACGGCGTTAATGGCTCGACGCCAAATAACCCTGCTGTAGGAGGGATGAAAGACAAGATCACATCTTACCGTAAAGACACGGCTGCGTTGACTGCACGAGGCAATGCGATCAATGCGGTTGCCAAGCAGTATGATGTATTGGAATCCAAGCGTCAGATGGATCTGGCTATGTTGGAGAAAGCTGGTCAGCTGGTACAAGATGCTGCTGTTAAATCCGGAGGAGATCATTACTACCTCCAGACGATTAGCGAGCCTTCCGAACCTAACGACGCAGAATTCCCTCGCGCACTTCTCAATACGTTTCTTGCGTTCTGCTTCTTCATCGTGGTGTATAAGTTCATCGTGGCCCCACGGCTGCGGTGATATGATACCCATAGTGGGGTCGCACTTCTCTCTAACTATGGGAAATAAACATGACTGAAGATCAGTTAACTCAATTCAAAACCGATGTAGTAAATCTACTGATCAGGTATAAAGAAGAGCTTTCGACTATATCTGCTCCGTTAAATGTTGATATTTCCCATCTTCGAGATATAGACATTATTCAAGCAGCAGGTTCAAAAAATCCTCTGATTGAATTAACTACGATTGCCTTTAAACGGGCAGGTATGAAACAAACAGAAATCGCATTCCTACTAGGTTACACGCCTGGTCGAGTGTCACAAATCTTAAAACGCTATAGGGACTAACATGAACAAATCTCGTCTCATGCTAGCTCCAGCGCTAGCTCGAACGCCTATCGGGTCTCCTAAATTGGAGACATTCACTATTCCTAATAAGAACAGTCCTGAAAAATGGAACATCACATTTAAAAATCAGATCACCACCGCCAGGGCGATCGCTATGATCGCCACCATTCTCCTTATATACGTTAACTATAGGACGATGCTGGCTAAAGGGTTTGACTTCACAATGTCGGCACCCTATCTTCTCATATACGGTTTCTTAAGTTATTGGGTGTTGTGGTTCCTTGCCAAGATGATGGTAGGCGCATGGGGGATCCTCAACAACCACAAGTTGGCGGACCATCCATCCCAATCCATGAAAGACCCATATGACGAGACAAGAGTAGCGGTGAACTTTCCTGTTTACCACGAAGATGTCGCTAGGGTCGCTGCGGGCATGGCCGCCACGTGGGAATCGATCGAACGATATACGCC
>Ga0209231_1000545_pt1 | contig 20086 bp, 18 predicted proteins | sample Deesub45470m_DNA_FD_188086 | JGI IMG/M metagenome (GOLD analysis project Ga0209231, IMG submission 188086) | Deep subsurface microbial communities from North Pacific Ocean - 450_OLKR46/470m Metagenome (SPAdes) (version 2) | ecosystem: Environmental > Terrestrial > Deep subsurface > Unclassified ... | reverse complement strand
AGAGACAGGCCTGGATTTCCTCCGGTTCGAAATCGCGCGTTTCCGGCTGCGATCGCATGACATCGCGCAGCAGCAGGATTTCATGCGAGTCGACAGCTTCGTCGACGAAGCTGTCGGGCGCAGCGGCGATTGGGGTCGGCTGGGTGAAATCGTGGAGCAGCCATCCGCCCACCACCGCCGGGGCGACGACCGCCAGCTTGCGGATGGCGGAGCGGACCCTTTCGCCCACCGATCGCGCATATTCGGGCCGACGGCTGCCGGCACGGCGCCAGGGGCGCCTCCTTGCCGACCGAAGATGGGTCGCGATGGCTGTCGCGGCACGGATCGAGGCCGGCGTGTCTTCGTCGGAGAATGTCGCGACGAAACCCGCGCGTTGACGGGCGGCATAGAATGGGTGAGACCGCACCGCGTCATCGACGGCGGCGATAAGCGCCGCACAATCGTCGAGCACCGGGCCGAAATGCCAGTGCAGATAATTCTCGTCCTCGCTCCACTCCAGGTGGTTGGCGTTGAGGAACAGGCACGGCCGGCTCTCGCGCAGGAACTCGTAGATCTGGCTGCTCACATCGCCGAGGTAGATGTCCGCCCGGCTCGTGTAGCTCATGTCGATCGATCGATCGCTGCCCGGATCGATCAATATTCTCGGGTGGCCGGCATAGCGATCGATCAGGCCCTGCCACCGCGCCCGCGCCGCATCGCCATCGAGCAGGCGCACATGCGGCGCCACGATCAGATTATAGCGATCCTGCGCCGCGAAGGCCTCCAGCACCGCCTCCCCCAGGGTCTGCCATGATCCGAGGGTCGAGAAATGGGGGTTGTACAGGACGACCGGCCGATCATCGCCGGGAAACGGATTCCAGTCCGCATCGCGGGCGGCATCGGCCGCCTCAAACTTCGGATAACCGACCACCGCATAGGCGCCCGGGCGGATAAGCCCTTCGCGCAAGAGCCGCTCGCGATGCTTGTCGCCCGCCATCAGCACGAAGTCGAACTGCCTGATCCTGCGATCGAAACCGATCGCCCGGTCTCCTGCGCCATGGTCGAGGTGGATGAAGTCCGGACGGACCACCCCCATCTTCTTGAGAAGCAGCGACGTCCGCTCGGGAATGGCGATGGCGTCGAAGCGATTCAACCACGGTGCCGCCGACATCAGCGATAACAGCTTCGGTGGAACCGACCCGCCGAAATGACGCCATGCCCGATCCATCAGCGGAGACTTCGGCACCATGTAGCGGAGCTTTTCCCCACCCAGCTTGCTGGCGAGCCGCTCCGCATAGTGGATGTGGTCGGCCGATGGCGAGGCGACGGTCACCTCATAGCCTTCCTGCCGCGACAGCGCCGCTGCCGTCGCAATGCCGTGCAGCAGCTGATGACGCTGCGCATTAAACCAGAAGCAAATCCTGATCGGCCGCGCGCCACCGCCGCGCTCTACGGATCGGTTCATGATGCCTGCCATTCGTTACGGATAACCAATGGTCGCACATTAGATCAAAGCGGTTCTCAGGACATCAGGATTTATAGGCGCTTGTACGACGAGCCGTTTCCGCGCCTCGCCGTCGCGCACAGCTCAATCATCCCGGTTGCGGCGCAGAATCAGATAGAGCGCGCCCGCCCCGCCATGGCGGGGATGGGCATTGCGGACGGCAGCGATGCGGCTCGCATGGCGCGAGCTGTGCAGCCAGCTGTCGATCGACGCGCGGATCAATCCCCGGCGCGGGCGGCCGTCATAGCCGCGGTCGTCATCGCGCGGCGGCTTCCCGGTGATCAGCAGGAGAACGCGGACGCCCTCGGCCACGGCCTGGTCGAGCACCCGGTCGAGCAGGCTCTGTGCGCTGCTCAGGGTGTGACCGTGCAGGTCGATCGTCCAGTCGGGCTGGGTGGTGCCGCGCCGCAGCCGCCGGTCCCAGCCGCCGTCGAGCGTCTCTCCCAGCGGTTTTTGCTGCGTGATCGGGGTCGCGGCCGGAACGCGCAAGGGAGGCACGCGGCCCTTCTGCTTCTTTCCCACGGGGGCGGGTGGGCTGGCAGGCCCACCGTCCGCGACGGCCGTGACCGATGGTGATTTGGCTGTCCTGCGGGCGATCGGCCGGACGGTCGAGGCTACGCGCTGCCAGAGCGCGCTTTCCTCAGGATCGAGCCGCCGCGTCACGTTGCCCCGCCAGCCGCGCCGCCGCGACCTGCGGGATCAGCAGCCACGCCTGGCCCCGCCCGCTCATGCCGCCGGCGATCGTCCGCGCCTGATCGCCTGCACCCCAGAAAGTATCGAAGCGATTGGCACCCTTGATGGCGCCGCCCGTATCCTGCGCGACCCAGAGGCCATTGGCCTCGGTCCGGTCGAGTTGCAGGATCACCGGAGCGCCGAGCGGCACGAAGGCGGGATCGGCGGCAACGCTCACGCGGCCGGTGACGGCGACGTTCATCGCTCCGATCGGACCCGCACCGGTCAGTTCGCGGAAGAAGACGAAGCTCTTGTTCTCGCGCATGATCTTGTCGCCCTCGACCGGATTGGCGCGCAGCCAGGCCATCACGCCCTGCATCGAGAGTTGGCCCGGACCGAGCAATCCGCGGTCGCGCATGAGCTTGCCGATACCGACATATTCGCGGCCATTCTGGCCGTCATAGCCGATCCGTACGACCGATCCGTCGGGCTGGCGCAAACGCCCCGATCCCTGGACCTGCAGGAAGAAAAACTCGACCGCGTCAGCGGCCCAGCCGATTTCGAGCCCGCGCGCCCTGAGGGCGCCGTCCTCGATCTGGCCGCGGTCGGGATAGGGGATGAACTTGCCGCCCTGGACCTTGCCACGAATCTTCTTGCCCTTCATGTCGGGATAGAAGTCGCCGAGATCACCTTCGATCAGGTCTGGTGGGCGCTTGTAGACGGGCACGTCAAAGCCGGGCTGCTGGGTGCGCGAACCGGCGATTTCGGGCTCATAATACCCCGTTGCATAAGCGCGGCCGTCCCCAATCTGCACCGGTACGAGCTGTCGGGAGAAAAAGCTCGCCGCATCGCCGTCGGGCCAGCCCTTGGCCTGGGCGCACGCTTGCGACCAGTCGCCGGACTGGGTCAACCCGCTCTGGTCGGACCGGCGCTGGAGGCCGGGGCAGGACAGGCGAAACGCGGTGAGGGCGGCGCGCGCCGCCTCGGCGTTGATCGCGAAGCTGGTGAAGGCCGGACCGGGCCGCACGCCGCTCTGCGCGGCCGTCGTCGGCTTGGCCGCCGATCCCGGTGGGGTTATCGGGGGCGTCGGCTCCGGTCGAATCGGTTGATCGACCGGTGGCCGATGCCGCGCGATGTCGGGGGTCGGGACGACGGTACAGGCCGAGAGCATCGCCACACCGGCGAGCCCTGCGCAAAGACGGCGAATCACGCCGCCTCGTCAGTTTCGACCAGAGTCCAGTTCGGGTCGTCGGACCGCGTGTTTCGGCTGAACGTCCAGACGTCGTGCGTCGGAACCGCATCGGTCAGCGAGCCGGCAATGACGTTGCCATCGCCGTCGCGCGTGACGGCGGCGATGTCGGCGTCAAAGCGAACGGTGACCCTTGCAACCTGCGCCGCCATGGTCGCCTGTTCGATAACGGCGGTCTCGATCGTCACCAGGCGATTGTCGAGCACTTCACCGGCGGCCTTGCGATCGGTGATCGCGGTCGAGAAGGATTCGTAAACATCATCGTCGGTCAGGCGGCGGAGCATATCCTCATCTCCGCGCCAATAGGCCTCGAGGATCATGCGATAGGCCGACCGGGCGCCTTCGAGAAACTGCGCGGGATCGAAGCTGCCGTCGGCGGCCTGGATGGCCCGCACGCCAGCCTCGGCCCGCTGCTCGACCACGGCCGGACGTGCCGGCGCGACGGGCGCAGCGTTGTCGGGCAGCGAGCGGCCCGCACCGATGGGCGTGGGCGCGGCCTCCGCGGGACGGGCGATCGTCTGCTCATGTCCGGTGCGACGGCCCAGCACGCTCCAGAGCCGGAACGCGACAAAGATAAATACCATCGCAAGTATGACAACTGTAGTCACCGGGCCTCCAAACACTGCCGAGCGTCCAACATAGGGACAATGACGGCAAGATTCAAATGACTCCCGGGCAAGCCAGAGGTTCCCTGCCGCGGTCGACGGTCCTGCCGCCGCGAAAGAAGCCCGGCATTGCTCCGCCCGGCCCCGCCTGCTAGGCGCGTGGCGCATTGCCGGAAGCGGTCGAAAGGCCGTGCCCCCGGCTCCCACATTCGATGGAAAGACACAGGATGAGTGAAGAGACGGGCGCCCCCGACACGCTGACCAACGGCGAAGACCATCTGCCGCAGGTCGCGCTGATCGCCCAATATGTGAAGGACATGTCGTTCGAGAATCCGAGCGCGCCCGGCATCTACCAGGCCCCGGAACAGCCGAAGATCGACGTCCAGTTCAACATCGGCTCGCAGCAGGCCGGCGACGACGTCTACGAAGTCGCGCTCAAGATCGAGATCAAGGCAACCCAGGGCGACCTGACCGCCTATGTCGTCGACCTCGTCTATGCCGGCATCTTCGGCATCCGCAACGTGCCCGAAGAGCATCTTCCGCCGTTCCTGCTCGCCGAGGCGCCGCGCCTGCTTTTCCCGTTCGCGCGCCGCGTCGTCGCCGATGCGATTCGCGACGGCAACTTCCCCTCGCTGGTGCTCGAGCCGATCGATTTCGGCGCGCTGTATATGCAGCAGGCGGAACAGCAGGCCGCGCTGGCCGAGTCGCAGCCGGCAGGCGAAGCCTGAGACCTCTATCGTCTCGTCAGCCTGGCCAATGCCGGGTTGACGGACGGTGGTTCACCGCATGAGCCTCATCCGCGCGAGCGCCACGATCGGCGGGCTGACCCTGATCAGCCGGGTGCTCGGCTTCCTGCGCGATATGCTGATGGCGCGCTTCGTCGGCGCCGGCTTCGCGTCGGATGCCTTCCTGATCGCCTGGCGGCTGCCCAACCTGTTTCGCGCGCTGTTCGCCGAAGGGGCCTTCGCCGCCGCCTTCGTGCCGATGTTCAACCGTACCGTCGGCGAAGCGGAAGCCCGTGAGCCGGGCAACGGGCTGACCATCGCGCTGCGCTTCGCCGAGGACGTCCTTTCGGTTCTGCTGCCCTTCCTGATCCTGTTCACCGTCATCATGATGCTGGCGGCGGGGCCGATCGTCTGGGCGATGACCGGCGGCTTCCCCGACGGGGGCCCCGAAAAATTCGCCCTGGCGACACAATATACGCGGATCACCTTTCCCTATCTGATGCTGATCTCGCTGGTGTCGCTGCTCGGCGGCATCCTCAATTCGCTCAATCGCTTCTGGGTCAACGCTGCCGCGCCGATCCTGCTCAACATCTGCCTGATCGCCGGCCTGCTGTTCTTCCGTGGCCATAGCGACGTCGAAACCGCCCGGACCCAGGCGATCGCCGTCACCGTGTCGGGAGTGCTGCAGCTCGGCTGGCTGGTCCTCGCCTGCTGGCAGGTCGGCGTGCGGCTGCGGATCCGCCTGCCCCGGCTCACGCCGGAAGTGAAGACGCTGCTGGCGCTGATCGGCCCGGCTGCGATCGGCGCGGGCGCGGTGCAGTTCAACCTGCTGATCTCGACCACGCTGGCGGCGCGCTTCCTGCCCGAAGGGTCGGTGTCCTACCTTTATTATGCCGACCGGCTGAACCAGTTGCCGCTGGGCCTGATCGGCATCGGCGTCGGCACCGCGATGCTGCCCAGCCTGTCGCGCCAGCTCGGCGGCGGCGATGCGAAATCCGCGCTCGACACGCAGAACCGGGCGATCGAGCTGGTGCTGCTGCTGACCCTGCCGGCCACCGCCGCGCTGATGGTGTCGGCGACTCCGCTGATTCGCGCGCTGCTTCAGCACGGCGTCTTCACCGCCGTCGATACGATCGCCACCGCCCGCGCGCTCGCCGCCTTCTCGCTCGGCCTGCCCGCCTATGTGCTGATCAAGGTGCTGACGCCGGGCTTCTATGCCCGCGCCGACACGAAGACTCCGGTCCGCATCGCCCTTGCCGCAATGCTGGTGAACCTCATCCTCAATCTCGTCCTGATCTGGCATCTCGCCCATGTCGGCCTGGCGCTGTCGACGGCGATCTCGGCCTGGGTCAACGCGATCCTTCTCTACGTCACGCTGCGCCGCCGCGACCATTTCGCGGTCGACGACCGGCTGCGCCGCACCGGCATCCGGCTGATCGCCGCCACGCTGGCGATGGCGGTGCTGCTGTTCTTCCTCAACCCGTGGATCGATCCGTGGACCGGCCGTAGCCTGATCGAGCGGATCGCCGCGCTGGGCGGCATGATCGTCTCGGCGATGATCGTCTATTTCGGGCTGGTGTTCGGCCTGGGCGCCTACTCGTTCGCGACCTTGAAGGCCCAGTTTCGGCGGCGGCGCTGATAGCCCGTCGTCACGGGCTTCACGGAGCGTCCACACCTCCTGCTTGACCTCCCCGTCGCCCAGCCCCAAAAGCCGCGCCACTATGACACACAAGCGCACAGTCTCGGGCATTCAGCCCACCGGTAACCTGCACCTCGGCAATTATCTCGGTGCGATTCGGCGCTGGGTGCAGATGCAGGAGGAGGGCGAGTGCCTGTTCTTCCTCGCCGATCTGCACGCCATCACCGTGTATAACGAACCGGGCAAGCTGACCGCGAACATCCGCGAGATGGCGGCCGCATTGGTGGCTTGCGGGATCGACCCGGACAAGGCGATCCTGTTCCGCCAGCGCGACGTGCCCGCGCATGCCGAGCTGTGCTGGCTGCTCAACGGGACGGCCCGCATCGGCTGGTTGAACCGGATGACCCAGTTCAAGGAAAAATCGGGCAAGAATCGCGAAGGCGCGTCGATCGGGCTCTATGCCTATCCGGTGCTGCAGGCGGCCGACGTGCTGCTCTACCAGACGACCCATGTCCCGGTCGGCGAGGACCAGAAGCAGCATCTGGAACTGGCCCGCGACATCGCGACCAAGTTCAACACCGATTTCAACGTCGAGCTGTTCACCCTGCCCGAGCCCGTCATCGGCGGACCGGCCGCCCGGGTGATGAGCCTGCGCGACGGAACGGCGAAAATGTCCAAGTCCGATCCGTCGGACATGAGCCGCATCAACCTGACCGACGATGCCGAGACGATCATGTCGAAGGTCCGCAAGGCCAAGACCGACCCCGAACCGCTGCCCGACACGGTCGAGGGCCTGGAAGGCCGTCCCGAGGCGCGCAATCTCGTCGGCATCTATGCGGCAATGACCGATGCGACACCCGCCGATGTGCTGGCCCAGTTCGGCGGCCAGGGCTTTGGATCGTTCAAGCCGGCGCTCGGCGACATGCTCGCTGAAAAGCTCGGTCCGATCGCTGCGCGGTTACGCGACTTGCAGGCCAATCCGGACGAGGTCGACGCGATCCTCGCCAAGGGCGCAGAGAAGGCCCGTACGCTGGCCGCGCCGACCCTCGCCAAGGCTTATGCGGCGATGGGGCTGTAAGACAGCCCCGCGCCCTCTCCCGCGTACGGGAGAGGGCGCAATGCCCTACTCCGCCGCTTTCTTCTTCGCCGGCGCCTTCTTGGCAGCAGGCTTTTTCGCTGGCGCTTTCTTCGCAGCAGGTTCCTTCTTGGCGGCCGGCGCCTTTTTCGGCGCGGCCTTCTTCTTGCCCTTGGCCGGCGGGCCCTTGGCGGCGCGCGCCACGAGCAGTTCGAGGGCGCCCTCGACCGTCAGTTCGTCCGGATTCGCGGTCTTCGGCAGGGTGGCGTTGGTGTCGCCATCGGTGACGTAGGGACCGAAGCGACCGGCCATCAGCTTGACCTCATTGCCCGTCACCGGGCTCGTGCCGAACGTCTTGAGCGGTTCGGCCTTGCCGCGCTGGCGACCGCCGCCGGCGGCGGCTTCGGCAAGCTTGACGACCGCGGCGTTCATGCCGGTCTCGAACACCTCCATCGTCGAGCCGAGCCGCGCATATTTGCCGTCATGCGCCAGATAGGGCCCGAAACGACCGATCGAGGCGGTGATCGGGTTGCCGGTCTCCGGATGCGGGCCGACAGTGCGCGGCAGCGACAGCAGCTTGAGCGCCCAGCCGAGGTCGAGATCCTCGCCCGGGACATCTTTCGGGATCGAGGAGCGCTTCGCGTCCTTGCCGTCGCCCAGCTGGATATAGGGTCCGAAGCGGCCGGAGCGCTTCGATATTTCCATGCCGCTTTCCGGATCGGTGCCGATCACGACGGGGCCGGCATCGCCTTCATTGCCGGCGCCCGCCTGCGCGAAGCGACGGGTGAACTTGCACTCGGGATAGTTGGAGCATGCGATGAAAGCGCCGAAGCGCCCGCCGCGCAGCGACAGCTTGCCCTCCTGGCACACCGGGCAGAGCCGCGGATCGGTGCCGTCCTCCTTCTCCGGGAAGAGATAGGGCGCGAGGAACTCGTCGAGCGCCGCGGTGACCTCCGACGGCTTCTGCTCCATCACCTCGACGGTCTTCGGCTTGAAGTCCTTCCAGAAGGCCTCCAGCACCGCCTGCCAGCCGGCCCGCCCGCCCGACACGTCGTCGAGGCTGTCTTCCAGCCCGGCGGTATAGTCGTAGCTGACATAGCGCTCGAAGAAGCGCTCGAGGAAGCTCGTCACGAGCCGTCCGCTCTCGTTCGGCGTGAAACGGTTCTTCTCGACCGTCACATAGTCGCGGTCCTTGAGCGTCTGCAGGATCGAGGCATAGGTCGATGGCCGGCCGATGCCGAGCTCTTCCATCTTCTTGACCAGGCTCGCTTCCGAATAGCGCGGCGGCGGCTGGGTGAAATGCTGTTCGGCGTTCACCGCCTTCTTGGCAGGCGAATCGCCGCTCTTGATTCGCGGCAGACGGCGGCTCTCCTCGTCGCCCTCATCGTCGCGGCCTTCTTCATACAGCGCGAGATAGCCAGGAAAGAGGACGACCTGGCCGGTCGCGCGCAACGAATGCTGGCCGGTGCCGTCCACGAGCTCGACGGTGGTCCGCTCCAGCCGCGCCGACGCCATCTGGCTGGCGAGCGCGCGCTTGAAGATCAGATCATAGAGCCGGCCATGATCGCCGCTGCCGGCGCGATCCTTCGAAAAATCGGTCGGGCGAATCGCCTCATGCGCTTCCTGCGCATTCTTGGCTTTGGCGACATATTGCCGCGGCTTGTCGGGGACGTAGGAGGCATCATAGCGATTCGCGATCGCGCCGCGCGCGGCGGAAATGGCGCTGCCGTCCATCTGGACGCCGTCGGTGCGCATATAGGTGATCGCGCCGTCCTCGTAGAGCGCCTGCGCGATCCGCATCGTGTGGCTGGCGGAGAAGCCCAGCTTGCGCGCGGCTTCCTGCTGCAGGGTCGAGGTGGTGAACGGTGGCGGCGGGTTGCGGGTAAGCGGCTTGGTCTCGACGCTGGCCACCGTAAAGCGGCCGGCCTGGACATCGGCCTTGGCGGCTTCGGCATCCTTGCCGTTGCCGATCGTCAGCCGCTCGATCTTCTCGCCCTTCCAGCGGACGAGGCGCGTGACGAACGGGATGCCGTCATGCTCCATGTCGGCTGTGATCGACCAGTATTCCTGGCTCTTGAACAACTCGATCTCGCGCTCGCGATCGACGACGAGGCGCAGCGTCACCGACTGGACGCGGCCCGCCGACTTGGCGCCGGGCAGCTTGCGCCACAGCACCGGCGACAGGGTGAAACCGACCAGATAGTCGAGCGCGCGACGGGCGCGGTAGGCGTCGATCAGATCTTCGTCGAGCGCGCGCGGGTTGGCCATAGCCTCGAGCACGGCGGCCTTGGTGATCGCGTTGAAGGTCACCCGCTGGACATTGGCGGGCAGCGCGCGGCGCTTGCTCAGCACTTCCCGCACATGCCAGCTGATCGCCTCCCCCTCGCGATCGGGATCGGTTGCGAGAATCAGCGTGTCGGCATTCTTCGCCTCATCGGCGATCGCCTTCAGCTGGCGGGCTTTGTCCGCATAGGCTTCCCACTCCATTTCGAAGCCATTGTCCGGGTCGACGGACCCGTCCTTGGCAGGGAGATCGCGGATATGACCATAGGAGGCGAGCACACGATGGCCCGGCCCCAGATATTTTTCGATGGTCTTGGCCTTGGCAGGCGATTCGACGACGACGAGCTTCATGGGGCTAAGACTATCCTCTTACGTACGTACGCGTACACGTACGAGGGTGGATAGCCAGCGAGAGGGTCGTCAAGGGGCGATCAGTCCGACATGGCATTCATCTGTGCGGCGAGGGTCGCCGACGCTTGCACGATCTCCTGCGCGATCAGCCCGGCCGAGCTTGCCGCAGTCGCCAGTTTTCCGACGATTGCGCTGGCCTGCTCGGCGCATTGCACCGCATGGCTGCTATGATCCCGCGCGCTGTCCGCGGCAGAACATTGAAGCGCGGTCGCGGACGTCACCTGCTCGACCAGGTGCCAGGCATTGTCGGTACGGCCTGCATTGGCCTGGAAGAGCGCGACGATCGATTCCATTTCCCGCCGCATCGTCTCGGCGCGATCGTCGATCTGGCGCGTCGCGCTCGACGTCTGGTCGGAAAGCTCTCTGACTTCGCTCGCAACCACCGCGAATCCGCGCCCCGCTTCGCCCGCCCGCGCCGCCTCGATGCGGGCATTGAGCGCGAGCAACCGGCTCTGGCGGGCAATGCCGCCGATCATCGTCGAAATCGAACCGATATTTGCAGCCGATCCGGTGAGCCGAATCAGCGACTCGGCGCCGTCGCGCGCAGCCCCGCGCGAGGCTTCGATCAGGGTCTGCTGGTGATTGACATGGCTGTCGATCGCGGCCGCCTGCTCGACGAGCCGCAGCGCGAAATCCATCACCCCCCGGGCTTCTTCGGTCGACCGCCGGGCCAGGCGGGTCGCCTCTGCCGCCTGGGTACCGACGTCGGCCACCAGGGTCGCAAGCACATTCGCCACGGTCTCCAGCGATCGGGCCGTCTCGACCAGCTGCGTCATGTCGGCCCTCATTGCCCCCTGCGACGCCATGTCGCCCGCAATCATGCGGCGTAGATCCGCGCCGGCGGCGGCAGGCTGACCTGAAAATCCGATGCGGCGACGTTGCTGGTCGGCAGGGTGCAGATGAAAGTCGATGTGACGCGTGCAATCTGGTTCGGTGTCATGGACATCCTTCCTCGCGATCACTCTTCGCCGAGGCGCCCTAATTGATGGTTAACGTCCCGGATACATATCGAACGAGCATCGGGCATTCGCCTGGTCGGTCACCGCGATCCCGGTCGGGTCAACCGGTCAGGCTGACGCGCCCGCCGGCGTGACGGTCGAGCCGTCCCGCCAGTTCCAATTCGAGCAGGACCATCTGCACGATGCCCGCAGGGGCTCCGCTCTGCCGGATCAGTTCGTCGATCGGCAGCGCGACCGGGCCAAGCAGGTCGATCAGCGCGGCGCGGGTCTGCCCGTCGGCCTCGACCGGAACCGGTGCGGATGCGAAGCCGCCGGCCGCCGGCATGGCGACGCCGCTGATCGGGCTCAGTGCCTCGACGATGTCGGCGGCCGACTGGATCAGGGTCGCGCCCTCGCGGATCAGCAGGTTGCAACCCTGGGCGCGGGGATCGAGCGGCGATCCCGGCACTGCCATCACCTCGCGCCCGCACTCGGCCGCGAGCCGGGCAGTGATCAACGATCCCGACTTGGGCGCAGCCTCCACGACCACCGTACCCGCCGCCAGCCCGGCGATGATCCGGTTGCGATAGGGGAAATGGCGGGCGCGAGGTTCGACCCCGGGCGGCTGCTCGGCGATCAGCAGGCCGCGTTCGGCGATATCCTCCTGAACCGCGGCATTTTCGGGCGGATAGGCGACGTCGATGCCGCCCGCGATGACCGCCGCCGTGCCGGTCGCGATCGAGCCCGCATGCGCCGCCGTGTCGATGCCGCGCGCCAGCCCCGAGACGATAAGCCAGCCCGCTTCGCCCAGATCGTGCGCCAGCAGCCGCGCGAAGCGAACCGCGGCTCCGCTGGCGTTGCGCGCGCCGACGATCGAGACCATCGGCCGTTCGAGCAGCGCGGGGTCCCCCCTGACCGTCAGGACGGGCGGCGCGGTATCGAGCTGGTCGAGCAAGGCGGGATAGCGGGCCTCGCCGCGAAAGATATAGCGCGCGCCCAGTTCGGCGACACGATCGACTTCGACGTTGATCGTCGCCATCGAAGGGATGGCAGGAAGCTCCCCACCGCCACGCCGGGCAACGTCAGGCAAGGCCGCCAGCGCTTCGACCGCGCTGCCGAAGCGGCGCATCAGATTCGAATAAGCGACGGGACCGATGCGGGGCGTGCGGATCAGCCGCAGCCGGGCAAGGCGTTCGACCCGATCCAGGTCAGCCCTCGCCGACTCTGGGCTCGGTACCGTCGAGCAGGCGGGTGATGTTGCCGCGATGCTTCCAGACGACGAACAGGGTCATGATCAGCATGACCAGCACCGCATCGTACTGCCCACCGGCGGCGGCGGCGATCGGAGCCGCGATGGCGCCCGAAAGGCCGCCGACCGACGAGCGCCGGGTCAGTGCCAGCATCGCCAGCCAGACCGCTGCGAAGGCAAGGCCTGCCGGCCACCAGATCGCCAGCGAGACGCCCAGCATCGTCGCTACGCCCTTGCCGCCATTGAACTTCAGCCAGACCGGATAGAGATGGCCGATGAAGGCGGCCGCGCCGGCCCACAGCGCAATGTCGGGCTGGACGGCATTGGCGATCAGCACTGCGGCCGCACCCTTGCCGCCGTCGAGCAACAAGGTCGCCGCCGCCAGCCCCTTGCGCCCGGTGCGCAAGACGTTGGTCGCGCCGATGTTTCCCGAACCGATCTGACGAAGGTCTCCGGCCCCGCCCAATCGGGTCAGCACGACCCCGAAGGGGATCGAGCCGAGCAGATAGGCACCAACCAACAGAACCATATTGATCAATGATGGCATGGGCTGAAAATCTCTCCCGAAGCGGCGCGCATAGCATAGTCGAAGCGGCCTTCCAGGCAACACGCACTAATGCACAAAGTTACGGGTGCGACATGACATCTCGAGCGGTGCAGGCCGCAGTTGCGGGCAACCGCATCGCATCTTAAGGGAATCCCGATGGCCGACGACCGCCCGATCCTGATGTTCGATTCCGGCGTTGGCGGCCTTTCGGTCCTGGCGCCGACCCGCGCGCTGCTGCCGCAGGCGTCCTACGTCTACGTCGCCGACAATGGCGGTTTCCCCTATGGAACCCGGACAGAGGCGGAGATCGCTGCCCGCGTGCCTGCGCTGCTCGGTCGACTGGTCGAACGCTATCGCCCCCGGCTGGTGGTGATCGCCTGCAACACCGCATCGACGATCGCCCTGGCGGCGGTGCGCGCCGCGCTCGATCTGCCGATCGTCGGAACCGTGCCGGCGATCAAGCCCGCCGCCGAGCGGTCGGCGGCGCGCGCGATCGGCGTGCTCGGGACCGACGCGACGGTCCGGCAACCCTATGTCGATGACCTGTCCGCCCGTTTCGCATCCGATTGCCAGGTGCTCCGCCACGGCTCGGCCCGCCTGGTCGAACTGGCCGAGGCGAAGTTGCGTGGCGAGGCGACCGATCCGGCCGACTATCATGCCGTCCTCGAAGGGCTGCTCGGCCAGCCGGGCGGCGACCGGATCGACACCGTGGTTCTGGCCTGCACCCATTTTCCGCTCGTCGCCGACGAACTCGCGGCCGTCAGTCCGCGACCGTTGCACTTCGTAGACGGCGGCCCGGGCATCGCCCGTCGAGTCGCCCACCTGACCGACGGGCAGGCATGGCTGACCATGCCGACAGGGGAAGCGGTGTTCACCGCGCCGTTCGACCTGGGCGATGCGCTGCAGGACGGGCTCGCCGCCCGAGGCATCGATAAAATCTCGATCATGTGATCGAAACCGGTCGTTTTTCTGATCGGAATTATTCGGAATCGTTCGCACTGGCTTTTGCCGGGACTTGGCCGTAAAAGGCCACCCGTTTCAGCCCCTTGGCAGAGCGGGGCACTGGGGAGCAAAGCTCTTGGATTACCAGCGTGTTTTCACCCAGGCGATCGATCGCCTGCATACCGAAGGCCGTTACAGGGTGTTCATCGACATCCTTCGCAACAAGGGGATGTTCCCCAATGCGCGGTGCTTCGCCGGCCATAACGGCCCGAAGCCGGTCACCGTCTGGTGTTCCAACGACTATCTCGCGATGGGCCAGCACCCCAAGGTGATCGCGGCAATGGAGGAAGCCCTCCATGACGTCGGCGCCGGTTCGGGCGGTACCCGCAACATCGGCGGCAACACCCATTATCACGTCGATCTCGAGTTCGAACTCGCCGACCTGCACGAGAAGGAGGGCGCCCTGCTCTTCACCTCGGGCTATGTCTCGAACGAAGCGACGCTGTCGACCCTCGCCAAGGTGCTGCCGGGCTGCATCATCTTCTCCGACGAACTCAACCATGCGTCGATGATCGCGGGCATCCGCAACTCGGGTTGCGAAAAGCGCGTCTTCCGCCACAACGACCTCGAGCATCTCGAGGAACTGCTGGCCGCCGAAGACCCCGACGCGCCCAAGCTGATCGCGTTCGAGAGCGTCTATTCGATGGACGGCGACGTCGCTCCGATCCACGCGATGTGCGATCTCGCCGACAAATATAATGCGCTGACCTATCTCGACGAAGTCCATGCTGTCGGCATGTACGGCGCGCGTGGCGGCGGCATCTCAGATCGCGACGACGCCGCCAAGCGCTTGACCGTGATCGAGGGCACGCTGGGCAAGGCGTTCGGCGTGATGGGCGGCTATATCGCAGCCGACCAGATGATCATCGACGTGATCCGGTCCTACGCCCCGGGCTTCATCTTCACGACGTCGCTGTCGCCCGTGCTGGTCGCCGGCGCGCTCGCCAGCGTGAAGCATCTCAAGCAGTCGTCCGAGGAGCGCGAGGGCCAGCAGGCCGCCGCCGCGACGCTCAAGAAGATGTTCGCCGACGCCGGCCTGCCGGTGATGGAGACGGTGACCCACATCGTCCCGCTGATGGTGGGCGATCCGGTCAAGGCCAAGAAGGTCTCGGATATTCTCCTCGCCGAATATGGCGTCTATGTGCAGCCGATCAATTACCCGACCGTGCCGCGCGGCACCGAGCGCCTTCGCTTCACCCCGGGCCCGGCCCACAGTGAAGAGATGATGCGCGAACTGACCCAGGCGCTCGTCGAGATCTGGAGCCGCATGGAGATTCGGCTGGCGGCTTAAGGTTTCGCGTTAAGCTGTTTGTTTGATTACCTCAGGCGCCGGCGGTCACATCCGTGACCTTGGCTATCAAGCGAGGCGGATGCCTCGCGCCCCGCACTTGAGGGCCGAATCAAATCACGCCGCCCTGAGATGCTGGACGAAGGTCTGGGTCGCCTGTTGCAGGGTCACGGCTGGACCGAGGACTCGCCCGCCGCGCCACGCAGCTGGCTCGACAATTTGCCCGCATCGTTGGCGACGGCCGCGACCCGGCCGATCCGGTCGGCCATCTCGTCGGCGCCCTCGGCGGTGTCATGGGCATTCGACCATCCATCGCGCGCCGTTTGCCGATCGCATATTGCTCCCGATCGAGACTTCCCCTATATCGCGGCTTCTTCTCGACATTGGTAACTTTGCCGAGGCCGGTAGCGAAAGCTTCCGGCTCAAGACCTGCTGTGTTTTTAACGGGAGCCATGATGGCGGATATCGCCGCGCTGACGAATTTGATCGAGCCGGAGGCAAAGGCCCTCGGCCTCGACCTCGTGCGCGTCGCCTTTTTCGGCGGGAAGAGCGATCCGACTCTGCAGGTGATGGCCGAACGGCCCGACACCCGGCAGCTCCATATTACCGATTGCGAAGCGCTGTCGCGCCGGATCTCCGAGAAGTTCGACGAACTCGACCCGATCGAGGAGGCCTATCGCCTCGAAGTCAGCTCGCCGGGAATCGATCGTCCACTGACCCGCGTGAAGGACTGGGCCGACTGGGCCGGTTTCGACGTACGGGTCAAGATGGCCGAGCCGCTCGACGGCCGTAAGCAGTTCGACGGGCGCATCATCACCAGCGATGGCGAATCGGTGACGCTCGATGTCTACAAACTCGGTGAGGTAGCGATCCCACTGGCGCAGATCGCCGGTGCCAAGCTGATCCTGACCGATGCTCTCATCAAGGCCACCGCGCCCCTCTCGACCGAGGGCGCGGACAAGATTCAACTGGAAGGATAAGTCGTCATGGCCACCGCCATTTCCGCCAACCGTGCCGAACTGCTCGCCATTGCCGATGCCGTCGCGCGCGAGAAGCTGATCGACCGCGAGATCGTGATCGAGGCGATGGAGGACGCGATCCAGCGCGCCGCCCGCTCCCGCTACGGCGCCGAGAACGACATCCGCGCCAAGATCGACGGCAAGACCGGCGACATGCGCTTGTGGCGCGTCGTCGAAGTCGTCGAGCTGGTGGACGACTATTTCAAGCAGGTATCGGTCCCCGATGCGCAGAAGCTGCAGAAGGGCGCCGCGATCGGCGACTTCATCGTCGATCCGCTGCCCCCGATCGAGTTCGGTCGCATCGCCGCCCAGGCCGCCAAGCAGGTGATCTTCCAGAAGGTCCGCGATGCCGAGCGCGAGCGCCAGTATGAAGAGTTCAAGGACCGCGCCAACGAGATCATCACCGGCGTCGTCAAGCGCGTCGAGTTCGGCCATGTCGTCGTCGACCTGGGCCGCGCCGAAGGCGTGATCCGCCGCGATCAGCAGATTCCGCGCGAAGTTGTCCGCGTCGGCGATCGGGTCCGCAGCCTGATCCTCAGCGTCCGTCGCGAGAATCGCGGCCCGCAGATCTTCCTGAGCCGCGCGCATCCCGAGTTCATGAAGAAGCTCTTCGCCCAGGAAGTCCCCGAGATCTACGACGGCATCATCGAGATCAAGGCCGCCGCCCGCGATCCGGGCAGCCGCGCCAAGATCGGCGTCATCAGCCATGACGGTTCGATCGATCCGGTCGGCGCCTGCGTCGGCATGAAGGGCAGCCGCGTTCAGGCGGTGGTCCAGGAAATGCAGGGCGAGAAGATCGACATCATTCCCTGGTCGCCCGACACCGCGACCTTCGTCGTCAACGCGCTGCAGCCTGCCCAGGTCTCGCGCGTCGTCATCGACGAAGAGGAAGAGCGGATCGAAGTGGTCGTCCCCGACGATCAGCTCAGCCTCGCCATCGGCCGTCGCGGCCAGAATGTCCGCCTCGCCAGCCAGCTGACCGGCAAGGCGATCGACATCCTGACCGAGGCCGACGCCAGCGAAAAGCGCCAGAAGGAGTTCCTCCAGAATTCCGAACTGTTCCAGAACGAGCTCGACGTCGACGAGACGCTGGCCCAGCTTCTGGTCGCCGAAGGGTTCGGCGCGCTGGAAGAGGTCGCCTATGTCGAGCTCGACGAACTGGCTTCGATCGAAGGCTTCGACGAGGAGCTGGGCTCCGAGTTGCAGAATCGCGCGCAGGAAGCTCTCGAGCGTCGGGAAGCCGCCGCCCGTGAAGAGCGCCGCGGCCTGGGGGTCGAGGATGCGCTGGCCGAACTGCCCTATATGACCGAAGCGATGCTGGTCACCCTCGGCAAGGCCGGGATCAAGACGCTCGACGACCTCGCCGATCTGGCGACCGACGAGCTGATCCAGAAGAAGCGCGCCGAGCAGCGCCGCCGCCCGAACAGCGATCGTCCCGATCGTCCGGAGCGCGGCGACCAGCGGGAAGAGAATAAGGGCGGCATTCTGGCCGAATATGGCCTGAGCGAGGATCAAGGCAACGAGATCATCATGGCCGCCCGCGCCCATTGGTTCACCGACGAGGCCTGATCGAACATGCCCTTCGTAGACATCCGCCTCGCCGGCACCGCCACACGCGAGCAGAAGGCCGCCATCGTCGCCGATGTGACGAAGGCCCTCGGCACGCACCTGGGGAAGCCTGCGAGCGCGGTGCAGGTGAACATCCTCGAGGTGTCCACCGAGAATTACGGATCGGGGGGCACTCTGCTCGCCGACCGCCCGGCAAATCCTGCGCAGGAGGTCGCTTCTGCGGATGGAAAACGATGACCATCCCAACGCGGTAGCGTCGGACCCGGCGTCCGCCCCCGACAAGGGGCGGCCCGGAAAGCATGTCCCTGAGCGGAAATGCATCATTTCCGGCGACCATGCGTCGCCCGCCGATCTGATTCGGCTCGCTCTGGCGCCCGACGGCATGATCCTGCCCGATCTGCGCGCCAAGGCACCCGGACGTGGCGCGTGGATCGGTGTCGATCGCGGCACGCTGGAAACCGCGATCGCGAAGGGCAAGCTCAAGGGCGCCCTCGCCCGCGCCTTCAAGACCGGCGACATCGTCATTCCCGAGGACCTTCCCGAGCGCATTGAGCAGGGCCTGCTCCGCAACGCGCTCGACCGGCTCGGCCTCGAACTGCGCTCCGGCACGGTGCTGACGGGCTCCGATCGGATCGCAGAGGGACTGCGCCGGGGGCAGGTCACGCTCCTGCTGCACGCGGCCGACGCTTCCGAGGACGGCAACCGAAAGCTCGATCAGGCTTTGCGCGTCGGCCTCGACGCGGAGGGCAGCGATGCTCGCGGGGTAGTAATCCCGGCGGATCGCACCATATTGTCGATAGCGTTGGGGCGGGACAATGTGGTACATATAGGTGTGACCGTGCCGGCTGCTGCTGCGCGCGTCGCAGACGCGTTGGGCCGCTGGTGCGGTTTCATAGGACGTTCGGACAGCGCTTCAGCCTTGCGGAACAGATCCGCAGGGTCCATCGGCGCTACAGAATTTGAAGTGAAGTGAAGGGTTCGGTTACCAGATGAGCGACAACGACAAGCCGAAACTGGGAATGCGCACGCCGCTAGGCCTCAAGCGCACGGTGGAGACCGGCCAGGTGAAGCAGAGCTTCAGCCACGGCCGCTCCAACACCGTGGTCGTCGAGGTCAAGCGCCGCCGTATCCTCGGTCGGCCAGGCGAGCCGGAGCCGCAGGTGATCGAAGAAGCCGTCGCGCCGCCTCCGGTCGCGCCGACGCCCGCTCCTGCTTCCGCACCGGCCGCTGCACCCGCACCGGCTCCGGCTGCCGCTCCCGCTCCTGCTCCGGCTCCTGTCGCTAAGGCTCCGGCCCCCGCGCCGCGCCCTGCACCGATGCCTTCGGGCCGCCCGCTGACGCAGGCCGAGCGTCGCGAACAGCAGGAACGCCTGCTGCGCGAGGCTGACGAAGCGCGCATGACCTCGCTCGAGGAAGCGCGCCGTCGCGAGGAACGGCTGAAGGCCGAAGCCATCGAGGAACAGCGCCGCCGCGCCGAGGACAATCGTCGCGCCGAGGAGCAGGGGCCGGTTTCGTCGTCCGACGCCCCGGCCGCCGCTGAGCCCGAGGCCGCTGCAGCTCCGGTTGCGCAGGACGCCGCCCCGGCCCCTGCGTCCAGCGATGCCGAAGCTCCGCGCACCAGCACGATTCCGCCGCCCCGTCGGTTCACGCCGGTCATCAGCCCGAAGCGTCCCGAGCCGAACCGGCCGCAGCAGCGCGACCGCAAGGGCGACGATCGTCGCCAGTCGGGCAAGCTTACCGTCACCAAGGCGCTCGACGACGATAGCGGCGCACGCGCCCGCTCGCTCGCCGCGCTGAAGCGTGCCCGCGAGAAGGACAAGCGCGCCCACCAGGCGGGCACCGTCCAGCAGAAGCAGATCCGCGACGTCGCGGTGCCCGAAATGATCACCGTCGGCGAGCTGGCCAACCGTATGGCCGAGCGTGGCGCGGACCTGGTCAAGGCGCTGTTCAAGATGGGCATGCCCGTCACCGTCAATCAGACGATCGACCAGGACACCGCCGAACTTCTCGTCACCGAGTTTGGGCACAACATCAAGCGCGTCTCCGACAGCGATGTCGATCTCGTGTCGACCCACGATGTCGATGCCGACGAGACGATGCTGTCGCGTCCCCCGGTCGTCACGATCATGGGCCATGTCGATCACGGCAAGACGAGCTTGCTCGACGCCCTGCGCGGCACCGACGTCGCCGCTGGCGAAGCCGGTGGCATCACGCAGCATATCGGTGCCTATCAGGTGACCGTGAAGAGCGGCGCCAGCGTGACCTTCCTCGACACACCGGGCCATGAAGCGTTCAGCGACATGCGCGCCCGTGGCGCCAACATCACCGACAT
>Ga0209231_1000544_pt1 | contig 20159 bp, 17 predicted proteins | sample Deesub45470m_DNA_FD_188086 | JGI IMG/M metagenome (GOLD analysis project Ga0209231, IMG submission 188086) | Deep subsurface microbial communities from North Pacific Ocean - 450_OLKR46/470m Metagenome (SPAdes) (version 2) | ecosystem: Environmental > Terrestrial > Deep subsurface > Unclassified ... | reverse complement strand
TGGCCTTGAACTCGGCGCTGTAGCGGGTGCGATGTTGAGACATGGAATCTCTCCTCTCGATGGGGGACGATCCATTGCTTATACACCAGTCTCAAGATCCGCCGCCACTTCAGGCTGAGGAGGTGTTCCACCAGAGCACGCAGCGCCTCGGCGGTCGGGGTGTCGCCGAAGCTGAAGTTGGCCAGCACCGTCAGATCGTCGGCACAGGCGAGGATCTCGCAGCGTGAGTCGAGGCCGTCGCGGCCGGCGCGGCCGATCTCCTGCATGTAGTTCTCTAGCGTCTTGGGGAGGTTGTAGTGGTAGACGGCGCGGATGTCGGCCTTGTCGATCCCCATGCCGAAGGCGATGGTGGCGACCACCACCCGGAGGCTTCCGGCCATGAAGGCGTCCTGCACCTGGCCGCGCACATCGTTCTGCATCCCGGCGTGGTAGGCCCTGGCGGAAACCCCCGCCGAAGCAAGAAAGCTTGCCACCTCTTCGGCGGTGCGCTGCAGGGTGACGTAGACGATGGTCGCCCCACCGGCCTCGCCGCGCAGCCGCTGCAGCAGCAACTCGCGACGCTGCGGGGCCGGGCAGGGGGTGACAGAGAGGTGGAGATTGGGGCGGTGAAAGGAGGTGCGGATCTCATCGGCGTCGCTGATAAAGAAAGCCTTCCGGATGTCGGCGGCCACCGCCGGCGTGGCGGTGGCGGTCAGCGCCAGCACCCGGCCGACCCCGATCTCCCGGGCGAGGCCGGCGATCTTCATGTACTCGGGGCGGAAGTTGTGCCCCCATTCGGAGATGCAGTGGGCCTCGTCGATGGCCATAAGGGCGATGGTGCGTCCGCGCAGGCGGTTCAAAAAGCGCTCGTTGGCCAAGCGCTCGGGGGCGATGTAGAGGAGCTTCAGGGAGCCGGCCTCGAGCTGCCGGTAGATCGATTGCACCTCGGCCGCCCCGATGCTCGAATCGAGGCGGGCGGCGGCGATGCCGCGGGCCTGCAGGGCGTCGACCTGATCCTTCATCAGGGCGATGAGGGGCGAGACGACCAGGGTCAGCCCGTCGAGGAGGAGAGCCGGCAACTGGTAACAGAGGCTCTTGCCGCCGCCGGTCGGGAAGACCGCCAGGGCCGACCGCCCGGCCAGGAGGGAGTCGATGACCCCCTCCTGCCCGGGACGAAAGGAGGAAAAGCCGAAGTTCTCCAGCAGGCAGGAATGGATGGATGTTTGGCGGGGCACGGGAACCTCCTCGAATTCGTCAGGGGTATAGAACAAAATTGACGACAATAAACCAGGACACAGAGTTGAACCTGTTTGATCTTTAAGGAATTTCTCCGTGCCTCTGTGGTGAGTTTTTAGGATTTTCGATCGCCGCAACGGCAGGCACTGTAACACTCCGTGACTTAAATTGGAATAATTTCATGCCATCTCAGGAAGAAAACGAATCCAAACAAACCGGCCGCTCTTTCAAGGAAGAAAGAGCGGCCGGAGTCGGAGTGCGGGTCGGGGATTTTCTTCAGCCGGGAGGACCAGGCTCCGGACGGCGGGGAAGTTTTTAAAGGCCCCGCTGGAGCGGTCGCCCTCTTGCCCTATGGCTTCGGTTCGGAAGCGATCACCAGGGGACCGGAGTCGCTCGGCCCGATAAAATCGAGGATCAGGGCCGCGGTCTCCTTCGGTTTTTGCAGCTCCAGATCATGAACCCCGTCCGGGAAAGAAATCATCTCGACGTTGGGAAGATGTTTCTTGAAAAAGTCGATGTTCATATCGGTCATCGCGCGAAACTCGGAGAGGTCTCCAGAGAGGTAAAGGACAGGCGCCGTGATCGATTTTGCTTCCTCGGTGAAATCTTCGACATCGTTGAGGGCCCGGGCCAGGCTGAGCCAGGTGCGACGGGAAGCGGCATCGGCATTTTTTGCCACGATCCCGGTTATTTCGTCCTGCTCTTCTCTGCTCAAATCGTCCCAGGAGGGGCCCATGATGTCCTCGGCCATGGTTTCGTCGAAGAGCCCCGAGCGGACAAAACCGATAATCGCATCGCCGAAAATCGGGTATTTGAGCCCCTGGATCAGCCGGCGATAGGGGGTGTTTTTCGGCATGATGACGGCCCCCTCGATGGCGACGATGGAGACGACCCGCTCGGGGTATCGTGCGGCGATGTTGAGGGCGATCATCCCGCCGTAGGAGACGCCGACGATGTCGCAGCTGGCGATTTCAAGCTCGTCCATCATGGCAACGACCCTGTCCGCCTGCTCGGCCACCAAATAGTCAAAACCGCCCTCGGGGCGACCCGATTGACCCGTGCCGAAATTGTCGATGGCCAAAAGGCGGTAGTGATTCTTGAGCAGAGGGATCACCCGGTTGAATATGGTGTGAGTCCCGAAGAGGCCGGGGATCAAAATGACCGGCGGGCCCTGACCGACCTCGACGTAGTGAATCGAATTGTCGGCGGCGAGGGTGAACTTGTCCGTGCCGAATTTGGTTTGTAAGCCGTTGTTGTGGGCGCAGGAGACGCAGAGGAGTAAGGCGAAGGACAACAGAAGGGAGCGGGCGATTCGTTTCATCATCACAATATTATTAATCCGGTAGCTGAAGAGTTTATTTTATCGTCGACAAAATTTCCGGAGCCAGGTTCTCCAGGGGAGCAAGGACCAAGGGGTCCACTCGAGTCTTGAAACGGGGTCGGCAAGAGACGGCATTTCTCACCGCCGGCCAACCTCCTTTCAAGGGCGTGCAAAACCGCTCATTTCTCTTGCGAAAGGGGCCGCTCTTTTCTGAACCGGTCATGTTCAGGGGCGTAACCGCTGATCACCATCATCAAGCGCAGCAGACCGTAACAGAGCCAACTGATAATCCGCAACCCGGCAGACTCCTTTTTCCAGTTGTCCCTCAAGATCCGCTGGCCATCGGTTTCCATGGTCTTTATCAAACATTGGCCCAGGGTCGCGGCAAAGCCCTCATCCTCAACGACCACGTTGGCTTCCCGCGAAAGGAGGAGGCTGAAGGGATCGATATTCGAAGAACCGACCGTCGCCCAGTGCCCGTCGATCACCGCCACTTTGGCGTGCAGGAAACCCTTGCGGTATTCGTAAATTTCGATTCCCGCGTCGAGAAAATTGCCGTAGAGGGCCCGCGAGGCATAATGCTGCAGGAAAAATTCCATCCGCCCCTGAAGGAGCAACACGACCCGGACCCCGCGCTCTGCGGCACCGATCAGGGCGTGACGAAAATCGACCCCGGGCAAAAAATAGGCGTGGCAAAGGATGATCTCCGTGGTTGCCCCGGCGATCCCCTGCAGATAGGCCGCTTCGATGTCCCGTCGATGGCGGAAGTTGTCCCGCGTCACAAAGGCCGCCTTCATGGTCCCGCCGGCGGAGGTCGACACCGGCAGCTCCCCGGGGAGCCCGACCCCTTTGCGAAATCGCTTCCACGCCACCATCGACCACTGGCGCCGGGCGGAAAGACGAATCATATCCACCAGCGGACCTTCCACGGCGACGGCAAAATCGTAGCGCGGCGGGAGGTCGCCGGACGCGTCGGCATCGTCGAGAATATTGATCCCCCCGACAAAGGCGATCTCCCGGTCCACCACCGCGACCTTTCGGTGCATCCGGCGCAGGCGCTTGCGGCGAAAGGTCCAGGGGGATATTTGCGGCCGGTAAACGAGGGTCCTCACTCCATCTGTTTGCAGTGTTTCGAGCATCCTCCGGGACAGATCCTTGGATCCGTAGCCGTCGATGAGCAAAAAGACCCGGACTCCGCGGAGAACCGCCCGTTTCAGCGCCTCGGCAATCCGCCGGCCGGTGGCGTCATCCTGAAAAATATACGTCTGGAGGTAAATGTCCTTCCTGGCCCGGTCGAAGGCCGCCTCGATGGCCGGGAAATAGGCGGCGCCGCTCGGCAAAAGGGTGAGCTGATTCCCCGACACAAAATCGCGGCCTTTCACCCTCTCCCTACCTTTCGGCGTCGCTGGCCCACCCCAATTTCGGCCCACTTTATTCACCCTTACTCTCTTCACCTGCCGGCCGTGAAGGTCCGTTATTTTTTTGACTGCTTGTTGATCAGCACGACCAGCAGAACCACCACCAGGACGCCGATCACCGTCCAGAGGAACATTCCGCCGCCCATCCAGCCATGATCCATCCAGCCACCGTTATGGTTCATCATATCCGACGAGCACCTTCTCAACCTCCCTGGATTGTGCCGCCTCGAACCGGTTGGCCCCTATTCAAGTTTTGGTTATAACATCGATCAGGATATTGCTGATCTCGCTGCGAATTTGTTCCGTACCTGATTTGAGTTCTTCCCACTCATGATCGCTGGCCGTAGAAATTCCCTGCAGTTTTTCCGCAGCCTCATCCCGTTTGAGCTGCAGGGCGGCAATGGCCTTGGAATATTCGAACTTCCTCTCCGGAGTGGCGCTTTCGGCCTTCTCCTTGAGCCGTTCGATCTGGATATCCCATGCGACCATCTCGGCGGAAAGTTTTTCGACGTAGGCTGTTTTCCTGTCCATGTTTGCTCTCCTTTTTTATCCGGGATTTTGTGACGACTTCGTTTCCTGACTCCTCACTTGCTCCCCCGCCGGGGCCAGGGGAATGACGCACTAAAGGGCCTGGGTTTCCGCCCGGGCCAGCTCATTGGCCGCCGCCCTCGCCCGGGTGGTCAGGTCGACTCCCCCCATTCTCCCGCGATTCCCGGCGGGAAAAATCGAGGAAAGACAACAGGAGGCGGTTCATGCGCAGGGTGACCCTGTTCAACCCCCGCAGGCATTCGTGGGTCTGAACATCAAGATTTAAGGCGGACCATTTGCGGATCGCCCGGCAGGTGCCCCGGATAATCGTCAGGGGGTGGCACAAATCCATGGCCGGGGTCTGGCCGACCGCCTGCAGTTCAGACTTGGCGACGGCCAGTTCGGCATGCTGCTTTTCCATTTGTTCTTCCATCTGCCGGCGCCGGGAGATATCGATGAGGGCAACCCGGCAATCCCGCCCCGAGGCGGAGGGCAAGGCCTCGACCTGCACAAAGAGCGATTGCGCGGAACAGTTCAGGAGCGCCACCTCGCAGATTTGCTTGCTCTGACAGGAAAAAACCGTGCTGAGAAAGGTGGAAAATTCTGTGCGGGATCCTGGGGCAACGATCGACTCAAAGCGCTGGCCAATCAATCGGGTGCGTCCGACCCCGAGGTGTGAGGCGGCCGTGAAGTTCGCGTCACCAATGATGCCGTCCTGGTCAAGGGTCAGATAGCCGACCGGTGCAAAATCGTAGAGGTCGGTGTATTTGTCCAGGGCGATTTCCATTTCGTCCCGCGCCTGCCGGAGCACGGCGTTCTGCATTTCCAGTTCGATCTGGTGCACCTCGAGTTCATGGACGATCTGACGACTCTCCTGGCGGTTGCGGGGAACCCGAGACAGGACCGCCTTGGCAAGGAACTGCTCTTCGGCCCTGCCGCGCAGTTCAGAGGCGGCGCAGCGATCGGCTGCCGGGTCTATACCCACTGAACCTTTAATTCTCTCTTTTCCCATAGCAGTCATTATCCCTTTGAGGGGGCAATACCATCAATCAGGCCATTTTCGCTGCTTCTCCCGTCACGCTAAAACACCGGGCCGAAAAAGCCGCCCCCGGAGGGAACGGCCTCCTCGGCCCGTTATCGGCGCAGCGGAATGCAGGTGCCTCTACTTGACAACCAGGTCGTTCTTCACTCCGACAACTCCCTCGACGCCACGGGCAACGTCGCCGGCCTTCTCGACGCTTGCGGCCGAATCGACAAAACCGCTCAGCTGAACCTCACCTTTGAAGGATTCCACGTTGATCTGCAGGGTTTTCAGGGTCGGTTCCTCAAAGATGGCGGCCTTGACCTTGGAGGTGATGACGGAGTTGTCGATATACTGACCGGTGCTTTCATTCGTGGAGGTTGCGGCACAGCCCATGAATGAAGCAATCAGGACGATACCGGCAAGAAACATGAGGATACGAGAGGTTTTGAACATGGTGTTCTCCTTTTGGTCTTTGACCATGGTTGAATGTTCTTGATTATTTTGCAGTCAATCGAGCCGGGTTTACTTTTGCGCCCCACCTGTCTCTAACGAGGGGAAAACGCCAACCACAACCTACATTCCCACGGTGATGTTAGGAAAGTGGCTGATGATACCGAAAATTTTCAAGAGCCACACAATGACGACAATGACCACGACGACATTCAGGATCGTCTTTATCGACCCTGCCATGGGGATAAAGCGATTGATAAGCCAGAGAACCACACCCACGACGACCAGTACGATAACCACGTCAAGCAACGGCATGCGTTTGTTCACCTCCTGTTTTGAAATGGACCCGACGGGCCCTGTCGCCTAAACCCTGCCGACCAGCACCAGGATAAGAAAAACGACCAGAATCAAACCGAGTCCGCTGCTGGGGTAGTAACCCCACTTGCGGCTGTGGGGCCAGGCAGGGAGAGCACCGAGCAGCATCAGGATGAGGAGGACGACCAAAATTGTTCCGAGCATGATTTTTCTCCTTAAGTGGATTTCACTATAATATTAATTTGCAACCGGCGTGCCAGCACCAACAGGCCCGCGTTGACAGTGTAAGTACCCTTAATAACAGATTTAAAGGAAAGGTGGTCGCCATTCCTGCGAGGGAACACGACAGCCCTTCCCGTCACATTTAACGGAATTTTCACATTTGACGGATAAAACAGGGGGGGGGAGGCGGGAACAAAAACTCCCGGAATTACAGGGAGGCGGGATTTCGCCCTGGCCGGAGGGCCGGCAGGTCAGGCCGGGATGATGTCGGATCTGGCGTTGCCAGACTCTTCATCGGACACCCGACAACGGTGCGTCTTCTGACGACAGCTGCCGACCGCTGCGCAGCATTTCGGCATAAGCTTCGGCGGGGAGGGGTTTGCTGAAAAGGTAGCCCTGAAAAAGGTCACAGCCGCAACCGCGGAGAAAAACCATCTGTTCCCGGGTCTCAACCCCCTCGGCAACGGCGGTCAATCCGAGATTGTGGGCGATGTCGATGACGCTGGCAACGACGGAGGCGCCGCTCGGGTCGGTGGCCACGTCGTGGATGAAGGAACGGTCGACCTTGAGGGTGTCGACGGGGAATCGGCGCAGATAATTGAGGCTCGAATAGCCGGTTCCGAAGTCGTCGAGACTCAACCCGACGTCGAGGGCCTTGAGGGCAAGCATCGTCCTCTCCGCCCCATGGGGGTCATTCATGACCATGCTTTCGGTGAGTTCCAACTCGAGAAACCGAGGATCGAGATCGGCGCCCTGAAGGATTTTTTTGACGAGCGTCGGCAGGTCCCCTTTGCGGAACTGGCGTGCCGAGAGATTGACGGCGACACTCATCGGCGGCAGCCCTTCTCGCTGCCAGGCGCGGTTCTGTCGGCAAGCCTCCCGAAGGACCCAGGTGCCGATCGGCACGATCAGGCCGGTTTCCTCGGCCAAAGGAATGAAATCATCCGGGGGGATCAGTCCTCTCAGCGGATGAGACCAGCGGATCAGGGCCTCGCATCCAACCACCCGGCCGCTGGAGAAATCGACCTTGGGTTGGTAGTAGAGACACAATTCGTTCCGATCGAGGGCCTGACGCAAATCGGTTTCGAGTTCCAGCGTTTCCTGGGCGCACTGGTCCATCTCCGGAGCATACAAGGAGAAGTTGCTGCAATCGTCGCGCTTGGCGCGATACATGGCCATGTCGGCGTTGCGCAGCAGGGTGGCGCCGTCCCGGCTGTCCCTGGGATAGAGGCTGATGCCGAGGCTGGCGGTGATGGTCATCTCCCGATCGCCGAGGGGAAAGGGGAGGGCCAGATGATCGAGGATCTTTCTCGCCAGTTTGTGGACATCCTCTTCGTCGGCAACTTCTGTCAGAAGAATAACGAATTCGTCCCCTCCGAACCGGGCCACGGTGTCCGTTTCGCGCACGGTTTTTTGCAGCCGTTGCCCCACGGCACACAGCAGCTGATCGCCGACATGGTGTCCGAGGCTGTCGTTGATGACTTTAAAACGGTCGAGATCGAGCAAAAACACCGCCACCAGACGTCCGGAACGGTTGGCATAATGAATGGACTGGGTGAGGCGATCCGCCAGCAGGGCGCGGTTGGCCAGGCCGGTCAATTCGTCGTGGGTCGCCAGGTGCTTGAGCTGATCTTCGTAGTGCTTGCGTTCGGAGATGTCGATATCCACGCAGAAAAATTCGGTCGCCTTACCGGACTTTTTCATCAGGGCGTGGCTGGAGTAGACCTCGACCCGGTTGCCGTTTTTGTGCAGCAGCGACAGTTCGGCGGCAGGAATGACCTCTCCCGTTTCCGCCATCGACCGAATGGCGAACTTGACCTCGTCGCGCATGTCCGCCGGGATGATCAGATCGAAAAGGTTGCGGCCGATGGCTTCTTCGGCCTTGAAACCATAGAACTTTTCCGAGGCAAGATTCCAGTAATGCACCGTGCCGTCCATGGCATACCCCTGGCAGGCGACGGAAGGAATTTCCTGGAGCAGGCGAACGAAGCGGTCTTCGCTCTCGTGCAGGGCGCGTTCGATCTGCTGATTTTTCAGACGCAGGTTCCACTCCCGAAGGGCGCCGCGCACGGCCTGGGGCATGCGGTTGAAGGTCTCGGAAGATTTGACGATATAGTCAAAAGCTCCGGCTTTCATGGCCGCCACCGCCAGCTCCTCGGTGCCGTAAGCGGTCATGACCAGCACAGGAAAGACCCTTTTTTCATGTTCCTGTCGCAACTCGTCCGTTGCCCGACCGTCGGGCAGATTCATATCCATCAGGACGATGTCCGGCGGCCCGGCGGCCACGGCGAGCTGATAGTCCCGCAGCGTGCCAACGACCTGGAGACTCACGCCGTGAATATCATCACTGAAGGCACGCGAAATGGCTTCGGCGTGCGCCGCCTCATCTTCCACGATCAGGATTTTGGTCAGGCCCCTCTCCATGATCCGCTCCTTAACATTTCATCCGGGATTCTGGTTCCATATCATCCAATAATAGCCGAACGTTTCCATTAGTTCGGAAAACTTGCTGAAATCGAGGGGTTTGACCAGATAGCTGTTGGCATGGCAGTCATAGGCCCTGGCGATATCCGTTTCCACCGCCGAGGTTGTCAAAACCACCACGGGAATACGGACAAAAGCGGGATCGGCCTTGATTATTTTCAGGACCTCCAGACCGTCGACCTTGGGCATCCGCAGATCGAGCAGGATCAGACCCGGCCGCGGCGAGCGGGACGGGTTGCTGAAACCGTTCTTGCGATAGAGATAATCGAGGGCGGCCTGGCCGTCCGAGACATGCTCGAGCCGGTTGGCGATACGCGAACCTTCCAGGTTTCTGCGCACGATCTCGGCATGGGCCGGATCATCTTCCGCCAGCAGTACGACAATCGGTTCACCTTGCATGGTCACGCACCTCCCTGTGGGTTTGTTGCGGCAGGGAGGGTAAAGCGAAAACAGCACCCCAGGCCGCACCCCTCCGAGACCAGCCAGAGTTTCCCCTTGTGCAGGTCGACAATTCTCTTCACAAGGGCCAGGCCGAGCCCCGAACCCTCACTTTCCGGATCGAGCTTTTCAAAGAGACCGAAAATTTTTTCCTGGTGACGGGTGTCGATTCCCATGCCGTTGTCGCGCACATAAAAGACCCTGTCCGCACCGAGGGTTTCCATGCCGATCTCGATGTGCGGCTCCTGCTGAGTTCCCATGTATTTGGCGGCGTTTTCAATCAGGTTCTGCCAGATCTCGGCCAGTCGCCTCCGGTCGCCGTAGAGGGTCAGGTCCTCGTCGGCCACCTGCACCTTCACTCCCTTCTCGGCAAGGGGGCCGGCCACCGCGGCCAGCGCCTCCTCCACCAGGTCGCGGAAGGTGACGGGAACGGAGGTATGAACGACCCGCCCGAGACGGGACATCCTGAGGAGTTCGTCGAGCAGCAGAGCCATTTTGTCCACCGCGGTCTCCATGTACCCGATGTCCCTCTGCACCCGCCCCTCTTCGCCGGAGGCCAGATCCTGCTGCAGATAGCCGAGAAATGTTTTGATCGTCACCAGGGGACTCTTCAAATCATGGGAGACGGTATAGGTAAATCTCTCGATTTCGGCATTTTTCTCCTTCAAATCCTCCTCCGTCTCCTTGCGGAGAGTGATATCCACGAAGGTGACCACCGAACCGAGAACCAGTCCATCGCGCCGGAGGGGATAGGACCAGGTTTCGGCCGGGAAAGAGGTTCCGTCCCGTCTCCAGAGAAGCTCGTCGACAACATGCGTTCCGTCCCTGCCTGGAGGTGAACTCTCCGTGCCGGCGTCGGGAGTCCCGTCGGCAGGGGAGCGGCGAATCCGGCCATGGATCTTCGTGCCGATGAGTTCTTCGGTTTTCTCGTAACCGAGCATCCGGAGACAGGCGGCATTGCACAGGGTGCATCGTCCCTGGAGATCGAGACCGTAGATCGCTTCGGCCGTGGAATTGAGAAGCAGCTCGATCATCTCCGCGCTTTGGCGCAGGTTGGCTTCGCGCTCGAGAATCACCTCCGTTGCCTTGCGCACCCGTCGGCGCAGCAGGAAAACGAAGGCGCCCGTGCCGAGGGAGAGGATCCCCAGAGCGACGGCGGAAAGAATCAGCCAGCGGGGAACGACGACGATTTCCCGGACGCTGCCGTATTGCCATTTCCGCTGGGACTGGAGATAGACCGAATCCTGCCGGCGGCGGGATTCTTTCAGATGGCGATCCAGGAGGGCCAGCAACTCGCCGTTTTTTCCCTGGGCGACGGTGAAGTAAATATCAAAGGGGTTGAAGGCCACTCCGGTCGACCGGAGTCCGTAGGCCCTCTGCTTCGGCACGCCGAAGGTGCTGTTGACGACTCCGGCATCGACCCTTCCGGCCGCCACGGCGGCGAAAATATCGTCGAATTCCGCCATTTCGACGAATCGGCAGGGGAGGTTGAATTTCCGCACCAAATCGACGAAGTAGGCGCCGTTGTAATCGTTTTTCATGACCGCGATGGTCTTGTCCCGGACCTTGAGGATACTGTCCATATCCGAAGAGAGGGGGACATAGAGCTCTCCCCACACGGTAAGCAGCGGCGTCTCCGGATAATCCATGAAGGCGTCCCGTTCGGGAGTGTAGGCCACGCTGGTCAGCACATCGACTTCGCCGCTGCGGATCCTCTGAAGCCCCTCGGCCCAGGAGCCGTAGACGTATTCGATTTTCAGATTTTCCCTGGCGGCGATCTCTCCGAGCAGGTCGGCATAAAACCCCTTCACCGCTCCGTCAGTGTCCTGGAACAGAGCGGGATAATAATTGAAGGCCCCGACGCGAACCGATCGGGGCCCATTATTTTCCGCGACGGCCAGAGCGGCCGGCCACAGGAGGAGACAGAGCAAAATACCCGCGTGGATGTATCGTCTGGCCATGGCGCTCCCTTTCGGTCGGCATTCCGATCTGTCGCTCCCGGTCCCCGGACCTGCGCGCCGGCTCCCCGGCTCAGCTGCCAAGACGGATACCCCGCCTTTCCAGAAGACTCCCTTCGGCGAGGAAGAGATTCACCAGCGCGATCCGGTAATTGACAATCGCCTCGATTTCGGCGATCTGGCTGGCGAGCAGGTCGCGCTGAGCCTGGGAAACCAGCAGGGTGGTGCTGGAACCGACGTCGAAACGCTCTTTTTCGGCGGCCAGACTTGCTTCCTGCAGGGAACGGGTCGCCCTCGTCGCCGCGATCTGCTGCCTGACCCTTTCCAGCTCGTTGACGGCGAGGCGGACATCGAGCCCGACCCGTTTCCGCAAGGAAGCCACAGCTTCCTCCCCCTGCTTTCGGGTAGTCCGGGCGGCGAGATGCCTTCCTTCGGCACTCCGGTTTCCGAGGGCCCGGCTCAGACGCAGGCCGACCCGCAGGTCGTAGGTTTTGCCGTCCAGCTCGCGGAAGGTGCCGGAGAAGGAATCGGCGTAACCGGTCTTGCCCAGGGTGGCAAAAAAATCGAGCCGGGGAAGAAGGCCGTTGCCGGTGGCGACCACGTCCAGGCGCTGTTGACGGAGGAGCTGCAGGGCCTCGTTGAGATCGGGGCGCATCATTTCAGCCAGCTGCAAGCGCTGGGCCAGATCCGTCACCGGCTCTGATTTCACCCGCGGTTCGCTGACGACGTCGATCCGTTCGTCGAAAGGGCGGTTGAGAAGGTGCAGCAGTTGCAGACGGCGCTGGTCCAGCAGGCTCCGGGCATCGATGAGCGCCTGCTCGCGCAGGGCCACCTCGGCCCGGGCGGCGGCGGCTTCGACCTCGGGGAGGAGGCCGACCTCGATGCGCAGTTCGGTTTCGTCCCGCTGCTGCCGGGCAACGGCCAGGGAACTCTCGAAAATGGCGATCTGCTCCCGAGCCAGGACGTAGTTCCAGCCGGCGATCTCCGCACCGGCCAGGAGCGCCTCGGTAAATCCGCGCAGTTCAAAGCGGCTGATAACGGTGCCCAACTCGGCCTGCCGCACCTCGACGAGGTTGACCGCCGGCCCGAAGCCCTGCAGCAGGGCCTGGGTCACCGTCAGCCCCACCCGGGCGACCTGCTGCTCGGGGGCGCGATTGGAGATGCTGCGAACCTGTTCGACCGTCGCCTCAAGGGTCGTTCCCGTCGGCAGCAGGGTTCGGATGCCGGCGACGGCGGTGGTCTCGCTGCCGTCGACCTCGAACTGAGTCCCGGTGGAACGGGCCGTTTCTGTAGCCCGCTCCTCGGCGGCCGCAAGCTCGACAAAGAGTTCCGGATCGAAAAACCCCCGCTCGATCTGCCCGAAGGTTCCGGCAATGACCGGAGCAAGCCGACGAGCCCGAAGATCGCCGTTGTTCTGCAGGGCCTGGAGGGCGAGTTCCTCGACGGAGAGTTCGAGGACCGCCCCCTCCACGCCGGGGGACGCCAGGAGCTCCCCCCCGGGGGACGGACCGGCCGGGAGCAGGGCCAGAAGAAAAAGGAGAATCCGGATCGGGTGGCGCGCTTTCACGGTCGGCCTCCTTTCGTTTCAGGATGAAAGAGGGAATAGACCGCCGGAATGAGGACCAGGGTGATCAGGGTCGAAGCGGTGAGGCCGCCGACCACCGCCCGGGCCAGGGGGGCCTGGGCGTCGGCTCCTTCGCCGATCCCCAGGGCGAGGGGGAGGAGGGCCAGAATCGTCGTCAGGGTGGTCATCAGGATCGGCCGCAGCCGGCGCCGGCCGGCCTCGGCCACCGCCTCGTGGACGGGCATCCCCCCGCGGTTGAGTTGCCCGGCCTGATCGACCAGGAGGATGGCGTTGTTGACGACGATGCCGCCGAGCATGATACAGCCGATATAAGACTGCAGGTTGAGGGTCGTCCCGGTGAGGAAGAGTATGACCAGCACCCCGACCGCGGCCACCGGCACCGAGGCCATGACGATCAAGGGATCGCGCAGCGATTCGTACTGGCAGGCCAAAACCAGGTAGACCAGCAAAAGCGCGAGGAGGAGGGAGACGACCAGCTCCCCGAAGGCCTTCTGCTGCTCCTCGAAATTACCGGCAATCGACAGATCGTACCCCACCGGACGGGGGATGCGATCGAGACGCTCCTGGATGTCCCTGGCGACGCTGCCGAGGTCGCGGCCGGAGACATTGGCCTCTACCGTCACCAGCCGCTGCTGATCCTTGCGATCGATGAGGATCGGCCCCAGGCTCGCCTCGGTGGTCACGAGATTGCGCAGGGCAACCTGCTCTCCGCCCCCCGTCGCCAGGGTGAGATCGAGAATTTCGTCCATGGACCGTTTCTCCACATCCTGGAGCTGGACGAAAATGCGGTAGGAGTTCCCTTCGGCCCGAAAATCACCGGCGCGCGAGCCGGCCACCGCCGTCTCGAGGACTTCCGTCACATCCCGCACGCTCAGGCCGAGGTCGGCCACCTTGTGGCGGTTAACGCGGATTTCCTGTTGGGGAATGCCCGCCCTCTTGCTCTTTTCGAGGTCGGTCACCCCCGGGACTTCGGCAATCGCCTCCTCCACCCGGATCGCCAGGAAATCGAGCGTCGGGAGGTCAAAACCGCGCACCTCCACCGTCACCCCCTGGTCGCCGCCGAGGAGCCGCTCGAGGAGGAACTGCCCCTGGGGGGCCCGGGTGCGGACGACCATGCCGGGAATCTCGCCGCTCAGGCGCTGGCGCAGGGCCGCGGCAATCTCGGTGTTGGAACGATCGCGCCGGGCCGCCGGTGACAGGGAGATGCGCATCTCCCCCCGGGAGGCGTCGCCGGGATTAAAACCCGAGGCGCCGACGCTGACCACCGAGGAAACAGCCTCCGGCACGGCGGGGTAGACGAGCTGCTCCATGCGCCGGATCTGGCGATCGACGAGTTCAAGGCGGGTGCCGATCTCCATTTCCCCGCTCACCCGCACCTCCCCCTCGTCGCTGGGCGGGAGAAATTCCGTCCCGATCAGCGGCAGCAGGAGGAAGCTGGCGCCGAGAAGGGAGGCGGCGATCAGGACCGTCCGGCCGCGGTGGCGAAGGACTCGGCGCAGCAGGTCCCGGTAGGCGCTGTCGAGCCCCCGGAAGGCTGCGTCCGCCCGGCCGGAGAGTTCGCGCAGCCAGGCCGGGTGCCCCTGGGCGAGGTCTTCTTGCGGTTTCAGCAGCCGGGAGGCGAGCATCGGCACGACGCTGAGGGAGACAAGGAGGGAGCAGACGAGGGAAAAGATGATCACATAGGCCAGTTCCTTGAAGAGGATGCCGGCCACCCCCCGGACGAAGATCATCGGCAGAAAGATGACGAGGGTGGTCAGGGTGCTGGCGACGATGGCGGAAGCGACCTCCCCGGTTCCGGCCACCGCCGCCACGGCCGCCGTCTCGCCCTCCTCGTCCCGGCGCCGGAAGATGTTCTCCAGAACCACCACCGAACTGTCGACCATCATCCCCACCCCCAGCGCCAGCCCCCCCAGGGTCATCAGGTTGAGGGTGAATCCGCCGAAATAGATGAGAGCGAAGGTGGCGATGATCGAAATGGGGATGGCCAGGGAAATGACGAGGGTGCTGCGGATGTTGCGCAAAAAGAAGAGGAGGACGAAGACCGCCAGGGCGCCGCCGTAGAGGACCGACTGGGCGACGTTGGCAATGGAGCGCTCGATGAAGTTCCCCTGGTTGATGACGGGAACGACGCGGATCTGGGGGTAATGACGGTTGACCGTCTCGATTTCGGCGAGAATCCGTTGCGCCACGTCCACGGTGTTGGCGTCGGCCTCCTTGCGGATCGCCACGCGGATGCCGCGCTCGCCGTTGACGCGGATGATCCGCCGCAGCTTCTCGTAGGTATCCCGGACCTCGGCCACCTGCCCGAGGGTCACCGCCGACCCGCCCTCGGCGAAGACCACGGTGCTGCGAATCTGGTCGAGATCGACAAACTCCGCCGGGGCGCGCAGGGTCACCTCGTAGCGCCCCTGCTCGATTTTACCGGCCGGCAGGTCGAGGTTGGCGTTGCGGATCGCCTGCAGGACCGCATCGAGGGGAAGACCAAGGGCCTTGATGCGGGCCGGGTCGAGTTCGACCCGCACCTCGCGGTTGAAGCCTCCCCAGAGATCGACCTGCGCCACCCCAGGCAGGCGGGCAAAGCGGTAACGGACCTGGTCCTCGATGAGCTGCGTCAGTTCCACCGGATCGAGTCTGCTGGAGATCCCCAGCAGCACCACGGGGAAACTGGCGACGTCGAACTTGCTGACCCGCGGCCGGACGATGTCCTCGGGGAGCTCGTTGATCTCGTCCTCGAGCTTGGACTGGACGTCGAGAGCGGCCGTGTTGATGTCCGTTCCCCAGACGAAGCTGACCCGGACGCTGCTGCTCCCCTCGGAAGACTGGGAGGTCATCTCCTTCACGCCGGGGACGGTGGCGACGATCTCCTCGATGACCTGGGTCACCAGCCGTTCTACGACCACCGGGCTCGCCCCGGCGTATTCGGTGCGGATGGTCAGGGTGGGGAGCTCGATGTTGGGGAGAAGGTCGATCTGCAACCGGCTCAGGGAAACGCTTCCGAGCACGATCACAATGAGGGTGACCATGATGGTGAAAATCGGTCGGGAAACGCTGAAGCCCGGGAGTTTCATGAGCCCTCGGCTCCCGCCGCAGCCGCGGATTTTCCGCCCTGTTCCTCAGGGATGACGATGGCCGAACCGTCATCCACCAGCTGCTGGCCGAGGGTAATCACCCGGCCGGCAACCCCTTCCCCCGACACCTGAACCCGGCCCCCCTCGCGGATGCCGACCTGCACCTCCCGCCAGGCGACGTGCCGTCCATCCTCGCTGACCACGAAGACCCCGGGCCTGTCATTGCGGGTGGTCAGGGCCTGCTCCGGTACGATAAGGGCGTCGGCCACCCGGTCGAGGACGACCGTTGCCCGAACGAACATCCCCGGCTTCAGACGATGGTCCTGATTGGCGACGGACAGCTCAACCCGGGCCTGTCGGGTCGCCTCCCGGAAGACCGGGGCGATTCTCTCGATGTGGCCGGCAAAGGACTCGCCGGGGTAGGCATCGGTGGTCAAGGCGACTTCCAGCCCCGGCTGAAGGCGGCCGTAATCCCTTTCGGAGACAAAGATGACCGCGGTGATCGGATCGAGTTCGACGATCCGCAGCAACGGCGTGTTGGCGGAGATGGTTTCTCCCTCGTCCACATACCGTTCCGCCACCACGCGGCTCCCCTCGCCGCTCCAATCGGCGGTTATCCGGGTGTAGCCGAGGCGGATCCTCGCCCCTTCCAGAGCGGCGGCGGCCCGAGCGACCCCGGCCTCGGCCACTTCGCGCTGGGCCTGCCTGGCGAGCTGATTGGCCCTGGCGGTATCGAGATTGGCCTCGGAGGCCACCCCCCTGGCCCGCAGCTGGGTGATGCGCTCCAATTCTCGCCCGGCGATCTCCAGGGCGCTCCGGGCTTCCCCCAGATTTGCCTCGGCGACGGCGAGTTCGGCCCGGGCTTGGGCCTGGGCCTGGACGTATTCCTCGTTGTCCAGCTCCGCGACCACCTCCCCCCGGGCGACCGTATCGGCCAAATTCACCGCCAGCCTTTTAACCCGGCCGCTCACCTTCGGCGCGACGACAAGCTGGGTCCGGGCCTCAAGCGCTCCGCTGAAGCTTCGCCGCAGCTCCATGAAGCCATGCTCGACGGGCGCCACCTCCACGGGAACGGCCGGCGGAGAGGGAGAGCGGGAAGAAGAATCCCCCCTGTCCTGGTTCGGCCCCAGGAACATCCAGGCGAAAAGGGCCGCCGCGACCAGGAACGCCAGGGGGAGCAACTTTTTCAGCACCGTCAGATTCATCGATCATCCTTCAGGTTCACAAAGGGCGGGATCGGCAGTTTGGTTACGCAAAAAGACGCCGGCCTTTTTGTCCGGCAAGAATCCTGAGGTCGCTGGTCATCCGCCGAGGGACTCCAGCTCGACCAGGGCGTCGGCGATTTCGCTTTCGGAAAGGATACCGCGGAGGCCGAGGAGTTTGAGGAGACGTGCGGCCCGCTGGCGAACTCTGACCGGCCTCGTCTCCGGGTTGTAGGCGACGCGGGGGCCGGGGAGCATGGCGGCGAGAAAGACAGATTCCGCCGGTGTCAGAAACTCCACCGGCTGGCCGAAGTGGTAGCGGGCGCCGTGCTCAACGCCGTAGACCAGAGGCCCGAGTTCCACCACGTTCAGGTAGAGCTCGAGAATCCGCCCCTTGGTCAGCTCACGCTCCATGCGCAGGGCGATCACCAGCTCCCGCAATTTGCGCAAAACCGATTTGTCCCGTGACAGGTAGAGGTTCTTGGCCAGTTGCTGGGTGATCGTCGAGGCACCGCGGACCAGGCGCTTGCGCTTCAGATCATACTTGAGGGCTTCCTTCAACGCCGGCACATCGATGCCGCTGTGCTCGTAGAAGTTGCCATCCTCGGCGACGATGACCGCCCATTTCAGCTCATCGGGTATGGAGGCCAGGGGAGCCCAGTGAGGGTTTTTCGGCCCGAGCTTGAAGGGGTGCATCACTCCCTTCCAGTCGGGAACCTCGATGGTCAGTGTGGTGGCGCGGTCTTCGAGGGCGGCGATGTCGGGGAGGTCCCGAAAAAGCCAGACGGCGAAAAGTCCGCCGGACAAAATCAGGGCGCCAAGGGCCAGAAGAGCATATTTCAGCAACCTCCTCGGCCCGGCAAACATCGACCCGAACGAGGGGAAGGTCCGTTTCATTTCCGTGTCTTCTGCGGTAAAGGGTGAGAGAAAACCGATCGAATCGCCGTTGCCGTCGAAGTTTTCGGAAAAGCCCGCTCCCGGTGGAGACCCCCTCCTCCAACCTCCGCGCAATTTGCCGGGGAACAAAAATAATAATTCGCCGATTCCCCGGCGTGGTAGGATGAAGCATATTTTGTGTCGGACCAGTTCCCTAACTGCGGAAGCTAAGGAGAAAAGTCATGGGCAAGGGCATGGACAGCAAGAAAGCGGAAAAAAAGGAACCGGCAAAAACCATGAAAGAGAAAAAGGCCGACAAAAAAATCAAAAAGGCCGAGAAGAAGTCGTAAGCGGGGCGGGGTCTGTGCCCCTCCGGCTGGAATCCAGTCCCCTGTCCGGCGGTCTGAATCCCGCCTGTTTTCAAGGATATCGGGGGAGCATGAGAAGCGGGGCATCCCCGCTTCCCATGCTCCCCCTTTTTTATCTCAACAGGCTGAGCTCGTGCCAGCGCCGGGCCGATTCGATCTCCCGCATGACGCCCCCCACGTCGGCATGCAGGGTGCTCTCTTCAAAGCGGCCGGTCAGGCGGGTCATCGGGAGGAGCTCGCCGGTGGCGTAAAGCTTCCAGATCTCCCGGCCGTAGTCGGTTTCGAGAAGGTCGGGGGCAAAACGGCCGAAGTAGGCGGTCATGTTTGCCACATCCCGCAACAGCATGCCGGCGGCGTTGTTGTTCCCGGCGGCATCGATGGCCTGGGGAAGGTCGATGATGACCAGCCCGTCGCCTGCGACCAGGACGTTGTAGGGAGAGAGATCGCCGTGTACGAGACCGGCGCAGAGCATGAGGACGATCTCCCTGATCATGGCGCGATGATAGTCCCGGGCCTGGGCCTCGGAGAGTCTGACCTCGTTGAGCCGCGGCGCGATATTGCCGTTGCCGTCGACCACCAGCTCCATGAGCAGGATGCCGTCGACGTAGTTGAAAACCTGCGGCACCCGCACGCCGGCGGCGGCAAGGCGGTGCAGGGCCTCGACCTCGGCGTTCTGCCAGGCTCCCTCCTGCTCCTTGCGGCCGAACTTCGAATGCTTGCCTATGGCCCGGGCCTGGCGGGTGTTTCTGACCTTGCGTCCCTCCTGGTACTTGGCTGCGGTGCTGAAGCTGCGGTTGTCGGCTTCCTTGTAGACCTTGGCGCAGCGCATCTCTCCCATGGATGAAACGACATAGACCTCGGCTTCCTTGCCGCTCATGAGCTGGGCGACGACCTCGTCGACGAGGCCGTTTTGAACGAGCATCTCGAATTTCTCGGGCATTTTCATATAGGTCTCATTTTCCGTACTGAACCAGGGGGCGCGCTTTTCCAGGCGTCCCTGTTCGTTTTTGATTTGGGGGGACGAGTCACTCGTCAGAAAGGGTGCGTTCTGTTCCCGAAGGGGGAGGAGAGGTGGCCATAATTATAGCATTTCCGGCCCCGAAATTGTATTCAATTTCCGCACAGCTTCGGATGTGGCGCCGAGGTCGATCCCGGCTCAAGAGCGATCTATTCCGGCTCGGCCAGGAGGAGGCGGTTCTTGGGGGTAATCTCCGCCGGGATCGTCTGGGTGGTGACCCGGTAGCCCCGGGCGCGCAGCCGGGCCACCCGGGTCGCGTCGACGGCCAGAGGCCCGTCCATCCATCCCAGCAGACCGCCGGTGTCCGACCCATCGAGGTCATGGCAGCAGGGGAGGACGGCGACGCGGGCGCCGGCCGCCACCGCCCGGTCGAGGATCAGGTCAGTCAATCCGCCGCAGGCATGGGCCGAGACGACCAGGTCCTCGGGAGAAAGGGGAATCTCCTCGATGGCCCGTTGAAGAAAAGAGACCCGTCCGGAAAGGCGGGGCCAGTCGGCCTGCAACGCCGCCGCCAGGGTGCCGGCGCTTTTCGGGATGCGCAGGTCGACGGCCAGGGCCGCCGGGGAAGTGCCGTCGAGGAGCAGGAGGATCTGGGCGAGGAGCCCGTGACCGCAGGCCATGTCGACTACGCGCCCGCCGCGGAACTTCCGGCGCACCCGGCGGGCGGTT
>Ga0209231_1000543_pt1 | contig 20163 bp, 19 predicted proteins | sample Deesub45470m_DNA_FD_188086 | JGI IMG/M metagenome (GOLD analysis project Ga0209231, IMG submission 188086) | Deep subsurface microbial communities from North Pacific Ocean - 450_OLKR46/470m Metagenome (SPAdes) (version 2) | ecosystem: Environmental > Terrestrial > Deep subsurface > Unclassified ... | reverse complement strand
CTTTACGCACAATGTCTTTCAGTAAGTTCATTCAAATTTGGCCATCATCATTTGTCATCGCTTGGCCAGTTGTATTTGTAGTTATTTTGATAATAGCGCCGCTGGTGAATAAGTTGTTGGATCAACTTATTAAAGCGCCATAAATTTAATCAACGATCCAAATATAGCAACATAAATAAAACTTAACTAGGAGTTACAAGAATGCAACGTTTACCCAACATTGGGCAAGTGTCAGAAATTCAAATTGATAGAAAAATAACGCTCAGATATGTAAAGGCAGGTTCAGGTAGCCCACTCATATTAATGCATACGATTCGGACACAATTAGACTACTTCCAAGAAGTCATTCCAGCACTTGCAAAAAATAATACCGTCTATGCACTTGATTTACCTGGTCATGGATATTCCTCAATTGATAAAAGTGCAAATTATGATGAACCATACTTGCGAAATGCTGTGATTGCATTTATAGAGAAACTTGATTTAAAACAAGTCACTTTAGTCGGTGAGTCAATTGGTGGGGTATTAGCGCTGACTGTGGCCAGTTCAGCACCTGAGCGCATTGTTAAAGTGGTTGCATCCAATACTTACGACTATGACACTCGATATGCAGATGGTGTGCGAAGAGGAAATGTTTTTGCCAATATTGTGTTGGCTAACTATGCTATACCAATACACGGTGCCATTTTTGCTGCACTTGAAAACTGGCTATTCCTTGGTATCGTAATGAAAGGCGGATTACAGCAAAAAATGTGGATGCCAAAAACACTTTTGAGTAAGATAAACCGTGCAGGCTATAGAAAAGGCTTTAGATACGTAGAACGTAATATCTTTGCAAACTGGAAATCATGGGGAAAAGCAAGAAGCCTTTACTGTGATGTTAAAGCCCCAGTAACATTAATTTACGGTGATGCTGACTGGTCAACAATTGAAGAGAGAGAAAGAACTGCGCAAGCTCTTGGGAAGGTAAACATCACTATACTTAAAAATACTGGCCATTTTGGCTTTATAGATAATCCAGAGCAAATGATAGCGCTAGTTTCCTAGTAAATTTAAAACGTGACAGACTTGTCAAGTTTTGACGAGTATTAACAAGTGAGGACGGGCCTTAACACTTAATAAAACACCAATTTTTAAATTTGAAAATCCGAGTATCAGATTTAACTACAGAGCCCCCTTCTTGAATAGACTGGGCAATTGAATTGGCTAGTGCTTCGTAAAGTTTCATGGATATTGTGTCTGGCACCGCATGTAATATGTGTTTAAAAGCAACTCAGCCAGCTAGTATAAAGACTGAAATTGAAGCTTCATGGTAATAGAAGAATCCTGATTGAAAAAACAAACTGATATGGTATTTATTTCCTAATCTGATTCTGTTGTTATTTTTTGTATGCGTTATCCTCACTTAATATTACACATAATCACTTATTAAAGGAGCATCAAAATGCAAACTACTTCGGCGATGCCAAAAAAAGCCAGTTTTTTTAGAGCATTAAAAACAGTCTGCTGGGCTTATTTAGGCGTACGTTCCCAACGCGGCTATCAAGAGGATATTGCTGCAACAATCACTCTAGGTCAAATCGTTATCATCGGCACGCTTGTGTGGTTGATATTTGTGATTGGTGTGGCGTCTGTTGCAATTTATGTATCTAGTTAAAAAGCATCAACCACCTGCTTTGCAATTCAATTTAACTATCCATTCATCTATCTTTTGTCGTTTGCCAAAGCGCCACTAGTATTTTGTAACCACAAAAAAGTCTTCTAGCGTATCAGCGCATCTGTTTAAAGCGCATCTTATTATCCGCACAAAAACAAACCCACCAACTGTAGCCATGCACTACTTTTGAGCAAACCATCCAATTACTTCACGTCTTTGTAACAATGTTCTCTTATATTCAGTCACTTAAATTATCGGCTTAATTTTTGCTTTAACGTTTTAGGTATGCCTCTCCTGTTAAAACTCAGTAAAAGAAAGAATTTGATGGAAAAAGTAAACGCAACCCAGATTGATAACTTCTTACCTCACATGAGAGACGTTATTCGTTGTGAGCACTCTTTACATGAGCTTAATTTAATGTGGCGGATTATTGAGTCATCCGCCAAAATGAATTGCCCAGAGGAAGCACAAAACTTGCTACCTAGCATGGCAAAAACACGTGAGGGATTTGACGCACTTGAGAAAGAATTAGTCTTAAGTTTAGTTAATGAAAAGGTAGTGACTGCTTTAAACGAAACGGCAACCAAAGCGCAATATCTGATTGATATTTTAGTGCGTAATCTGTACGAGCGAACGGCAGATGTTGGTTTCTTAGCGACTGACAAAGAACTGTGTGCCTTTGTCGCCAATCCTTCTGAAGATAAGGAAGAAATCGAATCGCGATTACTAGCATACCGAAGAAAATACACGGTTTATGATGAGATTATTTTATTAGATACGCACGGCAACGTCTTGGCCCAAATAGACGAAACATCGAGTATTGAAGGCAGTTTAGATCCGTTAATTAAAGAGTCATTGTTAACCAAAGAATATGTGGAAACCTACCGATTTACTGACCTACGTCCCAATAATAACCAATCACTCATTTACTCTAAACGCATGTTAGATACCAAAACAGGCGCAGTAATTGGCGTACTTTGTTTGTGTTTCAATCTCACTCAAGAAATGGATAGTATTTTCAAATCGCATGGCGATATCACTGGCCGTTCGATTATGTTGCTATTAGATGATGAAAATTATGTCATCCAATCTAGCGACACCAACTGGGTTAGTGTTGGCACCAAAATGCCAGTGAACGATATCTCACAATCCAACTTATATATCTATGGCGGTCGTGAATATTTAGTCAGCACCTTATCATCTGAAGGCTATCAAGACTATTTAGGCCCACTGGGTTGGAAAGGCCAAGTCATGATGCCGATTGATATTGCGTTTACAGGCAAAGAAACCGATGCGCTTAATGCACTTGAAGACAGCGTTTCTAAAGGTTTACTCTCGCATGCACAATCATTCTGCCCACCACTTTTTAAAGTAATGGATGCAGCTGCAACCATCAGAAGAGTAGTTTGGAATGGTCAGGTAATGACAGCTGGACATGGAGGCACCTTATTAAAATTAAAGACCATCCTTGATCAGATTAGCGAAACTGGAACGCGCAGTAACGATTTATTTACCCACTCGATTAATGATCTTTATGAAACCGTGCTTGCTTCTAATCTGCAAAATGCACAGTTTATCTCGAATTTATTAGTGGATTTGCTCGATAGAAACTTATACGAGCGTGCTAATGATTGCCGTTGGTGGGCACTCACTAGCGAGCTGAAAGCTGCGCTAGCATCTGAAACGATTGATAGCAGTACAGCATTAGCGATAACAGACATCCTAAAATACATTAATAAACTCTATACCGTATACACGCGTATTTTTGTTTATGACCGTCACGGTGTCATTATTGCTAGTACAAACGCATCGAGTAATGGCGAAACGATTATTGGCAAAACGATTGATAGTGCGAGCTTGGCACAAGTCATGCAATTGAGAACTGAACAACAATATGTTGTCTCGCCGTTTACGTCAGATGCACTTTATGAACAGGCGCCAACCTATATTTATCATGCGGCAATCCGGTCGAATGATAGCAATGCAGTTGTTGGCGGTATTGGGATTGTTTTCGACTCAACACCTGAGTTTTCTGCCATGTTAAAAGATAGCATTCCTGAAAAATCATCTTTTAGTGCTTTTTATATTAATCGACAAGGTCGCATCATTTCCAGCACCGATCCAACGCGTCCAGTTGGTTCAACACTAGAAATCAGTAAAGATTTACTGGCTTTGCCCAATGGCGCAAATGCCTCTCAAGTTGTGATTCACGACAATCATTATGCGATTGTTGGCTGCAGTGTTTCAAATGGTTATCGCGAGTTTAAAGTCACTGATGGCTATCATGAAGATGTCATCGCTGTTGTTTATGATTTGTTTGGTGAAGTGCAAGAACATTTTAGTTCAAGAGATGATGCGACAACCATTATTAATGCAGAGCCAGTAAAATCGGACGACCCTGAGTTTGCCACCTTCTTTATTGATGATGAGCTATTTGCCATTGATGCGGCAAACGTAATGGAAGCGCTTTCAGCCACAGCAATATCGACTGTTGCACTTGGCGCCAGCACGGAGCGGGTTGGCATTATTGAAATGCCGCATGAAAGCAAAAAGAAAGGTTATGCATGGGTATTCGACCTTGCCTATTTACTCAGCGGCAAACCGCTAGTCATTGATAATAATAGCCAAGTCATCATTGTGAAATGCAATCAGCACAAAATTGGTTTACTGGTCAGCGCCCTGCATTCTGTAGCACAATTCAGTGAAAAAGACCTAACTAATACCCCATTGAAAACCATGAAAAAACAGACGCTCATCAAGCAAATTATCAAAGCTAATGATGGCAATTTGTTAATTCAAGCAATTGACATCGACTATTTATTGCAAATGCTTAGCAATCCATTCGCTCCAGTCGAATTAGAAAGATTAAAAAGCTGTGCAGCTTAAACCTCACTGCCACGCCCACGACTACTTAGCGTTTTGTAGCAACAATACAACGTCATTGCGAGAAACGGAGTGACGAAGCAATCCACTTTTGGCGCTTCAACCAATCAAATGAATCGCTATAGCTTTGACTCTACCCATCCAACGCAAACGAAACTGGCACCGACAACGTCATCACCTTACCATTGAGTTTGCTTGGCAACGGTAAGCTGTTTAAGCTTTTCTCTACCATCTGCATAGCTTGGTTATCTAACGATTTCTCACCTGTACTTTGTTCGATGCTGATGCGTAATACACTGCCATCTTTATTGAAGGTAACAAGTACCGTGCCTGCTCCTTCTAAGTTACGCCTAATGGCAATCGCAGGATATTGTTTGTTGCGTTCACATAAGCGTTGTAAGTCTCTGCCGTAAGCATCTAGTAAGCCATCATCTTGACTGGTTCTGGCTGATGGACTTGGTGTTGGGTTACTGTTGTTAGTAGCAGGCGCTGATTGTGTATTTGTTACTGGTTGATTGTCTGATGGCGTTACTGCAGGTTGTTGATTTTGGTTTGGTGGTGTTATTTCAACCTGCTCTGTTACTTCGGCTGTTTGTGCTATTGCAAAGTCTTTAGGTTGTGCAATCTCGGTTGATTGTAGAATGGGTTTGGCAATAACGGGCTTCTTTATCACTTCTGGTTTGATGGGTTCAATCGGTGTTTCTGGTTTAGGTGGTATCTTTGGTAATGGCGGTTCAAAGGCAGGGATTGGTGCTGTTGTTGGGTTTGCTAATGTTTTAAAGCTGGCTGTTATCTGTTGCATGCCTGCAGGTTCTAGGTTGATTTGATTCAGCCAAGGTAAGCCATGCATGATGAGTAGATGCATGGTAATAGAGAAGATGAGCGCCGTTAGCCAATAGCGTGAGCCAAATAGGCTGTTGCTTAGCTTAGGCGCTGTGTATTCTCTATCCAAATAAGGTCTCGTATACAAAGAGGTTGATAGGGTCATATTGCTATTTTTAGTTGGCTTGTTGTTGGACTACGTTAGTCATGTTCATTACTGCGGATCACTGCTGGTTTCAGGCAACATCACAAAGGTGAACTTATCCACCCCTGCACGCTGGATGTGTGACATCACTTGGGCGACTTCTTTGTAAGGCACGGTTTCATCAGCCATGATTTCGACTTGTAAGTCCCCTGCACTATTGCGTTGTTTAAGCGTAGCTTCTAGTGCGTCTTTGTCGATTGGGGTTTGGTCTAAGCTGATTTGACCTGTGGCATCAATACTGAGTTTGGCGTCATGGGCGACATCAAGGCTTTCCGTAGGGGCGACTTTGGGTAAGTTGACGGAAACAGCGTTCATCATCAGCGGTGCGGTGACGATGAAGACCGTGAGTAGGACTAACATAACATCCACTAATGGGGTCACGTTAATCTCGCTCATCATGCCGCCGCTATCGTTACTATTGTTCATACTGGATCTTTCTAGTTAAATGAAGCTATTGTCATTGCGCGCCAATCGATTGGCGTGGCAATCTAAAAGTAGAGCTGGATTGCTTCGTCGTTCCACTCCTCGCAATGACGGCATACTTCGCTATGTTCTTACTGTTATGCTTATTGATTCTGCTTAATTTATTGTTGTTCATTTTGTTCGTTGTTTATGTTGCTTGATATTGGCTTTCTTGTTCTTTATTACGGTTTTTTTTAATCTATTGGTTTTAAATTTGGTGCTTCTTAATCTGATGATTTCAAATTTGATAATTAGCGCGCTTAGCCACGGTCTGTAAACGTTCTGAGAAGTGACTCATATCAGTTGAGGTGAGTCTGATTCTATTGAGTAGGTAGTTATAAGCCATCACAGCAGGAATCGCCGCCGCAATGCCCATGGCGGTGGCAATCAATGCTTCGCCAATGGGGCCAGCCACGACATCTAAGCCAGCAGAGCCAGTGGCAGAAATGCCTTGTAGTGCATGCATAATGCCCCAGACCGTACCAAACAAACCAATAAACGGGGCAGTTGAGCCTACGGTGGCTAACACAGGTAAGCCGCTTTCTAGTTTGGTGTGTAATTCATGTTGGGCGTTCTTGAGGACTTGTTGTAGGAGCTCTGCATAAATAGCCGTATCAAGGGCTTTATCATTGTTCCAGTGTTTTAGGTGATAGAACATGGTATGGGTTAAGTAGCTTAGGGAGCCTTGGGTAATCTTCTCTACATCAGGCACTGGTAGCTGAGTGATGCGGCTTAGGTTGTTGACTTTGGCTAAGTAATGTTTGTTACGGCGTTTAAGGCGATTAAACACATAGAACTTATACAGCAAGATTGCCCAAGTAATTGCAGACAGGGCTGCAAGCAGATATAAAACAAGGTCGACGATGTCAAAGAGATTATCCATGGTGGTGATTTATGCCAATCAATAAGTAAGTGAGGATGAGAAAGTAGATCAGTAGCGCAAGACCGACAAAGATGGGGTATAGGTTCATTAACAACATCAGTTCTTGATACGTGTTAGCCGCTTCATGAGAGGCTATGCGTGTTAGGGCAGTACTATTTAGAACAGTGCCTGCTTCAAAAAAGTGGATGTTGATATTGGTCATTACAGGTAGCATTAGTAAGCAGTGGAGTCGAAATACAAGTTCAGGCAACAGACACTAGCCGATTGATTGGCCCCAACTAATGATAAACGACGCTTATTTTCCGCTTGTTTAGGTCGTATTCTTTTATATTGCATATCAATTCTCATATTGTTTGTTTATATAAGAGATGACGAATGAAAATGACAAATAGACAGTCATTTATTAAAAATAATTTATTTTTGAAAGTTTGTAGCAACCAACTGCAAATCATTTAGATCTAGAATGCCTGCTGTTTTTTTAAGATTAAGGTAGTTTTGTAAGTAAGTGTAGCGGGCTAATGATATGTCGCGCTTAGCTTCAAAAAGCTGGCTCTCTGCATTAAGCACATCAACATTAGTACGAGTGCCGCCACTAACACTTTTTTTAGTTGCTTCAATCAATAGTTGCGCTGAGTTAACCGCAGTCCTTAATGCACTCAGTTTACGTTTTGCATTCAAAACTGCGTTGAACTGCTTCTGCAACTCCACGATGACTGCATTCTCTCGTATATCAAATTCAGCTTGTATCTTTTGCAATCTAGACTGCGATTGTTGCGTCAAGGCAGAGACCGAACCACCAGAATAAATCGGTAACGTCAATTGCAAACCAACTGATCGTATCGTCGCTTCTTGATTAAAAGTATTAATCGTATCGGAATCATTTTGACTCCAACTAGCTATCGCGTCCAATCTTGGCATATGCCCCGCTTGGCTACGGTTCACCTCCTCTTGAGCAATGTCCAAAGTGTAGCGCTGAGCAATCAGCTCTAAATTGTTTTGTTCAGCGATTGTTTCCCACTCTGTAAGGCTGGCAGGCTGAATAGTCAACATTTCAACATCTTCTAATAGCGGTTGAATCGCATTAACTTCATGCCCTAACGTTTTGCTAAGATCTATCCTTGCATTTTCTAATGCATCTTGGGCATCGACAATCTCGGCTTCGGCTAAATCATATTTAGCTTGAGACTCTAATATTTCTGTCTTTGTCCCTTCGCCCATTTTAAACATCACAATGTTAGCTTGCCTTTGTTCCACATAAGCAGCACTCTTCACCTTAGCAAGCGTAAGCACATCTGCTGCATACAGCATCGCAGCATATTTATTAAAAACACGTAAAATGAGCTCTTGATTGCGGATAAGAAACTCCTGATCACTCAAAGAAGTTTGCGCAAGCCCTTGTTTATATCGTGCGTAACCATCAAGATTGATGAGCGGTTGGCGCAATTGAACAGATGATGTTCGACTCGCATAGTCACGCTGTTCAGTTCCAGTAAACTGAGCTGTGTCATACTTTATTTCGACATCATTTTTATTGTAAGAATAGTTTGCTGTGATGGTAGGCAACAAATTAGAACGTCCTAATACTTTAAATTGTTGTCCCGCCTCACGTGCATAGAACGCCGCTTTAAAGGTCGGATCACTTTCTCTTGCAAGTTGGTAAGCTTCAATGAGACCAACTGCAGACGCATTGGAAGTAGTCAATGCAAAGCAAATAAAACATATATATCGATAAGGTAAATTCATCAACAACTACTCTTCAGACATGGATAATTTAAGTCGGTCAAGAATCGGCTTGAGAAAATAATTCATCATCGTTCTCTCTCCAGTTTTCACAAACATTTCCACTGGCATACCAGGTTTAACCTCTAAACTGGAAAGCATATCAATACCTTGAGGATTAACCTTTGCAACCAATTGATAATAGGGATTGCCCGTTGCTTCATCAATTAATCTATCAGCTGATATTTGAGTCACTTCTCCTGGAATATGCGGGGTTGTATTGCGGTTAAATGCGGTAAACATTAAATCCACCTGTAAGCCTGAATTAACTTTATCCACTAAATGCACAGGCAGCTGGCCTTCTACTACTAATAAATCATCACTAGGCACTATATCCATCATTTTAAAACCTGGCCCGACAACTGCACCTTGTGTAAAAACATTCAACCCTACAACAGTGCCAGAGACTGGCGACTTAACTTGCACTTGCTCAAGATCGTAATCTAAACCAGTTAATTGGCTACCTAGTGCATCCACTTGTTTTTGTGTTTCAAGTAGCAGCTCTCTGACTTCTTTTTTGTAAATTTGCCGGAATTTGGATTGATTCAATTTCAGTTCAACAATCTGACTTTGTGCACGCGCAATATCGCCAGTATCTGCTGAAATAGTTGAGTTGATTTGCGCAGCCGCTTGCTCTAATTCTAACAGCCGGTTATGTGCCACATACCCTTCTTTTTCTAATTCACGAATACCTTCTAACTGCTCATTAATGAGTGTTAACTGCTGTTTTTTATTACCTCTTGAAGCTTTTAGTCCTTGCACTTGCGCAGCAAGACCATTGATATTTTCACTAATTGCCGACAACTCGCTTTCTAAAGCTTTTCTTCGTGAGGTAAACACTTCTTTTTGCACCTCTAAATAACTAGAAACGCGCGGCTCATTATCAACAGCACTGAGCTCTGCTGGAAATTCAATTACGTTTAAGCCATCTCTTTCAGCAATTAACCGTGCTTCAGTTGCTTTAGCAATGTAGTACTGCACTCTATTAGTATCAGCATTCGCTTTCGCCTGAATGTTATTCATGCGTATAAGCACATCACCAGCTTTAACTTTATCGCCTTCCTTAACGAGGATTGCTTCTACCGTACCTCCATCCTGATACTGGATCGCTTTTCTATTCGTTGCCACGGCCACTTTGCCATTGAGTGGTACGCCTTTGTCGAGTGGTGCCACTGAAGCCCAAAGTACAAAACCACCAATCACTATCCACCAACCTAGTCGTGTGTATTTTTTGATGTCAGTTTTTAACGCTTCATCAACGACTTCAGCTTCATGTTCAATTGCATCATCTTGTTTAATATTTAAAGAATTTTTCATGATATTTATACCGTAGTAGCCACTTGAGGCTGTGCTTTTTTGCCATCATTTTTATCGTCATTATTGTTATTATTGGCATTGTTTTTATTAACAATATTTTTATTGGAAAGTGCAGACATCACCTCAGCAGTAGGCCCAAACATCTGTACCGAGCCATCAACCAGCAACAGTAATTTCTTTGTCATCGCCAAAGCACTGGAACGATGGGTAATCATCACAATGGTTTTTCCACGCTGTTGCAGATTGCGAATTGTCCCAATTAGCGCGTGTTCGCCCACCTCATCTAAGTTTGAATTAGGCTCATCTAACACCAGTAATGACGGATCACCATAAATAGCGCGCGCCAAACCTAAACGTTGCTTTTGTCCTCCAGACAGGCCAGCTCCATCGTCACCCAATAACGTATCGTATCCTTTCGGTAACCGTAAAATCATGTCATGCACGCCTGATCGTTGTGCGGCTAGAATCACTTGTTCTGCATCAACGTTACCGAAACGTGCAATATTTTCACTCACGGTGCCAGCAAACAATTCAATATCTTGTGGCAAATAACCAATATAAGGACCTAATTCTTGTTTATTCCATTGAAAAATATTGGCACCATCTAAACGCACATGTCCAGCTACTGTTGGCCAAATACCAACTAAGGTACGTGCTAAGGTTGATTTTCCCGCGCCACTTGGACCGATAACGCCTAGCACGTCGCCTGGGAAAATGGCAAAGCTGACATTTTTCAAGGTCGGTACTGCGGCGCCAGGAGGAATCACCGTCACGTTTTCAATTGTCACGATTCCTTTCGGTTTTGGTAATTGCATGCTAGGGGCGCGTAGTGGATTAACACTGAGCAACTCATTGATACGCGTGTATGCACTTTTAACACCACTCCATGTTTTCCATACACCAATCAGTTGTTCAACTGGACTCAGTACTCGACCCATTAATATGGATGCAACAATCATCATGCCTGGCGTGATTTTATTTTCCAAAACTAACAATGCACCAAAGCCCAGGATTAATGATTGCAAGCATATTCTGGTAAACCGGCTAATGGCATTCACAATACCGGCTTTCTCACTCGCCTCTCCTTGCAATAATAAATAGCGACATTGCAATTTATACCAACGCTCCATTAAATTTTGCAACATACCCATCGCTTCAATCACTTCTGCATTGCGTAAACTATTGGTGGCTAAATTATTCGCCGCCACCGCCAGTGTATTGGCTTCAGTTAGTGGCTTTTTAGAAACATGCTCATTAGCAAACGCAAGTGCAACTAGGATAAGTGATCCAAATAAGGCAAAAAGTCCTAATGAGGTATCGAATAAGAAAATAATAAACAGATACACAGGAAACCAAGGTGCATCAAAAAAAGCAAATAATGCATTGCCACTGACAAACTGGCGAATACTCGCAATATCTTGCAAAAATTGGCCTGCATTAACGCCTCTTTTTTTCAAACTCTGCTCAAATGCCGCTGTGTAAACCCGTTTATTAAGCTTCATATCCATCTGCGCGGAAACGCGAATTAATACAAAACTGCGAACAAACTCCAAACCACCCAAGACCATATATGCGCCCACAATAATGAGTGTCAGCATGAGCAATGTTGCTTCATTCCTACTAGCCAATACCCGGTCATACACCTGCAACATATAGAGTGAGGGGGCTAGCATCAACACATTCAAAATTGCGCTAAAAACACCAACTGTCACAAATACGGACTTAAACGTCAGTAATGTTTGGGTAATTTCACTCTGTGTGTTTTCTAGTTTTCTTTTTTCCATATCAACCTTAATGTTCCTGGCGCTTTACTAAAACCTGCTTAAATATCATGGCGTGTAGTTTTCTACATACACAAAATACCATTCGCCATAAAATGCTCTATCTTCAAAACCCTCGTTAATCGGTCGGAAGTTTTTTTGTTTAAAGGGCCTCTCTGCAGACAAACTATTGATGCCCATCACTCCTCCACTTGGTGCTACCACAATTCCCCAGCCTTCTCTTTGTGTCACAGGGTCTATATACAGTTTTCTCAAATATCGCTTAGGCGTCGGAAAACGATCGTCATACAACAAGGCCTCTAAATTTGGTGGATACTCTTTAACAACACTCGGGCTATTATTGTAGTAATTTCCTATCGCGTTTCTCATGGTGTCGCCCACTTTTAATAATTCTTGCTCTCTTTCCCGCTTGGCTAAATCGCTCCATTTAACACTGGCTTGACTCAAGATATAGCTTGCAACAACTAGTAAGCACAACATGCCCAGCAGAATAAAACCTCTACTGTTTTTATCGTTACCACTCGCCATAGAGAGTCCCATCTGAGGCAATGTCCTGTGAGCCACTATGAACGTCAGCGATTTCACCTTCAACCTCATCTTCAGTTGGAGGTGACAATAGCCAAGTATCGGCACGATCCGTGATGGGATCGATAGGAATGTCTCTTAAATACTTACCTTGCACCAAGTCTTGCAAAGTGTCGGGGTAAGTATTTCTATCGCTATAAAATTGATCAATAGCATCTCTCATTACCACTAAATCATGACGTAATATTTTTTCTTTAGATCGATCTATCGAACTAAAATATCGAGGTGCAACCAAGCTCAGCAATATGGCTATAATCGTCAGCACCACCAATATTTCAACTAAGGTAAAGCCGCTATTTATCCGTTTAAATTGCATCACCATTCTCGATATGGCTGCTGATTAATGCCAATTTCTGGCGACAACGAATACACATCGTAAACATCATCTCCAGCTTTTGGCTCATCAAAAGAGCTACGGTAGCTACGCAGCCCCCACGTTTCTTCATTGGTCAACGCACTATCATTAGCAAAAGGGTCTCGCGGTATTCTCCGTAAAAAGTAAATCTTTTTATGTTTGGGGTCTTGCGCATTTTCAACACCTTCTACCAGTTCACTCAAAGTGCTTGGGTAACCCGATTGATCAACAGCACGTTCAATCAATCCATCATCTACAGCCTGTTTATACGCATCAATAGCATCACGTATTTGCCATAGTGACTTTTTTAATTCTTGCTCTTTATTACGCTTAGCTGTCATTTGAAACAAAGGGGCAGCAGACGTCACAATCAATGCTAATAGCACCAATGCTACAAGCAACTCAATTAAGGTAAAGCCCTGACATTTTTTCGCTGTCATCGCTGTCATTACTAAGGTCGCGAGTCCTCATAGAGGTCGTTTTTTAGTATCTCTTTAGCAAAAGATTGATCAGTAGTTACATTTTGTTTTTGCTCTTCAGCTGGCGTTACAACTATGACAGGCGCAGGAGCAATCGCATTATTGGTTTGAATACCTGACGGTTGACTTTGTATATTATCAACCGCTTGCCTCACGCCTGAAGGGAAAATGGTATAGACCGAATTAACAGGTACGATGTTGTGCAAAATACGTGGGGTAATAAGCAGCACAATTTCGTTCTTGCGCTTATCGTTGCTGTTATTCGTAAAGAGCCTACCGATTAGCGGCAAATTAGATAACCCAGGTACCTTGTTTGTTGTCCGTTGCTCATCATTTTTGAATAAGCCAGCCAATATTTGCGTTTCACCATCTTTTAACTGTAGTGTCGTGTTCGCGTTGCGGCTACCAATGGTATAAGCTAAAACACCGCTGGCCGTTTGTATTTGGTCAGTAATATTACTGACTTCCAACTTCACTTTAATGGAAACTTGGTTTTGTATCAGAATAGTCGGCTCAACTTCAAGCTTAATGCCAACTTCAATATAGCTAATCGATTGTGAAACAAAGCCTGTTGAATTGGCTACACTCGTCAAAACTGGCACTTTATCGCCTACATGAATTTTAGCTTCATCTCGATTTTTAACCCGAATTTTTGGGTTAGCTAACAAGTTGGTATCCGTATCTTGCTGCAATAAATTCAATGCCAACACAGGATCTGTAATCGTAAATACACCTAAACCCGAATTAAAATTCTTAAGTTCTGCCAACGTTAGTCTGCCTGGCGCACCACTCGCACCTTGCACACCAACACTTGCTTGCGTTGGATATTTGATGCCAAGCTCTTCTAAGTTTCGGCGATTCACTTCCATCACTTCTACTTCCAACATCACTTCTGGCTCGACCAAATCTTGCGATGCAATGAGTTTCTCAGCTGCTTTAACTGACTCTAAAGTATCGCGCATCACTAAGGTATTGAGTTTTTCATCAATATAAATATCTTTGGTATTCAGCACGGTACTAATCAACTTCATCGCACGTTTTGCGTCCATATTATGCAAATAAAAACTACGCACATACAGCTCTTGATAATCCTGCAAACGACTTAGCGGATAAATTAAAATGGTATTTTCATTGAGTATTTTTTTACCTAACTGATTCGTTGTTAAAATGGTTTGAATAGCATCTTGTATCGGCGTATCACGCAATATCACACTGGTTAATGTAGCATCGCTAATTTCACGATCAAAAGAGAAATTGATACTCCCTGCTTTACCGATGTATTCAAATACGGATTTAATCGGCACATTGTTAAACTCCAGACTCACTGGCTTTTTAAATGCTGTTTTAATCTTAGGTGCAGTATTAATTTTCTCGATTGCTTGCTCATCCAAGTTTTCAAATAAACGTCTAGCGTCTTGATTGCTTGCATCCTCGGCTAATACCATGCGAACAAGCTCCCGCGCATATTCAAACTCATTATCAGAAAACGCCTGCTGCGCTCTCGTCATTAACGTGGTATGTTTTTGCAGGTTTTCTATTTTCTTCAAACCCTCCGCTGCCTTTTGATTGCTTGGCGTAGTAGTCAGCACTTCTTTATAGATTGCTTCAGCTTCAGGCAATTGATTTTTTTGCACATCCGTTTCAGCCGTATTAATTAGCTTTGCTGTACTAATCTCCCGCTGCAATTTCAATTCATTTCTATACTCTGGGTTTTCTGGATATGCGTTGTTTAATTTAATCAGCTTGTTCAAGCCCTCCTCAAGATGGCCATGTGCAATCAATTGCCTTGCCGCAACAAATTCTTGATCCATTTGCTGTCTTCTTTCTACGGCTTGCATCGCAGTACAGCTTTGTAAGCTGATCAAGGTAAAGCACAAGATGGGGAATTGAATATAGCTAATCAGTCTCAAAGTAATTCTCCTATTTGAACACTGACTTGTGTATTTGATGGTAAGTATTGCAGAGCCATTTCAGGCGATTGAATAAACTTAACCTTCCAAGCACCTTCGATGGTATCTCCAGCTTTTACCGCATACTTTTTGTTTCCATCCGTCAAAAAAACAACCATCGCACCATCTTCAATTAATTTGCCTGCATAAATATATGGACTAGTCACCACCTCAGCAACAATCGACGCTTCTTCTTGCGCAATGTCTTCATTGCCACCAAAAAATGCTGGAAAAAGATTGATTGGTTCATCTGTAATCTCTTGTCTCAATTGAACTCGTCTTAATTGAAAACGACTAGATGCTTCAACAGTTGTTATTTTTGTATTGCGTACTTTAGGTGTAGCGATCTCCACACTTTCGGTAGAAAAATTCTCCATCTCTTGCTCTTCACTTTCTACGACATAAACCAATATCAGCGTAATGGCCAAACCTATCCATACTCCATATTTTCTAATCATCTGCACTGTTTTCTCGCTCACTCTTTATTCTCGTTTACGCTTGTTACTTGCTGTTTTTGTATATGCTTTTGTATATAAAACAAATTCGATATTGGCATCGACTAACTCTTCATTAATATCATCACGACTAAAACTAACATTATGTAAAGCAATGGTCGGCTGTGCGTTCATAACATCTGAAATAAACTTTCTAACTTCTATATAACTTGCAATCAAAGGCAATTTAATTTGGTAGCGCACCATCCTTGCCTGTAGCACTAAACTTTCTGTATAGTCAGATCGATCTGGCAAAAACCCGTAATCCTCTGCAGTGTGTAATATTTCAGTAATGGCTTGATTAAACCCATCCTGATCAGGTAACACTTCATAAAAACGCTTCACAACATCAATGTCATCACTACTCTCAACACTAGCTAATATATTCGTTTCTAAGTGACCATCTACTAATGTTAATGCTTCCGCTTCGTTCATCTTAGCGTTAGTCATCCCCAACAAAACTAAAGCCGCCAAAAACAATACGATACCTAATTGACCTCGCCGACCTAGTTGACGAAGCTCATAGCTTATCCTTTGCAATTTGTCATTCATCATTGTTCTCTGTGCTATCTAGTTACCACTTTAATAACAACTCAAATTGCGTTGCATCTTGACCATTCAAAGCGATACTTTCAGTAGAGACTAAGCTGACTAAGGCCGCCGTCTTCTGTTGGTTGAGCTTGTTAATATAAGCCAACATACTGTCAACAGAAAAAGTGACGGCAACAATACGAACTGTCTTATTGTTCATATCTGGCTTCACTGAAAGCAAAGCAACCGATTCTGCGTGTGCTTTTTCTAAATCATTAAACAAAACTGGCCATGGACTTATAATTTCTTGTATCGCGGCATTCACAGCGCTTAACTCTGCGAGCTGCTGGCTATTGAGTTTGATTTTTACAGGAGAAGCCTTAGATACTCGCTGCCGCTGTTGATTTTCTAAATCATTCAATGCCGCACTGGTCTGCAAAAAAAACCAACTACTCATAAAAAAAGTAGCTAGGCCGACACATAGCAATGCAGTCGCTAACGTGTTTTTTGGTGACGGATGTAAGGTGTGCACCATATTGATCATTCTCATGCCATCACCAATCTTGTCGCCAGACTTTCTGGGTAGGCAGAATCAAATAGCATTGATGAAGTCAATCGAATAACCCGATAGTGCTGAATTTGTATTTCGTCAGCATTTGGCCCATCCATCCAGTGTAAAAGCAGAGGCAACTGCTCACGCTGCTTTACTACCTTTGCAGTCGCGCTATTCAATAATGTCTCTCGTTGAATAAGCGTTTCAATTTGCGCAATCACATCCGTTTCTATCAATATGCTTTTAACAAAAAGCCATTCACCATCCGCAATCAACCCTAAACATAAGCGACCATCCGCAATCGCGATTAACCAATAACTTTGCGACTGGCGCTTTTCTTTTATCACGCGGTAAGCTTGGTTTGCGATATGCATCAAATGTGGCTGTACCGCGCTAAGTTTGATATTGGCATTTAAGAACAACATATGGATAGTTTGCAAAAATTCACTGGGTACAGCACTTGCTAATGTCCACCGACCATAATCAGCGACGCTCTGGCACTTATTCCAATCACTTAACGCATCACCATAAACACTCAAGAATTGATGATTCAAATAAGCTTCACGCTCTTTATTGGTGATGATTTCCGCATTCCAAGGCACAACCACATAGCGCACAAAACAATTTGATAACACGATCTTGGCAGTAGTTGCTTGCCAACGATTATCCTTCAATATTTTTTGCAAATGCTCGGATAAATAATGACCATTAATATCAATATCGGCATTCGTAATATCATTTTTCAACGATATTTTTTGCTGGTCTACTCGCGTCATTTTAAAGCCACGAATACCTTTGAATCGTTTGACGATAATTGACTGAGGTCGAATAAACACATGCAGCTCATCCTTCACTAATTGACTCTTCATTAAGCTAAGCCAATGTAGTAACACGGTTAATCTCCTCTAATGTGGTTTCACCAGTTTTAACCAATTCAAGCGCCGCTTCACGCATCGAGCTAGTACCGTTTTTACGTGCGGCTTCTTTAATCTTGCGTACAGGCTCTCTTGTCACAATCAGCTCTCTAATTTCATCGTTAAAACTCAACAGCTCCGCGATAGCTTTACGTCCTTTAAACCCCAAGCCATGGCACTGTCCACAGCCTTGCCCCTTCCTAAAATTAAAGCCCACCGTTTGCTCTTTGCTTAAGCCAGATTTTTTAATGAGTTCATCAGACGGTTTGTCTGCAACCGTACAATGTGCACAGTTAATTCGCACCAATCGCTGCGCTAAAATACCGTTCATGGCAGACACAAAGTTATACGGATCAACACCCATATTGGTAAACCGTCCAATCACATCAAACACACTGTTAGCATGCACCGTAGTCAAGACCAAATGTCCCGTTAATGCCGATTGAACTGCAATTTGCGCGGTTTCATTATCACGAATTTCTCCGACCATAATTTTGTCTGGATCATGACGCAGAATTGAACGCAAGCCTCGGGCAAACGTCAGCCCTTTTTTTTCATTCACTGGAATCTGCAAGACGCCTGGCAATTGATATTCCACAGGATCTTCAATGGTAATAATTTTGTCGGCACCATGATTGATTTCAGAAATAATCCCGTATAAGGTCGTAGTTTTACCGCTACCCGTTGGCCCAGTCACCAACAACATGCCGTATGGCTCTTCTGCTAGCAAACGGAATCGGCGCATGATGTCAGGATTAAAGCCCAACGTTTCTAAGCTCAAGCCTTTCGCTTCTTCGCTTAGCGCTTTTCTATCTAACACACGTAGCACGGCATCTTCACCAAACACACTTGGCATAATCGACACACGTAAATCGACTTCACGGCCTAATACCATCACTTTAAAACGCCCATCTTGTGGCACGCGCCGCTCGGCAATATCGAGTTCAGACATCACTTTAATTCTTGAGATGACTTGTTCTGCCTGCGCAATGCCTTGAATACCGCCGACTTGGCTTAATACGCCATCAATCCGATATTTCACACTTAAACCATGTTGGTCGGTTTCCAAATGAATATCACTTGCGCCAGCCTTGAGCGCATCATATAAAGTAGAGCGAACAAACTTAACTACTGGGCTGGTATCTTCACTAATCGAACGCAATGAAATATCTTCAATGCCATTATCATTTTGCGATCCATCTTGATTAGGCGCCATCTCAACCAGTGCGCGCATGCCCTGCTCATGATGTGATAGATACACGGTTAAATCTTGAGCATGCGTCAACACCCAAACGGCTGGCGCAGTCAAAATAAGATCTATTTTGCTTTGCAAATGTAAATCAAATGGATTGGAGTGCACGACATATAGCATCTGTTTTTCATCTCGCGCTACAAGACAGCTTAATTTTTCTGCCTTGGCAAACGGCAGCAGATCAAAGTCAGGTTGCAATGCATATAACTGAGTAATAGAAAAAACTGGAAATTGCATTAATTGACTTAGCGCCTGAACAAAACTATCAGGCGTAAGATTTGCAACCTCTTCCAATGTATTGAGCAATGGCTGTTTTGTTTGCGCGGCAAGCGCTTTGGCCTCATGCAACTGAAGCGTAGTTATTTTTGTAGTTATCATACTATTCAGCTCAGCATCAATAACTTCAACTGCTTCCGGCATCGGCAACAATGGCGTAACGTTCGGCAAACTCACTGTATGCTCCCAGCCAATTCAAATATCGGCATATACATCAATACAACTACTAAGCCAACAATTAAGCCAATCGTAATCATCAATACAGGTTCTAATAGCTTAGTAAACCATTCGACCGACCGCGCAATTTCGTCATCATAAAAAGCACCAATACGCTCCATCATTTCACCCATCTGACCAGTTCGCTCACCCACACGTAACATACGAATTGAAATAGAAGTGGTCATTCCGTGTGCTTCCATCGCACTGGATAATGGTTTACCTTCTTTTACTTCGCTCGTCACTTGCATTAACTTACTGCGCAACAATGGTTGCAATAATGAAGAGACCATGCCCATCGCTGTAATGAGTGGAATACCGCCGCGCAATAACATGCTTAAAGTTCGATAAAATCTAGCCAATTGATAAATGCGCAGGGTTTCGCCTAAAGCAGGAATTTGCCAAACTTTCGCCATTAAGCTGCTGCGCACACTGGGGCGACTAAAAACATAAACTAACAAGCTCACAGTCACGATAAACACACCAAAAGCTTCTCGTCCATGCGCATGTAATAGATTGCCCCAACTTAATAATAACTGCGACATCCAGGGTAAATCAGCATTGGTACTTTCATAAATCACACTGAATTTTGGCACCACATAACCTAATAAAAACAGCACCACCAAGCCACCAACCACGATTAACAACACAGGGTAAATCGAAGCCGAGATGATTTTCTTTTTCATGGCATCGACCTGCAATTGATACGCCACGTGTCTGCTTAACGCTTTTTCCATATCGCCTGTACGTTCGCTCGCTCGAATCAATGC
>Ga0209231_1000542_pt1 | contig 20239 bp, 14 predicted proteins | sample Deesub45470m_DNA_FD_188086 | JGI IMG/M metagenome (GOLD analysis project Ga0209231, IMG submission 188086) | Deep subsurface microbial communities from North Pacific Ocean - 450_OLKR46/470m Metagenome (SPAdes) (version 2) | ecosystem: Environmental > Terrestrial > Deep subsurface > Unclassified ... | reverse complement strand
GCGTCAGGTCCCGATCGTGATGTTCGTGGATGTTGAGCATCAGCATGAGCGGGCCCTGCACTGGCCTGACGCCCCATGCCGGATCCATGACCGTTGGAGAGCTGAAAAACTCCGCCGCCGCAGGGTGGCCGATCAGCCAGACGGGCTGATCGACCCTGAAGGTTGAAATGGGCGTTCTTGCACTATGCCGGTCCTTGTCGGCGACATGGAATTCAGCCGCCGGCGTGATGGCTATTTCCATCACGCCGATGCCCAGGGAACGGACGTCGGTCGAATTGGGGGACAGCAGCTTGGGTTGAACCATCACATTGGTGCGGAATTCGATATCGACGGCAGCCTGGTTTTCGATTGCCTTGGGCGGGATGGCAAAGGAAATGGAATGTTCCTGACCATTAAGGATGACGATGGTGCCGATATATTCGCCGTTGATCCATATCTGCGCTTCTACTGGCGCATTTCCCCGCGCCAGCGCGCGCGCCAGGACGCTCAACACCATCGGTCCGCGCGCGGGTTCGGATAGATATAGCCCCAGCCTTGAGGAGTGACCCGACGCCCACAATCCCCAGCTTTCCGATACATGCCACCCGCCCCGCTTGGCCAGCGCAGCATCGGGACCCACCAGCTTGAACGGCGTCCCGACCGTATATGTGGACCGGACCAGTTCGCCTTCGGGCCTCGCGCCGATATCGGCCACCAGCGTGTCGGTCGCGTCCTTCCAGGATCGCGGCGTATAGCCGGCGCGGATCTCGGCCTCGCGCGCGTCGCGCATGGCCGTGCTGGTGACATACATGTCGATGCAGCCGAACCATGCCTTGGTATCGAGCGGGTCGACCAGATCGGTCACCGCCGGCGCGATTTCAGGGACCGAGGACGTGCGTGACGCGACACAGATCTTGCCATGAGACAAGCTCTCCGCCACGGGCAGCCCCCATCCTTCGTACAGCGAGGGATACGCTGTAAGAAGGCAGTTTTCATAAAGCCAGTTCAGCGTCGCATCGTCAATATTTTCCAGGATATGAACGACACTGTTTGTGCGCCTGTCCTCTCGGAAAGCGCGCGCGACGTCGTGGCCATTCCAGGCGACGCCGCCCACCAGAATCAGCAGGGGGCATCGCTGCCCATATTTTTCCGCCAGCATGGTCCACACATCATAGAGCAGACGGTGGTTTTTCCGCAGATGGATCGCGCCGACATTCAGGACGAATTTCTTGCCGGAAAAGCGCGCCACAATTGCCGGATCGGGTTCGACAGCGGTTCCGGATCGACTTTCATCCAGATTTTCACCGATATAGAATATCTCGGGCTTTTGAATGGCGATATTATTTTCAAAAGCAAAATCGGCGATATCTTTCCGGGTATGATCCGATATCCCAAATACGCGATCGGACCTTCTTAACAAGGTCTGCAGATTTCTTACAAAAACAGCTGAATATTTTTCTTCGAACCAGAATGGAAATAACGTGGGAATTATATCATAGACTATGAATATGAATTTCGCGTCAAATCGATTGACGATTTCGACGACTTGTTCGGCATAGACAGTATTTTGCATCCATGCGCTGCCCGATACGATGAATGCGTCCCCGGCAGAAATTTTCGCCGGACGGGGGCTTTGTGCGATGGATTGTTCAAAATAGGTTCGCAAATAGTCCTGGTGCAAGACATCGATCGGAATATCGATGAAGCGTTTCAGCCCGTTGTGCCATGCGACAAGGCTAAGGTCGACCTGGTCATTCTGGCGCAGCGCCTGTGCTAGGGACATTTCGGAACGCGAAATGCCTGTCCAGCGCCCCTTGTGATGACAGCTTGTGGTGATATCGAGCACGATCCGGCGTTTGCCAACCGGCTTTGGCGCCGGGCGGTCAACCACCACGGGCCTGGGCTGGCGGGACCGCGCCGCGATCGTTTCTTCATACACACGCGCTGTCCTGGCCGCGTAATTTTCCCAGGAAAAATTGTCCCTGACGAATTGCTTGAGATTGGCCTTGCCTGCAGTATCGAGCGGGTTTTCATAGGCATCCAATATCGCCTCCCGGATGGATTGCGGGTCGGCGGGATCGCAATAGCGGGCGCGGTCACCAAAATATTCCGGTTCGGACGACCGGTCGGACAACACCATGGTCGCCCCGCTGGCCGCCGCTTCCAGCGCCGCAAGCGGCGCGCCCTCGCTCCAGCTTGGCAGGACGAACACGCGCGCGCCGGCGATCGCAGATGCCAGCAACGGATCGGTGGGCGCGATGCGACCGATTATATGAACATTGTCCTTGCGATAACGGTCGATCAAAGCCCCATATTGCGGGCTGCCCATATGCCCCAACAGAACGATCGGCAGATCAAGGTCGCGTAACGCGTGCAGCAGCATAAGCTGGTTCTTGCGCGGCTCTATCCGGGCCACGCACAAAATATAGTCCTTAAGGCCGGTTTCCTCTTCGAACAGCGAAGGGTCTGCGGTGCCGAACTTGTCGACGTCGACAGGATTGTGCACAATCGTCGATGCCTTTGGTTCGGCACCGATTTGCGACAAAACGCGCTTTTCGTTTTCGCTCAGCAAGATGACATGGTCGGCCGCATCGACCATTTCGCGCGTGCGTTGAAAATGGCCGGGCATGCCCTCGGCGGAAAACAAGCCAAGTTTTCGATCCCGCAAAAACTGCGCGCGGACGCGGGCGATTTCCGCATCGACCGCGTCGGCGTCGGGCGTCTCCTGGAATACCGACAACAGGCGGTTCTGCCAGAATTCCCGCTCGCTCAGATCCAGAAAGATGGTCGACAATATGAAGGGTTTGTCATTTTCCATCGCACTGCGTGTCAGGTTGCGGGCGCTGATTGGCGACCACACGTTAAATCCGTGCACAAGGTCCACGTCCCTGACCGCCGGATCGGGAAAATTGATCACCTGGCTGTTCCAGCCGATCTGTCGCAGATACTCTGCCGTCTTGGGCACGCGCACTGACGGACCGCCAAGCGACTTCCCTTCATTGCCATGCATCACCAGGCCCACGGATGTGGAGCGGGCGGTTACCGCCTTAAGCGGCGCAAGCTCATGGCTCGCCGCCAGCCTATGGAATAATTCATCATGGCCCTGCGCCCATGCGTCCCACGTGCGGTCCAGAACGGACGCGCGCAACTGGTTGCGCTGGTCCACAACGTCCATCAGGACGCGGCGCAGGTCTTCGGCATCGCCGGTCTTATATGCGATATGCGGAAACGCACCGACCCACCCAATGGGCGGTGCGATCACCGGGCGGCCGCAGGCGAGCGCTTCGACAACGGACATGGGCCCCCCTTCATACAAGGCGGGCACCAGGATATAATCCATGCTGTTGTAGAAATCGGACATTTTGCCGTCGGGAACCCGCAGCGCCGGGCCGGGCCAGCCTTCGCCGGTAAAATGCCATTCCACGCCGGGCACATCCATGACCTGGCGCACCAGCGCCTCGCCTTTCCGTCCCGTATGATAGGTGCGCCCGACGACGCCGATCTTCACTTTGGGACGAAGATCATCAAGATCCACGCCGGGCGAAATGGTGACGACATTATCCATCCCATGTTGACGGATAATGTCTTCGTACATGTGGGAATGACAGACGCACTGATCGACGTTGTCGACGACATAGAAGAATTTCTGTCTGGTCTGTTCATCTTTTTCAAGATGAGCGAAATATCCTATTTCAACTTTCGAAGTTCTTTTATGCCAGGTAGAATATGTGAGGTAATATTGTATGTCTGCGGCGGGGTCTATTGAAAGGCCATAGCGGACATAGGGTAATCTTGTGCTGATCTCACGGGCAAGTCTTTCGAGGATCCAACCCCTGTCAGACAGAACGATATTTACGTAAGTCATGCTATCACCGCGACAATTCCCGACATCAGCCAATTTCCGAACGATAGCAATGGCGTCCTGATTGGCCAAGATCAATGCACATCGGGTAAATAATGCCCTATTCTGCGGGAAAAAACGCGCGCGGCGGCGACGTGGCGGCCCGTGCCTTGCGGAACCGGCGCACGTGCAAATCGTTTGCGCATATCATTGTCCCAAGCCCGTCAAACAGGACCGGATGCGCATGCTGATAGATCGCCGATCCACATTAGCCCTGCTCGCCGCGAGCGGCAGCGGCATCCTTTCGCCTGCCCATGCCGTAATCATGCGGAATGATCGCCCCTCTTCCCCCTTCGTCCGCAGGGTGGTGCGCGGTCCCGCCAACAGCTACACCACTTACCCCCATGCCAACGGATTCCTGCCCGACGGACGATGCCTGGTCGCACGACCCGCCACGGTAAAGGGCCGACCCGGACTGGATTATCTGGCGATCGATCTCCCGTCAGGCGATGTCGAACCCATGGTATCGGTGGCCGCTGCACGGGCTTATTTCGCGGTCTCGTCAAACGGCCTGCTGGCGATCCCCAAGACGTTCGGCGTTGCGCTGATCGATCTGCGCGCGTCGCGACGCGCAGAGCAGCATCTGCTCGACGAACCGGGCTGGACCGTCGCCCAGGATCTGGACATATCCCCCGACGGCGCAAAGATACTCGTCACCCGATCCCATTATGCAAAGCCGCAGAGGTTCGACACAAGCATGATCGGCACCGGAACCGCCCGCCTGACCCGGATCCTGCAACCTGGCTGGCAAATGGATCATGCCCATTTCTCCCCCTATGACCCATCATGGGTGTGTTATGCGCGCAACGTGGCGCCGCAACGTCGATCCATGCAACGCATGTGGGTGTGGAATGCCCGTGCCGCTCCGCAAGGGCGCAATATTTTCAGGCAGGTCGGAAAGGACGGCAAGACGTTCGTCGTCTCCCATGAAAGGGCGATGTTCCATAAGCCTGCCATGCTGACCATCGCCCACGGGTCCAGTGCGGCCACGCCCAGGGGTCTGTACGAAGTGGGCTTTGATGGCGGCTCGCGCCTCATCAGCGAATCCAACCGCGATTTCCACTGCAACATCAGCCGGGACGGGCGCTGGGCTGTGGTGTCCCTTCAGGGCCGCGCCGACGAAGACGTCCCGGGTGTCGCCCCTTCCAGCCGCGGCGCGCCGACGCCGGCAAGAGCATCGCCGCGATGGCTTCAGGGGCAGGGCGCAAACGCCTTTGGCATCAGCGATGTCCAGATCGTCGATATGCGAACCGGCAAGCGTGCCTTCCTGTTTCGCGCGACCAATGCAGTATCGGGCCAACCCTATGAAGTGCAGCCTGCCATCAGCCCGGACGGGAAATGGGTCGTCCTCAAGGATGCCCGCGAAAAGACGGTGATCGCACTGGAAATCGACCCCAGAACATTGTCCGCCTTTGTCTCCTGACAGGATGGCAAGGGCATCTCAACGCGCCAGGCGTACTTTCGCCAGGGCAATCTCCAGCATGCCATTGTCTTTCTGGAACTGATCGCGGATCGGAAGAATTTCGACATCATAGGCAGGATCGTCGACCAGCTGGTCTATGATCTGGTTGCACCCTACATCTTTCAGGTCCGATGGTATCTGATGATAATAATCGTCGAATATCACGATCGAGTGGCGATCAAGGACGGTCGCGATGTTCGCCCAGTCCGACGCAATCGTCTCCTCGCTATGACCCCCGTCTATGAACGCGAAATCAACCGACTTGCCCTCTGCTGAAAGCGCCGCGACGAATACCGGCAAGGTAACCTTGGTATCGCCGCGATAAAGGCGGATGTCGGCATCGAGCGGAGCAAGTTTTTCACGGATTTCCCTCTCCGACAAAGGATATTTGGAAAACTCTTTTTCGAAAATCCGGGCGTCCATGTCCTCGAACAGATCAAATCCATAATAGGTTAGCGGCCTGGTGCGGGCTGATGCGGGCGCGACGGACTTTATCATCTGCCGCGCCTGCTCGCCGTCGAATATGCCCACTTCCACGATAGAGCTGGGATTTGCGGCGCGCAGGCTCTGATATAGCTGGCTATAGCGTCTTGGCCGTCTTTCCCTGATGGCCTTCAGGGTTGCGGCAAACGCCTGGCGCTGGATTTCGTCATAGCCCTCCCAGATATCGTCCGGCACATGGCAAACAATAAAGTCTTCCTTTTGTGCCTGAGGATGCATTACCCGATAGTGATGCGCCGCGTCCGCAAGCGTCAGGCGATTGCGGGAACGGTGCGCCGCCTCTATCAGGACGCGGCCCAGATCGGCCGAACCCGGATTGCGCGCCAAAGCGGCGATCGCAAGTTCGACCGACGCATCCAGATCATTTCTGGCCTGTCGACATTTTGATTTGCCACGCCACGCGGCGGGGTGATCGGGTTTGATTTCGATGCAGCGGTCGTAAAAGCTTTCGGCGCGGACCGGGTCCGATTTCTTGGTCAAATGGAGGAGCCCGAGCGTATGGAGCGAGACGACATCACTCCACCCCAGGCGCGCAATTTCCTCAAGCGCATGATCGAGCAGGGCGATCTTGTTCCTGCGCGCCGCCAGGTTGGCCAGGTTGCGCCAATATATCGCCGATTTTCTCCGGGAATTTCGATAGAGATTGCGGACCCATGCAGCGCGGCTTTCCAGGGCGTCGGTCGTCAGCAGGAGATGACGTGCTACAGTGCCGGCAATGCCCGCCTCTTTCATCGTCGTAAAGACTTCATGGCCAGAACATGGCAGCGCCAGGGGCTTTACATTCAAAAATTCCGAAAAAAGAAGATAATGCCTTCGATCCAGATTAAACATGTCATAGATATAGATAAACTCGGTATCCACCGAAGATTGCAAAATATTCTTTTCGAAGGATATATTCAGTTTTCTCGCGTCGTCATGCCATCTGTTATCCCAGGGAACTACATCTGGCCCAATATCATATTGCGCAGAAAATATTATTCCTTCATCGGGCTTCAATATCCTCGAACTCAGGACAGCGCCCACGCCCCCCATTGAGACACCATAGACGGTCGTTCTTCGGTAGCCGATCCTGTCAATATAGGTTTTGACCGCCTTCATGGCCTGATCGAAGTTTCGAACCTGCCACCAGTGATTTTTAAGGGAAACTACACAGATATATGAACAATTCTGATCATGCAGTATCTTTTGACCGAAGGGTGATGGTGGTTTTTCATTATCCACAGCTCTCGACGTAAAGGTAACAATGCATGATTCTTCTGTGAAATTCTTGCACAATATAATAATATCATTGTCGTAGAATATAATGTTTGTATCATGCATCTCGTGATATGACATTTAATATTCTCTCTTGATTTGAACATTATATTTTTTGCAACATGACGGCGTTGATTTTTCAGAACGACTAAAATCGAAATCGACTGACCTGCCTCGCATGATCGGTTCAGTTGTTCATATATTGCGTCCCATGTCGCTACGTCTAGGCACACTGGAATGAAGCGGGAATGGCTCAAGACGGCAATGTCGATGGTCGACGACATAATGCCCCGGCTGCGCCTATCGATTTTCCTTTGCCAAGGCTTCCGCTCCTGTCCCGTCTTTTCGATGCCGCTGTCGAAATTCTCCTGCGCGCGCCAGCCCAGCTCATTTTCCAGCCTGGTCGCGTCGATCGCGTAGCGCGCGTCATGGCCCGGTCGATCGGTCACATATTCGATGAGCGTGGCGCGCGGCGCGCCAGTGGGGCGAAGCTTGTCGAGCACCGCGCAGATCCGGTGCACCACGTCGATATTCTTGCGTTCGTTGCGGCCACCGACATTGTAGGTTTCGCCCGGCGTCCGCTTTTCGACGATGAGGTCGAGCGCGCGGGCATGATCGTCGACGTAGAGCCAGTCGCGGATATTCTCGCCCTTGCCAATAGACCGGCAGCGTGCGCCCTTCGAGCGCGTTGAGGATGGTCAGCGGAATGAGCTTTTCGGGAAAATGATACGGCCCGTAATTGTTCGAGCAGTTCGACACCACGATCGGCATGCCATAGGTGCGGTGCCACGCCTTGGCGAGGTGATCGGACGCAGCCTTCGACGCTGAATAGGGCGAGGAGGGGTCGTAGGGCGTCGTTTCCTCGAACAACCCTTCGTCACCGAGCGAGCCGTAAACCTCGTCGGTAGAGACATGGCTTTCGGCGGCCAGATGCATGATGCGGTCGGGCCGGAATTGCGCGATCGCCGCGTCCATCGCCGCGCGGTCGCAGATATTGGTGTCCAGGAAGCGATGGTTCGCCGTGCCCTCCACTTCCTTCAAAGACGCTTGGCAGCCCGTATAGGTCAGCGCGTCGATGGTCAGGACGTCATAGCCCCGTTCCAGCACGAGATAGCGGACCAGGGCAGAGCCGATGAAACCGGCCCCGCCAGTGACGATTACGCGCATGGGCGAATGGCTCCAAAACCCCGCCCGTCACCCCACCTTGTAATCGCGCACCACCTTGAGCGCCTGGGCATTGATGTCGGCGGCGCGCTCTGCCGTGTCGCTTTCGGTGTAGCAGCGCAGTTCGGGCGCGTTGCCGCTGGGGCGCAGGTGGATGAAGTCGCCATCCTTGAAATGGATGCGCAGCCCGTCGGTCTGGTCGATCGCGTCCGCCTCGCCCGAAATGGCGCCGAACATGTCGGTCAGCCGCTTGAGGATGTCGGCCTCGCTCCCCTCCTCCAGATGCGCGATCATCGCCTTGCTCTGGTCGGTGGGATAATCCTGCAACCGTTCGCTCGCGGTATAGCGCGCAGGCAATTGCGCTTGAAGCGCCGACAGGGACAGGCCCTGCTGCCGTACATCGACCAGCGTGGCGAGGATCGGCAACACGGCGTCGCGCGTGGGCAGCGCGCCCAAGGTGCGCGCTTCCGCCGATACAGGCGTTGCCAGCAGGAAGCCGCCATTGGCCTCATAACCGCACACCGTCCCCTGCCCTTCGTTCGCCAGCACGTTCATCGCCTCGATCACGAAGGGCGAGCCGATGCGGGTACGGCGCACCGCGTCGAACAGGCCCGACATCTCGACGGCACTATTGCAGCTGACGGGCGTAGCCACCGCTTTCAGGCCCAGCGCCCGCGCGCACAATATGCCCAGAACATCACCGCGCATCCATGTACCGGTTTCGTCCGCCAGCAACGGACGATCAGAATCGCCGTCAGTCGACAGGATCGCGTCCAGCCTATGCTCCGCTGCCCATTGGCAGGCCAGCGCCTGGTCTTCGGACCGTACCGCTTCGGTATCGACGGGAATGAATGTATCGGACCGGCCCAGCGCCATCGCCCGCCCGCCCAGCGCCTCGACCAGGCGCATCAATATGTCGCGGCCAACGGCAGAATGTTGATAGACGCCAAGCGTCAGGTCCGACAACGCATGGCGCCCGAAGAAGTCGACATATCGCGCAATATACGCGGTTTCGACGTCGATGACCGGCGGCAAAGGTTGTGCATCCTTCAGCATCCCTTCGCTATCGAACAGATCGGGCAACCCTACGCTCTGCGCGCGCATTGCCAACTCGTCGGGCTTCAACACCTCGCCATCGGTGCGGTTGAACTTGATGCCGTTGCGGTCGTCGGGAATGTGGCTTCCCGTCACCATCATTGACCCGATGCCCTGCGCGAAGCCATAGGCTGCAACTGCTGGCGAGGGTACGAAGCCGCAATTGTCGACTTCCCCCCCCCTATGCCGGATCGCCGATGCACAAGCCGCCATGATGCGCGGTGTCGACGGACGCAAGTCGCCTGCAATCGCCACATGGCCGCCCGGTCCGAACTGCCCGATATCGGTCAGATGCTGGAGGAAGGCGCACGTATAGGCGAAGCACACTTCATCGGTCATCGCGCTCACCAGCCCGCGCGCGCCGCTAGTGCCAAAAACGACGCCTGAACGCACCATCAGATCGTCAATGGAAACGGATTGGGTCATATGTCTCCGCATTGAAAAGCAACGCCAGACTGGCCGGTCAGTCGATGGCTGCTTCGGCCAGCGCCTTGAGTGCGTCGGTCACCTTGCGCACCTTCTGGGATTCACCGCGCTTCAGGATCATGACATCGCCTTGCGACACGACGACGATCAGGTCGTCGACATCGACCAGTGTCACGCGCGGTCCGTCACTATGTACAAGGCAGTTTCTCGCACCCAGCAGCAGCGCATCGCCGCGTACGGCATTATCATCCTTATCCCGTGTGCTGACGCTATGGAGGGAATCCCAGCTGCCCACGTCTGACCAGCCCATCGTAACGGGGACGCAGGCCACCTGTTTTTCCCGCTCCATGATCGCATAGTCGACCGAATCCGATGGGCAGGCATAGAAAGCCTTGGCGTTGGGAAAGACATGCGCGCCATCGCGCTTGGCCTCGTCCATCGCCGCCGTGACGGCGGCCAGCATGTCGGGCTGATGCCGTTCCATTGCGGCGATATAGGCATCGGCCCGGAACAGGAAAATGCCCGCATTCCAGGCATGATTGCCTTCCGCCAGCATCCGCTGGGCATTGACGACGTCGGGCTTTTCGACGAATTTTTCGACCTTGTGGACCATGTCGCCGCAGATATCGCCCATTTTGATATAGCCATAACCGGTTTCGGGGGCGTCGGGCGTGATGCCAAACGTCACCAACCATCCGCCCATCACCAGCGGCAGCGCGCGGGCAATGGCCTCATGGAAGGCAGGAAGGTCAGCGATGACATGGTCGCTTGGCATCACCAGCATCGCTGCGTCACCCTGCGTTTCCAGCGCGGCGAGCGCGATAGCAGGCGCGGTATTGCGGCCGATGGGTTCCAGAATGATCTTGTAGTCCGTAATCCCACTCTGCCGCAGCTGTTCGTCGATGATGGCAGCATGCGCGGCGTTGGACACCAGGATCGGTTGGCCGACGTCTCCGCCTTTGAAGCCATGCGGGCGGATCGCGGTCAGCTGCAACATCGTGTCGTCCGCCGTCAACGGGAGCAGTTGCTTGGGGCGCTCTGGCCGTGAAACGGGCCAAAGGCGTGTGCCCGATCCACCGGACAGGATGACAGGAACAATTTTCACAGGGGCGCTGGTCATGTTTTGCTCAGGCTAAAGGATAAGGAATGGAACCGATAACGGCCCTATTCTGCCAAGATTTTCCTGCTTCATGGCCGTAAACCGTGCCTTTGCCAAGTCTCTAAAACTGGACGTAAAACGTCTGATTTCTGCCTGCTTATTCTAGGTTAAAATCAAGCTGTTCGCGCCGGTGAATTGTCGATACTAGGAACTGATGCAACAAAACAGCCCGTCCGTTTGGCCTGGTGATCTGAAGTGGCTGGCCATGCGCGTTGGTGCCGTATGTCCGCAATTGGGTCTTTACGTGGGTATGACGCTGTAGAGGCAAATGTGGAAATCCAGACCTACGACATCGCCGACGTCGCGCTCCTGACGCCCCGCCATATCGGTGACGAGCGCGGCTATTTCGCGGAAACCTTCCGTGCGGATCTCTTTGCCAGCCATGTCGGCGAATACAGCTTCGTGCAGGACAATGAGTCCATGAGCGCGCGGGTCGGCACCATTCGCGGCCTGCATTTCCAGAGCGAACCCCACGCCCAGGGCAAGCTGGTGCGCTGCACCGCCGGCGCGCTGTTCGACGTCGCCGTGGACATCCGCGTCGGATCGCCGACCTATGGCCAGTGGGTCGGGGAAACGCTGACCCCCGACAATGGCAAGCAATTATGGGTGCCGCCCGGCTTTGCCCATGGCTTCTGCACGCTCGAACCGGACACGGTCATCGCCTACAAGGTCACTGGTGGCTATTATAACACCCAATGCGACAAAGGGCTGGCCTGGGACGATCCGGCGATCGGCATCGTCTGGCCCGACACGGCGGACGCCGACACGCTTTCGGCCAAGGACCGCAAGCAGCCGCTGCTCACCGACCTTCCCGCCTATTTCAGCTGGAGCCAATAACCCATGCGCGTAATCGTCACCGGCGGGGCCGGCTTCATCGGCTCTGCCCTCGTCCGTTATCTGGTGCTGGACAAGGGCTATGACGTTCTGACCATCGACGCGCTGACCTATGCCGGGTGCGAAGCCTCGCTGAAGGCAGTCGAAGGCAAAAACACCCACCAGTTCCTGCACGCCAATATCTGCGACCGCGCCGCGATGGACGCCGCCATCACGGGCTTCCGGCCCGACCGCATCATGCATCTGGCCGCCGAAAGCCATGTCGATCGCTCGATCACCGGCGCGGCCGATTTCATCCAGACCAATGTCGTAGGCAGCTTCACCCTGCTGGAGGCCGCGCGCGCCTATTGGAACGGTCTGGCCGCCGATGCGAAGGCCGCCTTCCGCTTCCTCCATGTCTCGACCGACGAAGTCTATGGCTCGCTGGGCGACGAAGGCCTGTTCGAGGAAACGACCCCCTACGACCCCAGCTCGCCCTATTCCGCGTCCAAGGCCGCGTCCGATCACCTGGCGAAGGCGTGGCAGCGCACCTATGGCCTGCCGGTGGTGGTGTCGAACTGCTCGAACAATTACGGTCCCTATCATTTCCCCGAAAAGCTCATTCCGCTGACCATCCTCAACGCGCTCGAAGGGCGCAAGCTGCCGGTCTATGGCAAGGGCGAGAATATCCGCGACTGGCTCTATGTCGACGATCATGCCCGCGCGCTGGACATCATCATCGAACGGGGCGAACCGGGCGAAACCTATAATGTCGGCGGCCGTAACGAACGCAAGAATATCGACGTAGTGCTGCGCATCTGCGCCGTGCTGGACGAGTTGGTCCCTGCCGACCGCCCCCGCGCCGAGTTGATCGAATATGTCACCGACCGCCCCGGCCATGACGCCCGCTATGCGATCGACGCGACGCGGCTCGAAACCGAACTGGGCTGGCGCGCGCAGGAGAATTTCGACAGCGGCATCGAAAAGACCGTGCGCTGGTATCTGGAAAATCAGTGGTGGTGGCAGCCGCTGCGCGCCGAATATGACGGCCAGAGGCTGGGGCTGGCGGAAGCCGTGAAGGCATGAGGATCGCCGTCACCGGCCAGGCCGGGCAGGTCGTCACCAGCCTGGTCGAAGGGGGCGCGGCTGCGGGCCATGAGATCATCGCGCTCGGTCGGCCGCAACTCGACCTGGCCGACCCCGCATCGGTGATGCGCGCGCTGGAGGCCGCGGCCCCCGACGTCATCGTCTCGGCCGCCGCCTATACCGCGGTGGACAAGGCGGAGACGGAAAGCGATCTCGCTCATGCCGTCAACGGCGCTGGCGCGGGCGCAGTGGCGCAGGCGGCGAAGGCGTTGGGCGTGCCGCTGGTCCATATCTCGACCGACTATGTGTTCGACGGAACGCTGGATCGCCCTTATGTCGAAAGTGACCCGACCGGCCCTACGGGCGTCTATGGCGTGTCGAAGCTGGCGGGTGAACAGGCCGTGCTGGCGGCCCATGACAATAGCGCGATCGTGCGCGTGGCATGGGTGTATAGCCCGTTCGGCGGTAATTTCGTCAAGACGATGCTGCGCCTCGCCGCTGACCGGGACGAGGTGTCGGTGGTCGCCGATCAGGTCGGCAATCCCACCAGCGCGCTGGCGATAGCCGATGCTATCCTTCGGATAGCTACCAATATGGTATCCGATAGTAGCCCGGCCCTGCGCGGCGTTTTCCACATGACGGCGCAGGGCGAAGCAAGCTGGGCGGACTTTGCCGAAATGATCTTTGCCGCATCGGCGGCGCGCGGCGGTCCTTACGCCTCGGTGCGGCGGATCGGCACGGTCGATTATCCCACGCCCGCCACCCGCCCCGCCAATTCGCGGCTCGACTGTGGCAGAATCGCGCGCGTCCATGGCGTAACCCTGCCGGACTGGCGCACGTCACTGGACGCTGTGATGGATCGCCTGCAACCGGCATCGAACTGATCTTCTGAAGGAATTTAGGCACATGAAGGGCATCATTCTCGCCGGTGGCAGCGGCACGCGCCTCTATCCCATGACGCTGTCGACCTCGAAGCAACTCATGCCGGTCTATGACAAGCCGATGATCTATTATCCGCTCAGCACGCTGATGCTGGCGGGGATCCGCGAAGTGCTCATCATCTCCACCCCGCGCGACCTGCCCGCCTTCCAGTCGCTGCTGGGCGACGGATCGGCCTGGGGCATGACCATCGAATATGCCGAACAGCCCAGCCCCGACGGCCTGGCGCAGGCCTATATCATCGGCGCGGATTTCGTGGCCGGACAGCCATCCGCGCTGATCCTGGGCGACAATATCTATCATGGCCACGGCCTGCCGGAGATACTGAACAGCGCCTCGTCGCGCACGAGCGGCGCCAGCGTCTTCGCCTATCATGTCACCGATCCCGAACGCTATGGCGTGGTCAGCTTTGATGAAACGATGAAGGCCATCAGCATCGAGGAAAAGCCGGAAAATCCCCAGTCCAACTGGGCGGTCACCGGCCTCTATTTCTACGACGAACAAGTTGTCCACATCGCTGCCAACCTGCAACCCTCGCCGCGCGGCGAACTGGAAATCACCGACGTCAACCGCGTCTATCTGGAACGCGGCGAACTGAACGTGGAAATCATGGGTCGCGGCTATGCCTGGCTCGACACTGGCACCCCCGACAGCATGCTCGACGCGGCCGACTTCGTTCGGGTGCTGGAAAAGCGGCAGGGCTTCAAGATCGCCAGCCCCGAAGAGATCGCCTTCCGCCAGGGTTTCATCGACGGTCCTCAGCTGGAAAAGGCGATCGAGAGGCTGGGCAAGTCCAGTTATGGCAGCTATCTACGCGGAATATTGGCAGGCAATTAATCCGTTTTCAAAAGTCTGTTTGCAGGCTTTCGGAATCGGATCGACAAAGATTTTAGTTAGAGTTGGTTTATGCAGAAGCTGTCCCCTCGCTATGTTGAAAAGCCTTGGGGGCGCACCACTCTTTCACAGAATTTTGTAAATGATTCCGATCGCCGGATCGGCGAAGTCTGGTTCGAAAACAGGGATGGGCAAGATTTACCCTTGCTCGTAAAATATATCTTCACCAGCGAACGGCTGTCTATTCAGGTGCATCCTGATAATCACCAGGCGATAGCGAAAGGCTTGCCGCGCGGAAAAGAGGAAATCTGGTATATTCTGGATTGCGAGCCGGGCGCGTCACTCGGCATCGGCTTGACCCATGCACTGACACAGGAACAGTTTCGGCATGCTGCGGAAAACGGCTCACTGGAACACTATATCGACTGGAAGCCAGTAAAGCCGGGGGACTGTTATTTCATTCCTGCAGGCACTGTCCATGCCATTGGGGCAGGCATCACGCTGGCTGAAATCCAGCAAAATGTGGATGTGACCTACCGGCTATATGATTATGGCAGGCCTCGTGAGCTTCATCTCGACGATGGAATAGCCGTCAGCCATCTCGTCCCCTATGGCCGCGACGTTATGGAAGCGCCTCTTGGCAGCAGCTTGCGTCTCATTTCTGAAACGGAGGCTCCATTCTCGCTCGATCTTGTGCATTGGTCAGATGATCAGGCGATAAACCTGCCGCAAACTGGAGGCGCGATCTGGTTTACCCCACTTACAGGCAGCGGCACGGCCAACGGCGTAGCGTGGGAGAAAGGCGATTGTCTGTTACTGGACGGCGATTGTGAAATCATGCTGAAGGCGCCATCTTCCGCTTTGCTGGCAACTGTTGCTGATGCGGGTAGCCTGTCGGCTGAAACGCGGTAAGCAAGATCGGTTCAAATCTCCGATATTGCCCAACCGATCCGCTGCGACGCCTGTTCATTCAGGGATACGGCGCGTCATGGTCTGACTGGCATTCACCTCCGCATCAAATGCGCGACGGCCGCGTCGCTTCCAGAGCGTGAGCATATCCCTGTCGTCACGCACTTTCGCAGCCAATTCGAGCATCGCGCCATAGAGGGTAGCGCGATCGTCGTCGGTTAGATCTACGAGGCCGGCTTTCTGGACGAGGCCGCCCAGTGCGATCAGATGGCGTGTGCGCTCCCTTCGCTGCATCACCCATTCCCGCGTGTCGGTGCGACGCTCGCTAGCCTCGGCGCGTAGGACGGCGTGCTGCGTGCGCACCATCGCCTTGCCTGTAGTCGCGCAATCACGGGCGAGCCTTTTTCCCGCGCCGCTGAAAGAAGGCAGCGCCTTTCGTGCGCCATACCTCCCGTTCTTCCTTGCTGGCAGATTCTGCGGCATGCAGCATCGCGCCGGCAAGCGTGTCGAGATCGAGCGCATCGGCCCCGGTTGCGGTGACAAGCTGTCCGAGCTGTTCGACCTTCCTTGCCTTCAAAGCCCGCGCTTTGTCATTGAGCGCTTTTAGCTCCGCATCATAGTCCCGCACCTTGCGCATCATGGCTGTCCTTCAGACGATCAGGAGCAGGCAGAATATCAACATCACTTGCGGGAGAAACCGGCAAAATTGGGAAATGCGATGAAGTCAATCATACGAACGACAGAGAGTTTGAGTGCGCGCTTATACGTCATTGCCGACGTGTGCTGAAAAAGGCAGTATCAATGCCATGGCGATCTACCATTTTTCTGCCAAGATCATCAGCCGCGCTAATGGATCAAGCGTGGTAGCGTCGGCTGCCTATCGTTCGGCGTCGGAGCTGCATGATCAACGGCTCGATCGTGACCATGATTTTTCGAACAAGGCGGGCGTCGTTCATTCGGAAATCCTGCTGCCCGAAGGCGCGCCGGAACATCTGTCTGATCGCGCGACTTTGTGGAACACGGTCGAGGCCGGGGAGAAGCGCAAGGATGCCCAGCTTGCCCGTGAGGTAGAGTTCGCCATTCCGCGCGAGTTGGAACAAAGCCAGGGCATCAGTCTCGCACGCGATTTTGTCGAGAAGCAGTTTGTCGAACGCGGCATGGTCGCCGACCTCAATGTGCATTGGGATATGGGCAAGGATGGGCAGCCCAAGCCGCACGCCCATGTCATGCTGTCGATGCGCGAATTGGGCGACCAAGGCTTTGGCCAGAAGGTGCGCGACTGGAACAGCACGGCGCTGCTGAAGGACTGGCGGGAAGCATGGGAAACCCATGTCAACGCGCGTTTGGCCGCGCTCGATATCGACGCACGGATAGATCACCGCACGCTGGAGGCGCAAGGGATTGACCTTGAGCCGCAACACAAGATCGGACCGGCAGGCTCGCGCAGGCTTGCGCGTGGCGAGGATGCCGAGCGCGCCGACGATCATGTGCGGATTGCGCGGGAGAATGGCGAAAAGATCATCGCCAGTCCGGCCATCGCGCTGGATGCGATCACGCGCCAACAGGCGACGTTCACGACCCGCGACCTGGCGATGTTCGTCCACCGGCACAGCGACGGCAAGGACCAGTTCGATCAGGCCTTGAGCGCGGTGCGATCCAGTCCCGAATTGGTGGCGCTGGGGAAGGACGGAAAGGGCCAGGCGCGATTTACCTCGCGTGACATGATTGCGGCCGAACAGCGGTTGGACCAGGCGGCCGATCGGCTTGGCGCCATGGCCCGCCATGGTGTCGGCGAGCAGCGCCGTCAGGAGGCGCTGGCGGTGGCCGAGGCACGAGGGCTTGTCCTGTCGACCGAACAGCGCGGGGCGCTGGAGCATATTACCGGCAGCGAAGGGCTGGCGTCGGTCGTCGGCTATGCCGGCACCGGCAAGTCGGCGATGCTGGGCGTGGCGCGGGAGGCGTGGGAACGCGCGGGCTATCGGGTGCGCGGCGCGGCGCTGTCAGGCATTGCGGCGGAAAGTCTGGAGGGCGGATCGGGCATCGCGTCGCGGACAATCGCCGGACTTGAATATCAATGGGAACAAGGTCGTGAACAGCTTGGGTCGCGGGATATACTGGTGATCGACGAAGCGGGCATGGTCGGTACGCGGCAGATGGAGCGCCTGTTGTCCCAGGCTACCAACGCGGGTACTAAAGTGATACTAGTTGGCGATCCTGAGCAATTGCAGGCCATCGAGGCGGGAGCCGCCTTCCGCAGTCTTGCCGAGCGGCATGGCTGGGCCGAGATTGGCGAGATCCGCCGACAGCGTGCGGATTGGCAGCGGGACGCGACCAAAGCGCTCGCCACGGGCCGCACCGGCGAGGCTGTCCATGCCTATGAGACGCATGGCATGGTGCAGGCGGCTGACACCCGTGAACAGGCGCGCAGCGACCTGGTGGACCGCTGGGATGCGCAACGCCTTGCCGATCCGGGGCAGAGCCGGATCATCCTCACCCACACCAATGCCGAGGTGCGCGACCTGAACCTCGCCGCGCGCGAACGGCTGCGGGACGCCGGCGAACTGGGGGAGGACGTACAGGTCGCGGCCGAGCGGGGATCGCGCGTCTTTGCACCGGGCGATCGCATCATGTTCCTGAAGAATGAGCGCGGGCTTGGGGTGAAGAATGGCACGCTGGGCAAAATGGAGCGTGTCAGCGCCGACAGCATGGCGGTGCGGCTCGACGATGGCCGCAGCGTGGCGTTCGCCCTCAAAGACTATGCCCATGTAGATCATGGCTATGCCGCCACCATCCATAAGTCGCAGGGGGTGACGGTGGACCGCGCGCATGTGCTGGCGACGCCGGGGATGGACCGTCATTCGGCCTATGTCGCGCTGTCGCGGCATCGGGACGGCGTGCAGCTTCATTATAGCCGGAATGATTTCGCCGAGCAGCGCCAGCTTGTCCGCACCCTTGGTCGCGAGCGGGCCAAGGATATGGCGTCCGACTATGCCCGCGATATTCGCGCCTTTGCCGACCGGCGCGGGTTGTCGGGCGAAATCCATCTGTCTGAGGCTCCGCGGCGGCGTGGCATGTTCGATGGTTTGCGCCTGTCACGCGGATCTGCTCCGGCAAAAGAGCCTGTGCCTCATGCGCGTGAAGGCGATGGGTCGATGTCGCGCGCTGTGATGCGCGTGGCGCGATCGGCCGACGCCATTGCCAGGACGCAGGAAAAAGGCGCGCCTGTTCTGGAGCATCAGAAAGTCGCGCTGAAACAGGCGCGCGAGGCGCTCGATGCGATCCGCCCCGGCGCATCAGGGGACATGATCGCGGCGGTCGAGCGTAATCCGGGCCTCGTCCGTGATGTGGCGGCAGGGCGCAGTGGTGCGATGCTCGCCGCCATGGCGCAGGAAGCACAGGTGCGGGCTGATCCGCATCTGCGCGCCGACAGGTTCGTGGAACGCTGGCAGGAACTTCAGGCCGATCGCGATCGCCTGTATCGCGCCGGCGACATGGCAGGCCGCGACCGGGCGGGCCAGGCGATGGCGGGCATGGCAAAGGGCCTGGAGCGCGATCCGCAGATGGAATCGGTGCTGCGTGGCCGTACGCGGGAACTGGGTCTTGAGAGGGGCATGGAGCGCGCGCGCGATCTGGGCGGCGCACTGACGCGAGATTTGGGGATCGGCCGTGATCGGGGTCTTGAGCGATAGGAGGAAGGATGGCGGATCAGTATGGCGAAGACGGGCAGGACGACGCCGATCCGGCGGAAGCCTTTGAGCGGTTACGCGGCGAAGTGGCGTTGCTGCGCCGGGCGGTCGAAGGGCTGACGGCCGCGCGGGAGTCCATCGACCTGCCCGACTATGAGCCGACCCTGGCGCGCACCGAAACAGTGCTGGGCCTCTTGGCGAAGCAGATTGACGCCATGCGTAGAAGTCCTGCCATGACCCTTACGCCGGAGACGATGGGCAGCCGCTTGAACGCATCGGTCACGGAAACGGTGAACGCGGTGCGTGGGCAGGCGCAGGCCTCCAAAGCGGCGCTGGACGGCGCGGTCGGCGATCTGCGCAGCCTGGTGGCGTCGGCGCGGCGTGCCGACGCGCAAAAGCGATGGATCATAATCGCGGGCGGCGGCGGTGTGGTAGCCGGTCTGTTGCTCTATGCCGTGCTGGCCGGGCCTGTTGCGCAGCTGATGCCGGCAAGCTGGCGCTGGCCCGAACGCATGGCCACGCGGGTGCTGGGCGAGCATAGCGCATGGGATGCAGGGCAACGGCTGATGCAGACGGCTGCGCCGGAGAGCTGGCGCGTGATCGTCGCTGCTTCGCCGCTTGCAGCGGGAAACCGCGAGGCGGTACAGCGATGCCGCGAGGCGGCCGAGAAGGCGAACAAGCCGGTGCGCTGCACGATCGAGGTCAAGCCTGAGGGTGTGATTGATCCGTCGCGCGAGTGACGGGCACATAGATGGCTATGTTGCGCTGGTTTAGTCCTGGTTAGGTAGTGATAGCCGGACTGTATATGAGAATATCCGCTCACAGCTCGCTCAAGCATTGCCGGGGTTTACACCAACTGGAGCGCGCGATCATGATCCTGGCCTGGGCCTAGGAAACGCAACACGAGGATGTCATCGGCGTCGGGGCGGTAGAGGATGCCATAGTGCCGATAAGAACGGCGCCGGATGCCGTGGCGTTCGTAACGTGGCACCAGGGGGTAGCCTCGCGGAATGTCGGCGATCAGCCGGGAC
>Ga0209231_1000541_pt1 | contig 20279 bp, 25 predicted proteins | sample Deesub45470m_DNA_FD_188086 | JGI IMG/M metagenome (GOLD analysis project Ga0209231, IMG submission 188086) | Deep subsurface microbial communities from North Pacific Ocean - 450_OLKR46/470m Metagenome (SPAdes) (version 2) | ecosystem: Environmental > Terrestrial > Deep subsurface > Unclassified ... | reverse complement strand
GATTCTACTTCTGTTTCAATGTGATTGTCACTATCCGACATGATTATAATCCACTTTGTATGCTTAACCATAACGTGGGTGTCTTGAGTATATTTACTTTTTTAGTAAATATGAAAAAACAGACATTCCGTTAATCTCCATAGAGTAAGTATAAATAAATTTAGATAGATTTTTCAACTCTTGTAAATGTATTTGTTATAAATCAATATTGTCTTTTACGATGAGATGATTTGATAGACATAAAACACGGTATAAAAAGGATAGACATGTCCTACATTCGCAAAGATGATTACAGCAACGAGAGGGTGCGGCCGAAGCTCTTTTCTAATTATTTGGAAAAGATGACGTTCTATCTCAAGACGCAATTTCCAGATAGATCAGAAACAGAAATAGCAGAGTTTGTTAAAAATATAATTCGTAAAAGAGCACAAGCTCCCATGGTAGAAGCGGTCCATCATCCAAAAGAAGGACATAGCCAACCCATTCAGATGCGGCTTGATAAGTTCATTACGGATATAGTCAAAGACAATAATCTCTCTCCTTCTGGTTCTTGTTACATGAGAATTGAGAAGAGAGAATCGTTTCTTCGTCGCTCGATCGAAACAAAAATTAAGCAGCGTAATGAGTTTAAACATCTGTATCTTGGCTTTGAAGCACAAGGTAAGAAAAGAGAATCTCAGTTCTATTATCAAAAGCAAGCCAACGCAAAGATTTTTAATAATGCCATCGCCGGTGGTATGCGGATCGAACAGTTCATTCTTGGATCGCTAGCTGGATTTAATGCCATTACGTCTGTGGGCCGGATGTGTGTTAAACAAGGGTACAGCTTTGTAGAAAGAGCTGTGAATGCCAATGTTTACCTACCTACTACAGACGATGCGATAAGTTATATTCTCAATCACGCATCTCACATTCCAGAGGATTTCCCGCAGCTTATTACATCAGGCACGCTGTACATTCCAACTCATCAAGAAGTATCTACGTATCTGATGAATTGCGTGGAGAAATACTCCGCTCGTCCTGATACAGGTCATGTACAATCTGTACTCGCAAGCTTAGATGATGTACAACTGTCATATGTGTTCTATGCAGGTTGTTTCAGTAATCTGTGTAGATTTAACGAAACGCTTCTTCGAACATGGATTGATTCATGTTTCATTAGAGGAGACATCGATCCTTCGCTGACCCAGGATATCGATATCGCAGATGTTAAGAAGATTGCTGGTGACGTTATATCTTGCGTTCTATCGACCAACTACCAAATGCTTGGTCGTAATCCTGACAAACCAGGAAAATGGAATTCCATTAAAGACGCAGCGAAAAATAACCCGCAAGGTCTGAAAGACTTCATCTATGTCTGTAGCAATTTTGTAAAACAGTTCCAGACATTACTTCACGTCATCCGTCCGATATTCCGAATTGAGACTACTTTCTCAAGAATGACACAACAAAATAGAATGGCCAGAGAATCCGTTCCTCTTTCAGATACGGATAGTAATATTTTCTCCAATCAAGAAATGGTCCGCTGGAAACGAGGGAAGTTAGACTTCGGTAAAGATGCGTATGAAATGAACGCTATCACAACCTTCCTACTTTCTCAGTCTCTAGAGCATGTCTTTGCACGGATGTCTTCTGGCTTTGGAATCGCCCAGAAGGATGTGTTCCGTATCTCCATGAAGAATGAGTTTCTATATCCTATTCTTCTTGTCACATCTCTTGGGAAACATTATCTTGCTATTGCGACCATGCAAGAAGGGAATATCCTTCCTAACCCACGAAAAGATATCAAGGGGGTGGGATTTAGATCTTCTGCGTATCCTAAGGTTATTCGAGAAGGATTCGACAAGTTCACTGTAGACTTCTTTGCGGAGATTGAAAAGGGAGAGCCTATTTCAGTCGCATATGTTCTTGACCATGTGGTTGGGATTGAACGGGATATCGCGCAGTCTATCGGTAACAGAGAACCTACCTATCTCCAGACAGTCTCCATTAAGAATAAACAGGACTATGCGGAACCGATGAGTTCCTCTTACTTTTATTACGAAATGTGGACTTCTGTATTCTCTCAAGATTTTGGCGATATGGTTATTCCCAATAAATGTTTTAAGATTCCGATCAAGAGAGAAGGTAAGATCTTTAGAGACCCTGTCTATATGGAATATCTAAAAGAAACCTATCCTAAGATTTATGAAAATTTAGCAGCTTTCTTAGATCTCTATCCGAAGAGAGATATTGGATATATTCTCATTCCGCCTTCCAAAGGACAGTTCCATCCGTTCTTTGTGGAGATTATGGATATACGAGCGCATATCGGACAGGTAACAACTGCCTATTACCACATGTTAAACGCACTGGGTATTGGTTCTCTTGATAAGCGCGGTGATGCTCTTATTAGTGATTTCTATAATCCAACACTACCGGCAATTGGTTAGAAACGATGGAAGATATAGAGGAGTGGGCGTGAGCCCACTCCTCTATGTATAATTATTTTTGGAAAATATTATGCTATTCCTCATCTTCTCTTATTCTAAGGTGCCTTATGGCCGAAGACGCCCAACACACGGATCCTACAGATACATCACCAGACGCAAGTTATGTTTTTAAACTTCCTCATGTTACCACAATCGAAGAAGCTAATAAGAACTTCGACGATGTCGGCGGAGCGATTACGCTTCTTATTCATGAGATGAGAGAGAACTCAGAAGTCACTAATAGAAACCTCATGCGGCTAGCTGAGGAAACCAGCAAGAATCTTGGTAAGCTAAGTGCAGATATGAAATCTGTACTCGGATCCCAGACTATGATGTTGGTCATATGTTTCACAGTGATAGGCTCTGTTGTTGTTATTATCAAAACAATTTATGATATTTTGTTTGGGCCGATTGTTTAAAATAAGAGGATGAGGAGAGCGGGCATTTGCCCGCTCTCCTGATTACACATATTCTTTACTTGTCGGATGGGCTAAGGCACCTATTGTTCTAGCACATAGTGCTATCGTTGTACCTATGATCTTACTGACCAATTTGTACACACCATACAAAATAGAACTGGCCCAAAATAGAAGAACCGTCCCTGCTGCTGAGAATACACCAGCACCGAGATGGACACCATCCATGATGATGGAGGTCTCACTTATTTCTTTTGGAACCTCGCGCTCATTTATAAGGGCATTGTATCCGGTACTAAAACCACTGGCAGCCGCTGAAGCTGTAGCTTTAGTAAAATCCCAAATACCTTTGCTAACCGATGTCACCTTAGGGGCAAGGGTATTCCAAGATTTTTCAACGGTGTTACAAACGATTTCTAATGATCGGTCTAACTGTTCCGCTGTTATCTTCGACCAACCTAACTGCGCGAGCTTAGCAACACCTACCGTCGCACCAGTTAGAGTAATCCCTACTGCGAGTTTTTTACCACCCGATGCTATTTTTGCTGTAACTTCACCAAGTGGCCAATTGATAGCATTGATCTTTTTGGCAATAGATGTGGTGAATTGAGTCATGGCCTTTGTATTAGTAACAGAAGGAAGCATCCTACCTGTGAATGCTACAATACTCACAACAGCCACACAAGCGCTTAGCGCTGCCGCTATCGTTTTATAAGGATGGGCCTTAACATATACGTCGGCATCATTTTTAAATGTACTAAGCTTTTCTTTTGCGGTAACTAACTTAGCTTTGAAGGTATTGTGTAGATTAGTGATACGGGTTAAGAAAGCTTTCCCGTTACTACTAAAAAAGGCGATGATCTTTGAAGACCATGTTGCAGCCTTTTCTTTTATATCGTTTAATATGGTTTGTTTCACAGAAGCTGCTTCTAAACCAATATTGTCTTTATCCAAAAGCGCTTCTAGTGCGATTTTACTTGTTGATCCTAGCATGTTAGAAACACATAGTAAACGAACCGTTGTCTGACCCACGCCATATTGTTCAACGACAGCAAGTGTCTCTGTTAGTTTAGTGATATCCGACTCAAGGTCGGCAATCTCAGCAGCGTCATGATCATAATCTTCCAGGATGGACATAAGAGATAACCTTAAAAAGATGAGTCACAAGATAGAGGGCACATGTGCCCTCTATCTCTTTATCTGTCAAGCAAGTACTTTAGTGAGCGACGAGAATGTGTCTTTAATCATCTGTATCGTCTTAACAACAATGTCTTTGGTTATCTGGTACAGATTGTGAACCAGCTTATAAAGGAGACCGTAATACAGAGCAGGAATGATTTGATCAGAAATCCAGCCCGCTGTCCGCATCCCGGTTTTGTTAACGACAAAGTCCTTAAAGTCTTTAGGGGCAAGAATAACCGTAGCTAGGATCTTTTCACCGGGCTTAAGAACCCGCCGCCACAATATGTCGATGCCTTTCTTAGCGCCATCTACAACTTTACCGGCCTGATCGAAAATAGCTTTCGCTGCGACTTTGGTCCAACCAAGATCAGCTGCCGACTTAACTACAGTGGATGGCATGGTTGTACCATTTTCAACGGTTGCGAATATCAATCTACCATCAGATACCGCTGTAGTCGTAATCTTTCCAAGCGGTAACTTTATCCGATGATACATAGTCTGTAGTCGAAGCATGAATGATTGGAGCTGTCCATTTGTAACCACCCCAACAGGAAGACTTGTACCTACAAAGGCCACAACACCAAAAGTAGCAGCCGCTGCTGCCAACGCAATCATAATGGTTTTATAAGGATGTGCAGCTATGGTGGAGCCAGCGACTTTAGCAGCGTCCCAGGTTTTGGATGTGAGAAGCTCCGCCTTTTCTTTGACTTTATCCCACAGCTCGGTGATCCGATCCGTTACCATGGTTGAGCCATCTTTAAAGAATTCTATAATCCTAGCAGACCATTTGGCGGACTTTTCCTTTGCTTCGGCATTGATCGCTTCAAGCGCGATTGTCTGAGTTTCAGGAGTTATAGACTCTAAACCTAGCGCACAAAAAGAAGCACTCGACAACAAAGCCATCTTACTAAGTAGATGGATGGATGTTTTATTGATCCCATATTTTTCAATACCCTCGGAGAGAGTGTGGAGCATCTGTATGTCCTGTTCCAGTGCATCCATTTGTTTAATATCTAAGGTCACGATATACTCCATAAAGATTCTTTATACATACGATTTTGGTGTAGATAGAGAGGAGGGCACATGCCCTCCTCTCTATATTGCATATATTCCGTCTTTAATGGAGGGATCAGAAACCATCGATCGGGTCAAACCGCTAGCCATGGAGTCAACTACTGAATTGAAATAGTCCCCGGCATGAGCCTGTACCTTAACGAATTTAACACTTAACTCGTCAATTCTCTTTCCAATAGATTCAATCAACTCACGATTTTTAACCGGCTCACCCAGTGGGGTTTTCCAGTCTCTGTGAATCCACATCTTACGCCATATGGTTAAACATGAAATAGCATATGCGCTATCGGAATAGATGATTACATTTTCCATACCTGGATATTCCAGAGCCAATCCGATGGCTTTTAATTCCATTTGGTTTATGGTGGATCCTCTTGATACAAAACTACTTCTGTGTACAACGCGCTGCTCTTCTTCTGAAAAGATCAAATAAGCACATGCCGCATTGCCTTCTGGGCGATAACTGCCGTCGGTCCAAATGTGGAAAGAGTTAGGTTTAACAAACTTATAAATGTCTTGTCTTTTCATAGTGCTGTCCTTGGACTATACACGCATAGTGTTTATCACAACATATCGATGCGCATATCGATAATTTAATTAACCGATATCAATTAAATACAGCGATATATTACTAATTTGAATAAGACAGTAAATGTCTTAAACATCATTCATTAACAGGGGAAATGTAAATGGATATCGTAGCATATGGCGTAACTGCAATTGCATCACTCATTGGTATTACCGTTCTGATGATCGAACCATTGTTCGTCTACGACGAATACCCGAAATCATCGTAGTTCAAGCATATATCACTGATATGAATTAACCTAGATAAATCATCTGTGAGAAAAGGATTTAAACATGATCAGTATTCTGACCATCGTCACCCGATTGGGTTTAGTTGGAGCTACAGCTGCAGCCGGTTATTGTTACGGTCGTATTCATGGATTCAACCATGCGACCACGGTGCACCTGGACAATCTAAAGTCATCCACCACCGAGATTTTCTCGGGGTTGGTGCTCCAAGCACAGCGGGAATTGTCTGAGCTTGAGGAACAACTCAATTGTCTTAATCTCACCGATCTCGACAAGCTGCGGCTCCAGTCAGAGATTGATGACAAGCGATCCTACATCCTTAAACTCGTCGACATGCTGAAAGCATAAAAAAAGGAAGACATCATGACCGGTGAACTCGTTGGAGTAATTCTCACTGCGGCCGCTCTGGCAACCATCTTGGGTACTTATCTTCTCGGCGTCCTCGCATCTCGCCACGACGGTATGCCCGAATAATCGACACAGACATAGAAAGGATTGAATCATGTCTACCGGTAAGAAGATTTTAATAGCTTTGTTTATTGGCATGTTCATTCCTCCTATCTCTGTGATCAGCGCCAATTTTCTCATCATGTATGGTTTCTGGTATTTTGCCGTTCTCGGTGTGAGAACCAAAATCAGGAACTATAAACATGAACGTCTCCTGCGCGCTGAGCAAAAGCGCCGCAAGACGAATCAGGAAGAACACACCATCGATGGTGGTGTTATCTATTCTGAGAATTTTTATCGCAGTGGTTCAAACATCCGCTGTCGATATCCATAAATCTTAGTACTCCAGTCTTCCACATCTCCTGGAGTTTAAGATCCTTCGTAACCAATCTAAATGAAAGAGGAATACATCATGACTGCTCAAACCTTTACCGACCGTGGCGAAAAGATCGACGTTGTGACCGAAGAAGAAGTCGTTGTCATCAAGAAGAATCGTTTCGGTCGTTTCTGCGCTGTGATCGCCAACAACCCGATTCGTTCGGCACTCGCGATCCTGGCTACCGGCGGCGCCGGTTATCTGGCCTATGACGCCGTTCGTTCCGGCCGCGCCAAGGCCGCCGCTGAACATGTCGCCGATGCTGCGACCGCAGTTTCGCACTTCGCGTAACATATAGAGAGAGGGATGGCTCAAGCCATCCCTCTCTTACCTTTGTTGTTTTTATTATCTTAACCGATGATGGACAATAAGAAGGAGGATCAACCAAGCATTCATGCCCAGTCTAAAACTAACAATCGACACGCAGTATCTCAACAATCGGGGTGATGTTGTCACCATCGTTTCTTGCCATGTAGATACCAAGACGGGAGGAGGAATTTATACCTGTGATGCGGGAATCCGCTACACACAAAATGGTCGAGCATTACCCCCAGCGACCATTTTAGATTCTGTCGTTGCGCTTCGCTATCCTAAATTAAAGCGCGCTCCTCGCAAGTAGTTTGTTGTTCATGCTTCAAGTAAAGATCCTTCTCATCATTCTCGCCGCTATGGGTCACAAAAACAAATAGTCACAATTTAAGAAAGGATATATTCTCATGGGTAAGGCAGCATATGCCATTGGAACGATCGTAATTCTAGCTTGTGCTTTCATCGGTATCAAGCAGCTCATTTCGGTCATTGCGCAAACCACCATCGACGCGGTAGTAGGAATGTTCACTGCACCCATTCGTGGGCGTCAGGTCGACCGCGTCTAAACGTAGATTATTCTTTATACTGGCGTTGTTCAAAAAGGAATAATTTATGTGGATACTTATTTTAAGTATAGTGTTTGACGGGTATGAAGCAGGCGGCGCAGGTGTATATGCGCAACCCGGATTCACATCGTACGAGTCATGCCAGAAGGCCGGACTTGTCTATGAGAAGCAACATGGTACAGCGCGCAATGGTGAAACATACGCCCGCTGGTCTTGTGTTCAAAAATAAACGATGTTTATTCCAACGCTCATCGCCGCGATCGTCGTGTTGCTGTACATGCACCATGTTCGATCGTTCTTTGCTCTCAAACTCGGACGATCTTATCGCTCGCGCGGTGGGTCGGTGATCAAGATCGTTTCGAAAATCTCAACTGGTCCCATTTCTGTATTCGTCGATAACAACAAACGTCGCTATTATTCCAATGGCGAAGCTGTCGACGATGTCGGTACACAGAACGAAGGTCGTCTATTCGAGATGGTTGTATGAATATAAACAGATGGGGAGCTTGCGCTCCCCATCTTCTATCCTTTTATTTTTTGTTAAAATAGAATCATCTAAAGGGGTTTGATGCTATGACCATATCCTCACGAGGACTTTATACATGGACGTTATTTCCAAGACGACAAACGCACATCTTTTCATCATGGCATCTCTTAGCCCTATGGTGGCTAACACAATTGAGCAAGAGCTTTATCGGACCAATGTAGAACTGGATGAGTCAACCGAAAACCACATTCTTGAAAATGCCTTTTATAACTTCATAAAAGATATTGAGACGATAGGTCTGTCTTTTGATATCGATCCATCGGATTACATTGAAGACCCACACGCATTGTCAGATTTTCTACAATGTGCCGAACTTCTTCTTCCGAACGGATTGTATCCACTTATGAAGAAAGAGAGCGGGATTCGAACTCTGATCAAGGATATTTTACAAGGATCCATCGGAGACGGATCTTGTACGGTTAAAGTCTATCTATCAGAAGTGGCAGCCTTGGACGGTGGGATTCCTCACAAGCCCCATCTCGTTGAGGCAATAGATCGACTATATACTAAAATATCACAAACAGGTGTGTTCACAGATTATCTGCGTAATCTAACAGAGATGTTAGATCAAGAAAAGATGACCCAAGGTTTGGATACAGACCGTCAACAAATGTATCAGATGGAAATGCGTCATGTGATTGGTTCTCTATCCGATGTGGTTAATCTTTTCGAAGACGATGCCGATTATAGCGAATTGACACGTATCCAATCTTTCATCATAAAAGACTTTCTGTCTCCGGATAACTATCTGGAATATAGTTATATACTTCTGGAAAAGGAACACACGATACCAGAAGAGCTAGTGGAACGGTATAGAGATAAGTGGGTACAATATCATGCCAGTCATCCGTGGTGTTATTCCTATTATACAGTTCGACACATAAACACGATATCCCGACCGTTTCAAATCATCATCGCGGCTATGACTTACGCACTGGCGCAAACACGTGATGTGTATGACAGTAAGATGAAAGCGTTCCGAGAGAAATATCGAGATGATCATGTGGACCAACAGATCACATCTCTTTTCATGTTGAAGGATTAAGATCGTGGATCGATCCCCCTTAGTAGAGTTTATTCTACGTCATCAATCTGTCCTCACGCAAATAGATTTCTGGCGTGAGATTTTTATGAACCCCGACAGAATGGTCTCCTCTTCTTATCTTAAAGAAGAAGATCGTTTTATCATCAACACCATCTCACCTATTTATGTTGACAAGTTATTTGTACACGATAAGCTTTTCTACAGCGTAGAAAGCTATGATCGAATAGACGATCACATGAGTGAAGAAAAGACTTACACCGTAAAAGCATCGCCCATTAGGATTGCTTACGATGTAAACGAAAACAGACCTCTTGCGACACCACAAGATACTTTTCAACTTAAAGCTGGAGAGATTGCGAATTATCCAGAAGGACCGGATCTTTCTACAACCATCGGGATATTCCTAGCTAATTATATTTTTCTGGTATATCCATTCAACGATGCTATTCTTTATCTCAATGAAGAATTTTCCACTCAGAAGATAGAAAAAAGAATAGCCATTCCTCTATTGGATGATAACCCCACTATCAGTACGGTAGATATCAAAGACAAATACATTAATGCGCTTTTTCTGTTCGGTCAGGCCAATGAGATATTTTGTCCTAATATTTCAGAGAAAACGATATCCATACCAGAAAGTATTCACAGGTTAAGAGACCAGCTTTTAAAAGATAACAAAGAAGCACTGGAAGCCGGAGATGCTTCTGTGATGTCAGACATCGAACAAAAGCTGATCAAGGCATATAGAGAACATCTCAAAGGTGATCCTGCTGAGCATTTCCTACTCAAGAAGAAATACTACAGCGTCACGCTCAAGAAACTTTTTCTGGTCCAAGGAATGGTCGAAGAATTTGGTTCTCCGGGTAAATATACATTTGTCGATCAACCCATGGGGAGAGGGTGGAAGCAGAAGGATCTACCAGCTATCTTCAATGAAGTCCGTGGCGGCTCTTACGCTCGAGGAATCGAAACAGCGGACGGTGGTGTTATTGCAAAGCTGATTCTACGAGTCCTTCAGGACGCACGAATAACGATTCCAGATTGTGACACCAAAAGAGGTGAGTCGGTAACAGGAACGTTAGATCAGCTCAGAGATTTCACGTGGAACTATGTTGTGGAATCCGATGGTTCCAACACACTCATCACCGATGAAGTTCTCCCGTCTCTTGTTGGAAGACCAACAATTATTAGGACACCTGGATATTGTCAGGCGGAAGAAGGTTACTGCGCTAAGTGCTTTGGTAAACCTTTTGAAGTGTTAGGACAGAAAGCCTTCGCCCCGGTGGCTAACGATTTTGCTAAAAACCAGCAGACGCGTGCTTTGAAAAAAATGCATGGGTCTTCAATCGTAACCGTAGATATTTCAGATATAAACAAGTATCTGTTGGGATGATATATTGCATCCGTAAACGATTCTATGTCAACACGAAGCCCAAATACAATGGGCGTGTATCATGAAGGATATGTCATGTCCCGTAGACGTAATCGTGGTCATATCTCGACCACTACCGTAAATACATCCACCCCTCAAACACAGGAGACTCCTTTGAACAACACCCCCGAAGTCGTCGAAGACGATCTTACCTCTAAAACTCCACCCGCTACTGAAGCACCGGTGGAGAGTGATGCCGATGCGACCGAATCCACCACCAGTGATGATTCGGAACAGGAAGAAGAGGTTGTCGAGCAGGAAGTTGAGACTGAACTTGCCCCTGAACTCGCTGTGGTAGAACCGCAGAATGAAGATGACCGTCTTGTCACCGAACTTAAAGAAAAGCTCGCTACCTTTAAGACTCTGCTTGAGGGCTATGGCGAGAACCCGGAGAATTTTGCACAGGCCGCTAAGAAGGGTTACGATGTCGCTAAGTTCGTCATCAAGTTCCCTAAGACGCCAGTGCTCAACGCACTCCTGGCATTCTTTGTTGAGAACAAAGATGGTGTGGCCACCGGAACCGGTATCATGAAGGGTGCATCTACACTCCCAGCAGGCGAACTGCGTGTCGTAGGCGTGCTGTTCAATCTGTTTTTGAACATTGCCAATCATCGATTCGCTTCGATTAACAATGGCTATATCAACGGCGTTCTTAAGAAGCCGGAGATCGTCAACTATTACAATCGCCGCAAAGCCGGTATCAAAGCCGCTAACGGATAATAGAAGGAATGAGAGGTACCCTTGCGGGTACCTCTCACTATCTCTTTTTTTTATTCTTCCAAACAGGTCGAACTGATTTTAAGTTCGGATGATTTGATATCTGCATCGAACAGTTCTTCAAGATGCGCTTCCAAAGATTCCGCAGAGAAATCTTCGGTGATCTTAGCAGGAGCAACAGACATAAGAATTGCCGCAATGCGGTTCTTGGAATCTGCAGCATTGGCCATATCGAGTTCGCGGTTACGCAACTTGATATTGATAGCTGTGGCTGTAGCCTTCTCGACATCAGCCATCGCTTTAAGGGCTGTGGTATAAACACGCATACCCACGTCGGCATCTTCTTTAAGGCCACCGCTCGAATCGTGAAGTGTTACTTTCTCGACGTCTTCCATTATCCGTTTTAAGACAGTCGTACGTAACGCCCTGGTCATATCGAAATCGTCTTCCATTTGGACGATCTCATTGGTTACGCTACGACGAATCCGCTCCATTTTATCTTTGGCAAAGTCATCCATGATTTAAATCTCACCACGTTTTCAGCGCTATATTACCATTGTGAAAGAGATTATAATTGACCCCACACCGCCTACTGGCGATGCGTGACTAAAATTATATTCTTTCCACATCCCATACCATGGCGCTATATGCGTGACACCACTTTATCAGGAGACTACTGTCTATGGTACCATTTGATCTGTATTGTCCAATGAGGAGGACTTGGTCATGACCAAGACACTGAGCCTAGCGTTTAGTCAGGCTGGTATATTAAATCCATCCCAGATAAAAGCGATCAATAAAGAATCCGAACCTGTGGATGTCGTATTGTTCGGGAACGGATCTGTCCATTCGCTTGAACAAATCAAAGCTTTTGCCAGTGAAAACGAATTGGATATCACACGTATCAACCGACTTGGACTTGGCATACCCCCACTCTACGCTTTACGTGTGACAGATAAGTCCGGTGAGATTTCTCTACCGAATTATGTCTACGATGAAGACACGCGGGCTAAATGGTTCTGTACTAATATTGCAGCACCACATGTTGAGATATGGTTGTCTGACATTTCATCACAGAGTCAGACACAAGTTAAACTTGATTCTGATCTTAAACAGCTTATCTGCTACAAGTCCTATATTCTCTGGAAACTCCTTCAGGTTATCGAAGAGCAACTTTGTTTTCCGGCAGTTGTGTTGGACAAGATGACACGGTGGACACAGCGCCTGACGCCGCAATCGATGGATATTGAATTGCTTCGCAAAGAAACCGGCGTCGCTTCTTTGGACTATAATTACACCAGTGATCTTCTGTCGATGACTATCGGTGAAGAGACCTATACCGTGAAGCTTAGTATGCTTGACGAGATTTACGGTAAAATGATATTGCGACAGTTCAACTCTATACTTGGTCGCCGATTGCATATTGCAGTGGCAATTGGTGCGACAGGTGGCACGCTTACAGAGCCTGTCAATATGAGTCACGGAGAACTTGGTCGCATCATCGAAGGGATGCGTATTTATACCAAAGAAACAAAGATCGATGATACAAATCCGCTTCCTTCACAAGACTTGGTCGAATTCACTAAGCGAGTAGAGATCAATGATCAAACTTGCATCTGGGTGGAAAAGGATAAAAGCCTTTTGTCTACCATCGAAACCCACTTCGATCGACTCGTGCGAAGAAGTGAGGCAGTGTAGTATAGATGTTAGAGATTTGTTGGTTGAACTGAGACGCACTGTACGTGATAATCTTTCGACTATTCAAGAACCTATTTCTGTACTGTTATTTACGATCCATGACTGGTTAGCTTATATCACGTATGACGACCAGATTCTTCCTGAATATACATCATCTTTAGGACAGGAAATAGATCGAAATGGATTACCTCAAGATGCGCTGACATCGTATTGGATAAAAACAATTCGAGTAAAGCCAATCTCATTAAAACTATTAGTGTATCGACACCTTCTTGTTGGTAGACTCTTAGAACGTGAGATATTTACACAGGGAGAAGATTCTTTAATATATCAACTGATGGCATCTCTTCAATACCAAGATCCTAGATTCACAACCTTAGAGGATGATGTGGTCTGGGATAAGATCAGTAAGGATACCATTAGGATAAACGCACTGCGATCTAAGCGTGTTAGGCTCCGACAAATTCACTCTGATTTGACAAACAGACCAGACGAGTCCGATCATCGGTTAGAAGTCGATCACGCAAAACTATCGTCGTTCGCGTTGTTGTATTGTCTCTTGATAATAGAGGCACTCTTGGATTATGAATTGGCTGTGCGACCTAATACCCGCGTCGCTGCAATCAGATCCGCAATCATCCACACACTCGATAGACTAAGAGGAGTGTTCTTCCATGTCCATAAAACTTGACGGCGGTGCCCTCATGTTCGGTGAGGATCAAGTCCGCTCAACGCGGGCGTTTCTTCCTCGCCTTATTCGGATAATCTTCTTTGGATTATCCATTTCCAATAACGACTATATATCTCGATACCAACGCTTTCTAAAAGCGTCGTCGGGCGGGAAAACAACGCGGGAGTCCAATCAGAAAATTGCGTCCGATCGTAAGTTCCTTCAAGATAAACACAACCTCACCTTCAAACTTATGAATCATGTACTGATTGCCATGGGTTTGGATATTGAGGCTATATCTGTTCGAACCCGAGATCGTATCACCGATGAAGTCCGCACATTCTCAACCGACGATACGGTTGACAGTCTTAAGAAAGCTTTGGAAAAAGAAAACACTATTGGGATCACCAGTCTCTTTGGTACACCATCTGTATCTGATAAAAATCCTGTCGCAACACTAGAGAATGAAGAAGGGAGTGGTTGGTTCGTCGTTGTCAATATCGTTCTGGATAAGGACAAAGATCCAATGAGTGATATCGGTGCTGCTGAACAAAGTAAGCAGGCCGCAGTAGATCAGTGGCTCGACGACGCTATTGAAATCAACGAAAACGTCGAAGAAGCCCGAATGGTCACATTGGAACTCGCTAAGGTTCCTGTTGGGACCTCTGTTATAGGCGAATTCACCAAAAGCATCTATATGGTGACTAGAGTTCCTCGACCATAATTGCGACGAATAAAGAGAGATGGGGTTAACCCCATCTCTCTATTCCTCTTTTATTTTTCACAAGGATGATCACATGCCTTTATGTTACAACGTCACGGATCTGATAAAAGAGCTATCTAAATCAGAAGGTCGGTCACTCATCATGATTGACCATATCTTAAAAGATCCGGCTAGTTGGTGTTTGTTTGACGAGGCTTACGACGTTAACGTCGCCATGATTAGTCAGCAACAATTCTCTGCCGCTAAAGCGCAGCTTGGTTCAGCCTCAGCTAATATCGTTTATACAAAACTCGAGTTTCCAATATTAGAGCATATCGGCAACTGGAAGGTCACTGTGATCACGCGCTCAAAAGACGGTACCATCGTGTGCGAAAATGGAGAATCGAGTCCCACAGCGCTTCTAATCGGATTAGAATGATATTTAAAAAGAGACATGAGGGTGTAACCCCTCATGTCTTTATCCTTCTTAGCGATGGCCTGATTGTATGATGTAAAAATGCCAGCTATAGAAGGCGAACTTCTTTATGAACCCCAAGCGTAAAGCTGTCCAAGATTATGTCTTGAAGACATTGAAACTGCAAGAACCGGGCGGGTATAACCACAAAAGATACGAAGAGTTTTTCGATAGTCTTGACGATAAAGCTTTCGATAACTGGATGCGTATTTTAAAAGATAATCCTCACGCTAAAATAACATTAATGGTTCCTCCATTTACAGTCGTGATAGATCCAAAAGATTCTTTTGTAACGGCTAATTTCCTAGGTCTTGAACTCATGGAACGCCTGCGTCTATGGGATCCTGTAGGTAAGCGTTATTGTCTCACCCCTGAGAAATATTACATATTGTCACTACCCATTCGTCGGTTGAAACAATATGGCTTAGACGGCTTGTCCGTACCAGACTCAGATCGACGACTTAACCCACTTACAGATCAGGTCGTCAAACCAGATAAGGGTTCTGCGATATCGTTTCCGCAGGCACAGATGATTGCAGAAAAAGGTTTAACAACCACACTACATGAACTGATGACTGTTAGAGGCGGAGATCTTGAGGCTTATTCTAAGATGAAAGCGCAGATAGAGGAAACGGGTGAAGCGTCTATTGATGTGATGGAGGGAACATCTGGTGTTAAATCAGTTAGAACTCTTCGTAGTTTTCTAAACGCCATGCATCTTGAATCAAATATCTAAGGAGATTCATTGTGGCTTTTATTTCGAAGACCGTCACAGACGCAACAAAAGTATCTTCATCACCAAGCGATATCTCTAAAATACAATCTGGCTTTACAGGTAACATTAATGAAATATCAAAAGCCGCCTCGACGGCTATTTCATCAAAGGTTATTGCGCCTATAAACGGCGCAACGGCCACAGTCACTGCCAGAGCTAATAGCGCCACCACTTCGGTCAACGGTATTCTAAACCAGGTTAACAGTGGTGTAGCCAATGTCAATTCTTATTTACAATCGGCTGTAAAATCTATAACTAGTACGTTTGACAACAGCGTCAAAGGGCTAGCGGCTGGATTGGATTCAAAATTATCCAATCTGTTTAAAGACACAAATGTCAAGACAGCGGCGGCGACCTCTACTATAGTTTCAGATCCCATTAAAACCAACCTGATAAATGCTAAGATCCCCGCATCGTCATCGTACAAGATTACAGGCTTTGAAGCTGGATCACAAAGCGCTGGTATGTCCGGATCAAGTAGTCAGTTTGGTTCCAATGCCGCGTCTATGATTTCGACCAGCTTATCCACGGTGATGAATAGGTTCAACCTCGACTCGGTTAACAGCCTTGCTAATGGTATTACAAACAGTAAAGCGGAAGCGTCCATTAAAGGACTCTTCTCCACCGTTAAATCCGTCACGCAAACGGTTCGAGGTGTTGCAGCAACTGTTCGTGAAATCCAACAGTTACCAAATGTTCTTTCGGCTCAGATTAGTAGAAGCATAGAAAATAACGTACAGTCTTTTATAGGTCGAGCATCATCCCTGACGTCGCTTACAGGTGTGGATGCGGGTGGTTACTATCTAGGTTCGAAATCTTTATCTCTCACCGACCAGACAGGGACGGTTGTCAATACAACAAGTTCTGGAACAGATGCTAATACCGCCAATGCAATCCTATCAGTCGCAAGGCTCATCGGTTGCGATACAGGGGGTGTTACGGAATATAGTTCTGTTGATGAACTATCTAGTTTGTACAACATGATTTTATCGCTAGCATCTCAGCAGGGCTTATCTTCTCTTGTTGATAGCTTGCTTGGGTGTTCGATGTCTTCTACGGTGTACGGACAACAGTCTGTTCTGACTGCCCTTAATTCAGTGGCTAGTACAGATATAACGTTGACGAATACGCTAATTTCTAATGTGACCGATTCTAGCGTACTGTATAAAAATCAGCAACTTGCGAAATCCATTATTTCAAATGCAAATCTGAACGGTTCTGATGCAGCTGCCGTAACGGCGGCTTTGGCTGAATTGAGCTATACTCCAACGAGTGTCTTTGAAATCGATATTTCGACTGATGGTACAGTACGTGTATATGACGACGCAACTTTGAACATTAGTGAGAAGTCAATCCTAGACAATCTTTTTAATGATACAACGATGTCAACTTACTTGACTGGAAAATCTGTATCGTTGCTACCTGATGGAACATATTCTGTTTGATATAGAGGGTGGAGCTAACGCTCCACCCTCTATTCTTATTCTGGAAAATGAAACTAGTTACATCGCTATATTACCTAAGTGAAAGGCCATAGATCTCTCTTGGTATCTTTCATCGGATGGGCTGGTTCTGAACCACTCTAAGTAGTTTGTTACCCGTCCGAACGATGGGAAAGGAGATTGTCTCTATGCGTAGTTTTAACTTCGGACGTCTCCTTAAAGGAGATGTCCACCCTGGATTCATTTATAGTACCAACAATCTTGAACAGTCCGAATATCAAGGTAGAAGCACCGGAACGCAAAGCGTCGGTACGCACTGGCAGGTGACCATTAAGAATTATACCAGAGAAGATATTTTCCTGGTGAATTCTTTACGCACCGAACCCACTCGTGTTGTATCTATTTATCACAATGATAAATATCGCCTGCAAGAAACCACTAACTTTGTTATCATTGAACTAAAGATGCAGGAGAATCAAACCGGAAAGAATGGCGAAATTAAAACCATCCATTCCAAAAAGATAGAAATACGCTGCCCGAGTCATTATCTTCAAACACATTCTTTGTTTGTCGAGGAGCTTGGAACCTATGTTACGATAGAGTCCAGACTGCAAGCTACGCGTGAGTGTGTGGCACAGGACTATAGAGTTCCCACAGCACGAGAAGTCGCAGTTCCAGAATCTGCTGTTAAAGTAAATCCTGTAAGCACATTCAGTGATTACGAACCAATCGTGAAACTGTCTATGGAACGTTCGGATAAAATCAGAGTTAAAGTCGGAGTACGTGTTGACGTAGATCCATCACGCGTTCCCGATTATATTAAATCAATGCGAATCGCTGTGTTGGATAGGGACTTCTCTCCTTATTACAACAATCGCATGATTTATGATCCGACCATAGATCCGGATGATTTCTCCATCGAGAACCATCACTGGATGACGAGTGAACCTATCTGGGGTAAGTTCTCAGACCTCCACAAACAACACAACAAATCCTTCTTCATTGATACCGAAGAGCATAGGACATTGGGTGGTGTTCTATGTGGTATGGCCATATTCGGTGACGAACAGGCACTATCCGACTATATGTTTTCCCATCGGTGTGAGGAGACGTATGCCGACTTAACCAAGCGCATTATAGATCGAAACGGTAACCATGCTCTAACGAAAAGAATCGAGGAGATAGAGTCTCTTCTGTCTGGTAGAGACGAGACTATCGTAGAACTGAGAGATCAGATTAAGTTTGAGAAGGATCAGGTTAAAACATTTAAGCATATGGCAGCTTCGCATGAAGATACCATTAAGAAGCTTAAAACAAATTACGAGTCCGCAAACGGATACGATGCTATCATCATGGATCTGGAGAACCAACGAACAGCGCTTGAATTGGCAGAGCTGAAATTAGAACAAGACAGAGCAGATCTTGATTATAAAACCGAACAGCTCAAGACAACACATCGGGCATCGATGTGGAAGAGTACGGCGGATATGCTGAAATCCGGTTGGGGTATTATTCTTGCTGTGATCACCATATCTACAGCCGTTTTCAATATGTATAATAAATTAAACCCTAGCGTTAAATGATATCTTGTTCTATTGCGTGAGCGATTTAATAAAAATGATCTAATGTAGCGTCGTATAACAAGATCTCAGTCTCACTAGAATTTTAAATTCTCCCAACAATTGTATCGCAGTAAGGTTAGATATGAGTGATTATCCGAAAGGTAAAGATCTTTCTGGCCTTATGTTTGGTCGATTGAAAGTTCTTAGATATTCGCACAGGAACAAGTCAAGTAGAGAGATGTGGGAATGTGTTTGCACATGTCCAGCTGGTACCATTCGACTTGTTCAGGGTGTCAATCTCATAAATGGAAACTCTAAATCATGCGGTTGTTTGCATAAAGAAACGGTCGCGAAAACCATCTCAAATAGATTGGCTAACAATCGACAAAAAATGATAGGGAAAACCTATAATAGATTAACGATCCTAGGTGTGGACCATATAGATGGAAGTAAGACGTATTATCAGTGTGCTTGTATATGTGGGAACAATTGTGTAGTACTACACAGTCGTATTACTTCTGGACGCACGGCTTCATGTGGTTGTTATCGGAAAGAAATACGTACAAAACACGGAAGGTACGGACATAGATTGTATCGAATTTGGAATAACATGAAACAACGCTGTTATTCCGCTCAACACCCAGCTTATCAATACTACGGCGGACGCGGTATAATAATCTGTGAAGAATGGAAGACTGATTTTAAGAATTTCTATACTTGGGCCGTTTCCAATGGGTATGATCCGAATCTGAGTATAGACCGCTATCCGAATAAAGACGGTAATTATGAACCAGGTAATTGTCGTTGGGCTACTCATACCGAGCAAATGCAAAACACCAGACGTAATGTTATTCTCAGTATGTTAATGGCGGATGCAATTCGAAGAGACTCTAGATCCTGTGCTGTGATTTCACAAGAATACGGAGTATCTAAAACTACCATAGAACGTCTTAAGTCATGGAAAACTTGGAAGAACAGTGATGCCGGTTAGTTTTGGATATGTATAATAAACTAAATTCAAAACAAGTATGATATCATGTTCTGGTTTATCCGAGGGGAGTTTCGATATGCTGACATTTAACGATATCGTGAAGAATGTGTCAGAAGCAATGCCCGATTTCAATGACCACGCCCTACGTGGTCTTGTGGAAGAACAGATTGATAGTTCCCCTGAATTTATCGCATTGGTGTTCAGGGAGGGTTTTAAACTCATCAATGATGACATTGAGCTTATCGGATATCGTATTCTCACACCGGAGGAACGCGTTATCTTTGAGCTCAAACAAGGAAGCTCCAAGCAATCAAGATCCAGAGTTCCGCTGACAGTTTCGCATCTTAGTCTCGTTCGATACACAATCAGGCACCGCGACAATTTTATCGAGCGTGAAATCTACACGCCCTATATCCACAACAACATGATTACAATTCACGATAAAAATTCGATCATCAAGAAAGTTCTTCTTGAGAAAACATTTTCTCGAGTGGAAGATAAAGATACCGATGGTTTGTCCGTATCTCCCATTCGGGTTAATATGAAATTCAATCGGAAGATGACC
>Ga0209231_1000540_pt1 | contig 20371 bp, 10 predicted proteins | sample Deesub45470m_DNA_FD_188086 | JGI IMG/M metagenome (GOLD analysis project Ga0209231, IMG submission 188086) | Deep subsurface microbial communities from North Pacific Ocean - 450_OLKR46/470m Metagenome (SPAdes) (version 2) | ecosystem: Environmental > Terrestrial > Deep subsurface > Unclassified ... | reverse complement strand
CTCCAGTCCCATCAACACCAGGTCGGCGTCAGCGCTTTTCTGATGGATCATTTCGCGAACACCCACATCTTCGCTACGGATCATCACGTTGACTTCGACTTCAATCCGGATTTCCGGGATCAGCTTGCGCAAAAAGAGTTCGGTTTTTTGTCGCATCAGTTCGTTGGAAGCGATGCTGAGTACCCGGATCCGGGCGTTACGCCACTCGGGGTTGCAGGTCAACAGATAGGCGAGCATCAGGATCAGGTCGCCGTTACGCTGCAAACCGCCCCACCAGATGTCGATGGTGCGCTCTTCGCCTTCGCGCGGTGGTATCAGATCCTTGATCTTGCCAATCAGAAACGATTTGTTGAGGTGCTGCAGGCTCCGACCGACCGTGAGCAGAGTGATCAGGCTCTCCTCCGTGTCGGGCCAGCCGATGATCACGGTGTTGCTTTGAATCCCGGCGATGCCGTTGGCCTGAGCGACCGCCACCATGCCGCGCTGAATGTCCTGAACGACGTCGACCTCGCTAAAGATATCGATCCCTTCGCGATCCAGAAGTTGCACAATCTCCTGCCGTCGTCCCTTGAGATCGAGATCGAGATCGAGCAAATCGCCGACGCACAGTTCACAGACGGTGGCCAGTCCACGCCCCTTGCTGAACCAGCTGGCGAAGCGCAGCAGAGTAAGGTGCTTTTCGATATTGCCGCAAAAGACCAGAATATGAGGGCGCCAGTTGCGCGCCGTCATCGGGTGGTTTTCCAGCCGGTGCAGTGCCCAATGAATCATCTTTTCGTAGACATCACGCCAGAGATTTCCCCATTGACCACGGCGGCCGCGGCGTTTGATCCAGAGCCAGATGCCAAACTCGATCGATACCGCCAGAATACTCGCCGGCAGGTTGATCAGTACCATGACGCAAAAGCAGGCGAGGGCGCCAATCAGGCTCAGCCACCAGGGGACCTTTATCCGTGGTCGCCAGGACGGGTTACCCGATAGACTCTCCAGCGCCGCCACCAGACTGATGGTGCCGTAGACGGTGAGGAAGAACATGGTGACGACTTCGGCGACGGTATTCAGGTCGCCGAAAAAGATCGCACCCAGAGCGATGGCGAGGGTGACAAAAATGCCGTAAATCGGCTCTTTGCTGCGCCCGGCGGTTTTTTCCAGCACCTTGGGCATCAGCTTATCGAAGGCCAGCGCCTGCAGGGTGCGTGGTGCTCCAAGCATGGAACCGACCGCCGAGGAGAAGATGGCTCCCCATAACCCCGGCAGAATCAACCAGGGACCGAACAGGGCGATGTTGGTCCAGACCAACGGTTCTTCGCGCAGTTGTTCGGCCGGGGCGCCGATGCACAGCAGCACCGGCACCACCAGATAGATGACAAGCCCCACCAGTGTCGCCAGCACTGTGCCGCGGGGGATGGCTGAGCGCGGTTCGGCAAGGTCACCGGAGAGGCTTAACCCGGCCATAATGCCGGTGACGGCGGGGAAGAAGACGGCAAAGACGGTCCAGAAACCGGCCTGTTGCGTTGAGCTCTGCCACAGCCGGGAGGGGTCACCGGTTTCATATGCGCCTGCGGCCAGTGCCATGAGTGACAGGCCGATCAACGCCAGGATCGGCAACTGGGTTTTGAGGGCGAAACCGGCGCCACGAAAAGCGAGGGCACCGACGGCCAGTGTAATGATAAACGCCGCCAGTTGCACCGGCACCTCGGGCCAGACGAAGCGTAGCGATTCTGCCAGACCGAAGGCATAAAGGGTGACGGAAAAGGCCTGTGAGAGGAACAGCGGTACACCGATGGCGCCGCCGATGTCGAGACCGAGACTGCGCGAAATAATGAAATAGGCGCCGCCGACGCCGACCCGGGTATTGGTGGCAATTGCCGACAGGCACAAAGCGGTAATAAAGGTAATTGCGTTGGCCAGCACGACGATGAGCAGGGTTTTGATCAAGCCAACCTGACCGAGTACCCAGCCGAAGCGCAGGTACATGATGACGCCAAGGATGGTCAGGATGGTCGGCGTGAACACCCCGAGAAACATGCCGAGCTGCTTGTGCGGCGTGGCGCGCTGCGGACGGCGGGAAGCCGGCTGGCGCTTAAAGATGTCTTTGAGTACCGAAAGCATGAATCCTCATGAATCTGTTGATGGGAGTTGTTGTGGCCGACAGGGACTGGTGACGCGATTTTAGCCCGGGTTCTTGTTTTGACTCTCTTGGTTGAAAACGGCATCGGGCCGGGTTCCCGGTTTTCCCTCACGATCGTTGTGATAAAAACGCTGGGTCGGGTAGGCGAAGTCGATGCAGTCGTGGGCGGCATAAGCTTCGAGGATCGCCAACCTGTACCCGGTAGCCCACCTTGAACGGCTGGCGCCAGAGTATGAAGGCCCAACCGGCAAGGTTGACCAGGGGTGATTGCAGGGCAATCGCCACCCCGGCGGAGAGCAGACCGAGATAGGTTGAAACCGATTCAAAGCCGGCAAACCAGATCTGGCCGATGACCAGAAACGACAGCGGCCAGGTGGTATAGCTTACAAGTTTACGAATCCGGTACTGCGCCTGAACTTCCCGCCCCCGTAACAGCAGGCGGAGGGTGATCAGCCGGATGAACCAGAAGACCAGCAGCGCCAATAAGCTGTAAAAGAGTTTTGATTCCAGCCCCTGACCGGTGAATACGTGATCGTGCAAATAATCCCAGATCTCCATATCTCCCTCTCTTTTTTCGTCGACTGATCGTGCCACATTTAATGGCATCTGCAACCAAAAAAGCGGATGGAACCCCCCTGTGGTGGTGATTGATGCCTGACTCACGACTCGACTGAGGTCACTCGCTGATTATCGCATCAAGTCAAACAGGAATTTTCTGATCCCCATCCTACAGATAAATACTTGCTCATAAATAGCCCGTGCTATAAATTGATCGGAGAACAAGACGGCTATATTTCAAGCAAAACAGAGACAATCCGGACGTCATTTCATGCGTGAATTTCCCCGGTTTTTGGTAAGACGTTAAACAAATGAAGGCGGGAACATGAAAGCATTGTTCAGCATTATTGGCAAGGTTGTCGGCTGGTTTGTCGGCTCTGTTTCCTGGGTTGCCCCGCCCTGGCTCATAGCGATGCGGCGCCAGCGCCGGGAGCGACCGGCGCGGTTCTGGATACTCACCCTGATCGTTCTGTTGACAGTTGTCGGCGGCTTTGTCGGCTATCTCTATTATCTGAACCTGCCCCGGCCGCTAACAGTCACCGCGGTGATTGTTGCTCCAGAGCTGACACCGAATGTCGAGAAGCCGGTGCCGGGCAATCTGTTTATCACTTTTGAATACGATCGTAGCCGCTTGCATTCCGATCAGGAAGAACCTGAAGGACCGCCGTCCGTCGCCCGCATCGATCTTGTCGATAAAGTGGTTCCCAGCGGCATTCGCCTTGAGCCTGACATGCCGGGGGAATGGTCCTGGCAAGGTGACCGTAACCTGATCTTCATGCCGCACCAGGAGTGGCCGGCCGGCACCGAATTTACTGTAACTTTTGCGCGGGAGATTTTTGTCCCTGAGGCCTATTTCAAGGACTTGTCCTACCCCTTCGCGACTCCGGACTTCTCCATTGAACTGACGGATCTCTCCTTTTATCAGGATCCACGTGACCGCACTGTCCGCAAAGCGGTCTCCACCATCGCCTTTTCGCATCCGGTCAACAAAGCGAGCTTCGAAAAACGTTTGGCGATGACCATGCGTCGGTCCGGGGAGGGGGGGTCGGCAACGCCGAAGGAGTATGGATTTACGATCACTTACGATCAGAACCAGCGGGAGGCTTATATCCACTCGGAGCCGATCGCTTTGCCAGACCAGCCGAATTACCTGAAACTTAACCTGTCGCAGGGGGTTGAACCGGCCACCGGTGGACACGCGTCGGTTGGCGAATTAAGCTCGGAGCTTTTAATTCCCGACCTCTACAGTTTCCTCAAGGTCAGCTCTGCCCGCACCCAGATCATCCCTAATGAAAAGCGGGAACCGGAACAGGTTCTGATTTTGCAGCTGACTGATGACATTGACGAGCAGGAGTTGCTCAGCAAATTGTCAGTTCGCGTGCTGCCGCAAAAAAACAGTAAGCGCAATTCCAATTACTGGAGCAGTCCGCGCGAAGTCAGCCAGGAGGTGCTCGGTGAGTCCGAGTCCCTGGAACTGAAACTGATCCCTAACGAACAGAGTTTTTCCAGAACCTATACCTTCATCTACGATGCCCCTCCGGGACGCTTTCTGTACCTGTATATCGATTCCGGTCTGATCTCGATCGGGCGTTTTGTCACCTCAACCTTCTACGATGCGGTGCTCGCGGCCCCCGGCTATCCACAGGAATTGAAAATCATGGGGGAGGGCTCGGTCCTCTCCCTGTCCGGAGCACATCAGCTGAGTATGCTGAGCCGGGGGATTCCGGCGATGAAAGTGGAGATCGGAAAACTGCTCCCCGGACAAGTCACCCATCTGGTCAGCCAGACCAGTGGCGATATCAGGGATCCCTATTTCAGTAACTACAATTTCGACAGCAATAATATTGTTGAATATCAACAGCAGATCATCGAATTAAATGAGCAACATCCCAAAAAAGCCAACTATTCATCAATCAACCTGACCTCTTACCTGCCGAAAAGCAACGACCGTTTCGGTCTGTTTTTCATCAAAGCCAGCGGTTGGGACAATAAACGCAAAACCGAAATTTACCGGGTGGCCGACAAACGGTTGATTCTGGTCACCGATCTCGGACTACTGGTCAAGGATAATGCCGACCAGAGTCACGACTTATTCGTACAGTCGATCAAAACTGGCCGGCCGGTTGAGGGCGTTCGCGTCGAACTGCTCGGCCGCAACGGCCAGCCCCTGTTTTCCCGCACCACCGGTGCGGATGGTCATGTACAGTTTCCGAGTACCAGCGGCTTTGTCCGGGAGCAGTCGCCAAATGTCTATGTGGCAAGAACCTCTGCCGATACCTCGTTCTTACCCTTTCAGCGCTCGGACCGGCAGATCAACTACTCCCCCTTTGATATCGGCGGCGTGCGTGGACAGCATCTCAACCGGGATAATCTGAATGCATTTTTGTTCACCGACCGGGGTATTTACCGGCCAGGTGAAGAGGTAAAAATCGGCCTGATCGTCAAGAATAACGATTTTGGTAATGTGGAGAAGATTCCTCTGGAGATCGCCATTCAAGGGCCGCGCGGCAATGAAAGCCGCACCCGTAAAATACAACTGCCGGAAAAGGGTTTTTTCGACGAGTTCTATCCGTCGGAACCGACAGCCGATACCGGGACCTATCAGGTTGCTCTCTATCTGGTGCGGGATAACCAACACCGGGGACGAATGATCGGTTCGACCAGCTTCCGTATTGAGGAGTTCCAGCCCGACACGCTGAAGATCGAAAGCACACTGGTCGGTATCCAGAACCAGGGGTGGACCGTAGAAAAGAAGATTCAGGCACGCGTCAAGCTGACCAACCTGTTCGGCACCCCGGCACAGGAGCGCAAGGTCGCCGGGCGCATGACGGTTCAAGCGACCAGTTTCCAATTCAGTCAGTATAAAGACTACACATTTTTTGATCCGTTTTATGACCCTAAAAAACCGCACCTGAGTATGGATGAGATGCTGAAAACGCAGCAAACCGATGCTGATGGTGTGGTGACCTTCGATCTCCCGCTCAACCGTTTTGATCAGGGGACCTACCTGCTGACCTTTTCTGCCGAAGGGTTTGAGCCCGGCGGCGGACGTAGTGTCGCCGCTGAGAACCGCGTCTTCTTGTCCCCGTTGAATGCCCTGGTCGGGTTCAAAAGTGACGGCAAGTTGAACTTTATCAATAAGGACGCCGAGCGCTCGGTTGACCTGCTCGCCATCGGTTTCGATTTGAAACCACGAAAGATGGAGAACCTGCGCGCGCGGCTCATCGAGGTGCAACAGGTCTCCACTCTGGTGCAGCAGACGAACGGAACCTTCAAATATGAATCGGTGAAGCGTGAAAAAGAGGTTGCGATACAGGCACTGTCCATAGCCGATACGGGTTTACGTTACCGTCTGCCGACGGCCAATCCCGGCGACTATCTGCTGGAGATTCTCGACAGCGCCGATCTGCGCCTGGCCAAAGTCGCTTTCAGCGTTGTTGGTCAGGGCAATCTTCTCGGTCGTCTGGAAAAGAATGCCGAGTTACGCCTGAAACTGAATAAGGAGGATTACAAGGCGGGCGAGCTGGTGGAGATGAATATTACGGCTCCCTACAGCGGTGCTGGTCTGATCAGCATCGAAAGCGACCGGGTCCATGCCTACAAGTGGTTTCGCACCACAAGCAACAGTAGTATGGAGACGATCCGGATCCCCGCGTCACTGGAGGGGAGCGCTTATGTCAATGTCACCTTTGTTCGCGATGCCGGTTCGAAAGAGATTTTTACCAGCCCTTTGAGTTACGCGGTTGCGCCGTTTACCATCGCACGCAATAAACGTAAACTCGACGTAAAGCTGAGGGTTGACCCGTTGGTGCGCCCAGGCAAAAAACTGGAGGTCCGTTACCAGGTGTCCGCCCCGTCGCGGATTGCCATCTTTGCCGTTGATGAAGGGATTCTGCAGGTTGCTGCCTACAAAACCCCGCAGCCGCTCGACTATTTTCTGCGCAAGCGGGCACTTGAAGTCAATACCTTGCAGATTCTCGATCTGATCCTGCCCGAGTTTGATCTGGTCAAGGAGGTTTCGGCCAGTGGTGGCGGCGAGTCGATGGAAAGGAAAATGGCCGCCCTGGCCAAAAACCTTAACCCTTTTGCGCGCAAGGTCGATAAACCGGCGGTTTTCTGGTCGGGTATAGTTGATGCCGATTCGGCAGAGCGCGTGGTCTCGTTTGAGGTGCCGGATACGTTCGCTGGCAATCTGCGGGTGATGGCCGTTGCCGTCGGCGACGAGGCGGTGGGGGTGGCGCAGGAACAGACCATCGTCCGCGGCCCATTTGTTCTGACCCCGAGCGTACTGACCCAGGCCGCTCCCGGCGATGAGTTCAAGGTCTCAGTGGGAGTGTCGAATATTATTGAAGGCTCGGGCAAGGACGTACCGGTCACGGTTAGACTGGAAGCCTCAAAGCAGCTTGAAATTATCGGTTCGAATCAGGTGCAACTGACCATCAGCGAGGGGGGAGAAAAGACGGCCGACTTCATCGTCCGGGTCAAGGGGATACTTGGTGCGGCAGAACTGAAATTCTTCGCCAGCGCCGCCGGTGAAGAAGGGCGACGTTCAGCCAGCCTCAGTGTTCGTCCGGCAATACCGTATTCTGCCAGTTTCAGCAGCGGATTTGAACAATCAGGAACCGCTGAATTAGCGATAAACCGTCTGCTTTATGCTGATCTTGCCGAGCAGAAAGCCGCCGCTTCGGCCAGTCCGCTGGTTCTGGTCGATGGACTTTCCTCCTATCTGGAACATTTTCCGCACGGTTGCACCGAGCAGGTTGTCAGCCAGGTGTTCCCCTTAATCGGCCTTATGAGTCACCCGTCCTTCGCCCCCCTGGCCAAGGACAACCGGGCACGGTTTGACCATCTGCTGCTGAAACTGCGTGAACGTCAACTCGCCGACGGTGGCTTCAGTTTCTGGCCTGGTGGCGGTTCGGTGTCCGAATTTCCCTCGGTCTACGTCATGCATTTTTTAATCGAGGCGCAGCAACTCGGGTATGCGGTGCCTGATGACCTGTTGGCCCGCGGTCGGGCCTTCCTGCAAAATTATGTCACCCGGAAGGCCAACACTCTGGAAGAGGCAAGAATTCGGGCTTATGCACTTTACCTGCTGACCCGTATGGGTGAGGTGACGACCAACTATCTGGTGAACTTGCAGACCGGCCTGGAAAAAGATTTTGTTAAAAGCTGGAAGGAGGACCTGACCGCGGTCTACATGGCAGCCTCTTATCAGTTGCTGCAGAAAAAGGCCGACGCCGACGCTCTGGTCAGTCATTACCAGATCGGTAAAGCCGGGAAGGGGAGCTACAGCGATTTTCATTCGCCGCTGACTCAGGATGCCCAATATGTTTTTCTGTTGTCGCGACATTTCAAGGAGCGTAGCGACCGTCTTGATGGCGAGGATATTCTCCGCCTGATCGAGCCGGTTTTCAAAGGTAACTACAATACGATTGCCTCTGCTTACACCATTCTGGCCCTCGGTGCTTACAGTCAGCAGCGCATGGACGGCAATTTCACCGAAACCATTGCCTTCTCCGAAGTCGACAGCAAGGGGATAATGCAGGGGCTCAAGGTGGTCAACAGCCCCTTTGCCACCGCGCAGTTCAATCTGGGCAGTTCGAAGGTGTTGATCAAGGCGGCGAAGCCTCTGTTCTATCTGGAGTCGCAATCGGGGTTCGATAAAACCCTGCCGACGGCTGCAACACGGCAAGGGTTGGAAATCATCAAGGATTATCTGGATGAAACCGGAGCTGAGGTTACTCGCCTCGAACAGGGGAAAGAGGTGACGGTCCGGTTGCGGATTCGGGCCCTGGATAATCGTACGGTTAGCAACGTGGCGGTGATCGACCTTCTCCCCGGCGGGTTTGAAATCAATCTCAGTTCGGTACCGCGCACCGCTTATAACTGGCAGGCAGATTATGTCGATGTGCGCGAGGATCGGATTGTTATTTATGGCAGTTTTGATTCGTCAGTACGCGAGTTGCGTTATCAGGCCAAAGTGACGGCAGCCGGAGTCTTTACCAGTCCACCGGCCTTTGCCGAATCGATGTACGACCGGGCGGTTCGGGCCGTCAGCCTGGCCGGTACATTTGAAGTCGTTTCCCGCCGATGAACAGAGTCCTCAAGGTTGCAGCCGTCATCGCTCTGGCGGCGGCTGCAACCTGGCTTTTGCTGCCAAAACCCGACCTGGTCCGTTACCACGACTACTCCCGCGCTTTTTATGACCGGAATGATCGTCTGCTGCGCCTGACTTTAGCCGCAGATGAACAGTACCGGCTCTATGTCCCTCTTGAGCAGATTCCCGCTGTTCTGCAGCAAGCGACGCTGCTGTATGAAGACCAACATTTCTACCAGCATCCCGGGCTGGATCCTCTAGCGCTGCTGCGGGCTTTCTGGAGCAGTTACATCAGCCGGCAGCGGACGGTGGGGGCATCGACCATCACCATGCAGGTGGCACGTCTGCGCTGGCATCTGTATACGCGCAGTCTGACCGGCAAGCTCGAACAGATTCTGCGCGCGCTGCAGCTGACCCGTCATTACAGCAAAGATCAGATCCTGGAAGCCTACCTGAACCTGGCTTCATACGGGCGCAACATCGAGGGGGTTGAGGCGGCCAGTCTGGTCTATTTCAACAAACACGCTGCCGAACTGAATCTGCCGGAAGCTTTGTCTTTAAGCGTTATCCCGCAGAATCCGGTGAAGCGTAACCCAACGACGACAACAGGATCTGCACAGCTCGTAGCCGCCCGCAACGAGCTGTTCGATCGCTGGGTAGAGAAACACCCGAACGATGCCGGCCAACGGCTTTTTTTCGAACTACCCCTGGCTGTCCGTCCGCCGGAACAGCTCCCTTTTGCGGCGCCGCAATTTGTGAATGATCTCGATCTTCGTCTACCGCATTTGCAGCGCGGGTCGATCCGTACCAGCCTCGATCTGGGGCTGCAACAACGCTGCGAGCAGTTGGTCTCCCGCTACGTTGATCGCCGACGTCAGGACGGTATCGAAAATGCGGCGGTGGCGATTCTGAATCACGAAACCATGGAGATCGAGGCCCTGATCGGTTCCGCTGATTTCTGGGATGTTCGTATCGACGGGCAAGTGAACGGTGTGGCAGCAAAGCGTTCCCCCGGGTCAGCGTTGAAGCCTTTTGTCTATGCCCTGGCCATGGATCAGGAATTGATTCATCCGATGTCGATGCTCAAGGATGCGCCGCGTCGGTTCGCCGGTTTTAGTCCGGAAAATTTTGATCAGGTCTTTCTCGGGCCGGTCTTTGCAAAAGATGCGTTGATCTCCAGCCGTAACCTGCCGGCGGTTGAACTACAGGCGCAACTGAAAAACCCTGGTCTTTATCAGTTTTTATTGCAGTCCGGGGTGAGCAGCTTGCGGGATGAGGATTTTTACGGTCTGGCTTTATCCCTGGGGGGCGTTGAGCTGACGATGGAGGAGCTGCTGCGGCTTTATGCCCTGCTCCCAAACGGAGGGAGGCTCCGGCCGCTTCATAAACTCCTCGAAGAACCGGAGGAGAGTGAAACGCAGACGGTTACTCTGTTGAGCCCGGAGGCGAGTTATTTGACTCTCGATATGCTCAAAGACAACCCCGCGCCAACCGAACCGAGTCTGCTCGGACAAGTGTCCGAACCGATGTCAATCGCCTGGAAAACCGGCACTTCCTTTGCTTTTCGCGATGCCTGGGCCATCGGTGTCTCCGGTCCCTATGTGATTGCGGTCTGGGTTGGTGATTTTTCCGGGGCCGGTAATCCGGCCTATGTCGGGCGTCGGGCGGCGGGGCCGCTGTTGTTTGAGCTGTTTCGCGCTCTCGGCCGTGGCCGAAATTGGCTGGCGACCGGCAACCTGAATCCGGAGTTGCTCAATATCAGCCGGGTTTCGGTCTGCGCCGATACCGGCGATTTGCCAGGCCGTTACTGCCCCCGAGAGACCGAGTCCTGGTTCATCCCTGGTGTCTCGCCGATCAAGCTCTCCACCATCCACCGCGCCATCCCGGTGAACAAAAAGAGCGGCTTGCGGGCCTGCTGGGCACGAACGGGGGAGACCGAAATGCAGGTGTTTGAGTTCTGGCCGTCAGATTTGCTGCAGGTGTTCCGTCAGGCAGGTATCTCAATCAAAGCTCCACCTGATTATGAATCTGACTGCAGCCTGGAGGACAAGAGCGGGGCAGGGATGACGCCGATCATTTTGTCGCCCAGCGAAGGGGTGGTTTACAGCCTGCGCAGCGCCGCGCTGGAACAGGAACGTATTCCTTTGTCGGCCGCCGTCGATGCCGATGTCAAAGAGCTGTTCTGGTTTGTCGGTGGTCGGTATGTCGGCAAGGCTGCCCGCGATGCGAGCTTTTTCTGGAAACCGTCCAGCGGCGACTTTACGGTGCGGGTTGTTGACGATCATGGTCGTGCCAGTCAAAAAACGATCAAGGTTTCACTGGTCAAAGACAATCCGGAGCAAACCGCCCCAACGGAATAGACTTTTTGCTGGGTGTTGCTTATTTCGCTGCCGAAATAATCTTCGTGCAGGGACAGGGTATAATCATCGCCAGTTCTTGCTACCCCGTGGTCGTTAGTTATAATCGTGTGTAGGATGAACCGATTTTGTAAGCGCACAAAGGGGGCAATCATGGTCAAGGTGAAAACATTTGGTGAGCCGTTACAGATTTTCCGGGCGCGGCGCGAGCTGGATGAACTCGATGCGCAGGTCAACGATTTCATCAAGAAAAACAGTATCAAGAAAGTTATATCGGTCAGTGACAGTCCGACGACCGAGGCCGGGACCGTCATCGGCTTGATCCGGGTGCTGGTCTACGAGGAGTGATCTGTCAGGCGGACAGCGGTTGTCTCTTGCTTTGTGCCTATCGCATTGGATTGAAAAAAGTATTCAAGCCACTGTGACTGTCAGTGTTGCGAGACGTTTTTCCTTTTTTATTTTTCCGGTATTGCCTATTCTTGCCACCGGTCTTTCCCGTGTGTCTAAGAGATGACTTGGGGCGCTTGACTCACAGATTCCTGCCCGTAGATTGTTGGTTTACCTGTACCGCGGCACTTTTAAGGAGCCATGAAAATGAGAATAGCAGTTCGTTGTTTTTTGTTTTGCAGCCTGTTGTTGTGTCTGGCCAGCCTGGCTTCGGCGGCGGTCTATCGCTGGGTCGATGCCGATGGCAAGAAACATTTTTCCGATACCCCGCCAGCCGATTCTGCTGCTCAGGAGATGGTGCTGCCGTATACAGATCCGGCTCCGGTCGACAGGACTCTTGAGGCCGAACCCTCAGAATCCTCGGAGCCTTCATCAGAGGAGACGTCATCCACATCGAGCAAGCCGGCAAAGGCGGTTGCACCGCGGCCCAGTAGCGGAGTAGAGGGTGCGAATGTGGATATCTATGTCACCGATTCGAACCCTTATTGCCGTAAGGCGGAATCCTGGTTCAGGTCGCGCAATATCCCATTTTCCGCTTACGACATCGAAAAGGACAGCAGTGCTGCCCAGCGTAAGGCGAGCCTGTCGAGTTCGCCGGGTGTCCCGCTGGTGGTCATCTGCGGCCGGCAGGTTGCCGGCTATTCTCCCATGGCGTTCGAGGAGGCCATGAAGCAGTGCCGTTAGTTTACGGTTATTTGTTGAGTGTCGGGCGGGATTTTGTCGGTTAATGCTGGGTAAACGGAATCGTGCATGATGGGTTTGCCGGAACAGATTCAGCAGTTTCGAAGTTTGCTGGCCGAGCAGGGCGCCGGTATCGAGTCGTTTGAGCTTAACGTCGCCGGTGACGGTTTTCGTGCTTTGATGAGCGGTGGCTCCGGTCAGTTTGAGGTCCGCTGTCTCTCCAGCGGGGTGCAGCGTTGTTATCCCAGTGACGGCGGTCCAGACTGGCTGCTTGCGTTTTCTGCCGATCTGAAAGACGGACTGTTTGCCGTTTTGTCAGACAGCTAAAATTTCCACTTCGATGCTCCGTGGCTGGTGACTGCGGGTCAGATAATAAAAGAGTCGCACCTGCCGTTTCCCTTGGTCCAGATGGTAAAAGATCGCGGCAAAATGCTGCAACTTGACCCCCTGCCCGGACAGCTCCTGTCGTTTCCGGCCGACGGCGGACTCAACGGCATCGAGCTCGGTAGCGTTTAACCCCGTATCGAAAAAGTCCGTCTCTCCCCCGGTCAATACCCGCTCACACAGGGCGTAGTCGTAAGCCAGAACTTCCCGCATCACCGCCTGCTGCTGTTGCGGCAACTCCTCGATATGTTTTGCAACGGCCTGAAACAGTGCCGTTTGACTTAACGGGTGCCGAAAAGCCCCCTGTCGGTGCAGATCTGCGGCCAGGGCCGTTAACGCTGCTGACCAGCTGCCCTGCACAGTTGCGAGGCGGCTGAGGAACCCTTGCAAGCGGTCGCTGTTCCAGGTCAAATCGAGCAGGCGACCGATCTGGCGCAGTTGCTCAAGTCCGTTGAAGTCGATGGTCTCGCTGCCGACGACCGTGTAGGGGGGATTCGGATCGAAGCGCAGTCCGAGTCTTGCGGCATCGTCACGCAGCGGTGCGCCGGGCAACACCTTGACCGGTTCTATCTGCAACTGGTGCGGCTGCAGGTCCATGACCGTATCGATGGAACCCAGCACGTCGGCAACGGTTTCACCCGGCAGGCCGGCAATCAGGTCGAGATGCAGGTTGACCCGGGTTCGTTGCCGCAGGGCGCGCACGTTGGCCAGCAAGCGGTCGAGGGCCACATGCCGGTCGATCTGCTGCAGGGTTGCCGGCAGGGTCGACTGCACCCCGATCTCAAACTGAAAGGTGTCAGGCGGAACGCCCTCAAGCAAAGCGATGGTCGCTTCGTCGATCAGGTGGGCGCCAATCTCAAAGTGGAGATGGCTGCTGCGGTTGTGCTGCAGAATAAAGCTCAACAGTTCGCGGGCCCGGACCGGATCATAGTTGAAAGTGCGGTCGACAAATTTGATCCGCGGAACCTGTGCTGCCAGTAGCAGACCAAGGTCGGCTTTGATCCGCGCCATGGAAAAAGAACGGACGCTGCTGTCGCGGGCGCTCATGCAGAAGCTGCAACGATAAGGACAGCCCCGGCTGGTTTCATAGTAGACAAAGCCGCGGGTCAGATCGACCCGGCCGTCGGAAAATGGTGACGGGATTGTGTCGAGATCGGCCAGAAACGGCCCGTCGGGGTTCTCGATGATCTCTGTCCCGCGCCGCCAGATCAGGCGTGGCACTGCCTGTGGTTCGCTGTTGCTCGCCCAGACTTGCAGAAGGGCGCGGATTGGCAGTTCGCCTTCGCCGCGCACCAGCGCCGTCACTCCCGGGTGCGCGGTCAACAGCGCATCGCCGTCGAAGCTGACCTCCGGTCCGCCGAGCACAATGCGCAGCTCCGGTTGTACGGTTGCCAACAGGTCGACCAGTTCCAGGGTTTCGCTGCGGTTCCAGAGGTAGACCGAAAAGGCGATGACCTCCGGCGCTTCGGCCAGCAGGGCGGCGAGGACCACTTCTTTCGGCTCATGGACGGTGAACTCGCGGATGATCAGCTCATGGTCATCCTGAGCGCAGTAGCTCGCCAGATAGGGGAGGGCCAGACTCGGGTGGATGAATTTGCTGTGCAGGGTGGTCAGGATTATGCGCATGGTGGGATAGCATAGCCGATGGGGTGGGGGAGGTAAAGGGAGATTGAGAGGGAGTGTGGGGATATGTTATGCTCCCAAAATTGTTTTTTCTAAAAATCAGGTCAAAAGATCGGGCGCTGCGCTTTAGCTTTCTACCGAAGTCTAAGGTTTGGTTCATACCGAAACCGGCGGGTTTCGCCCCGCCGAACGACTTTCTTTTCTTGCTCGTCCAAGAAAAGAAAGCAAAAGAAGGACGCCCCGACACGATCGCCCGACATCGCCCTTCGGGCGACGTCAGGTTCCCTCACTACAGGCTTTTCATCCGGCCGGGATCGAAAACTTGCCCTTTCAGGGCTTCGGACATTCGACCCGGAAGACTCCAGATGAAAACCCTTCCGTTCGGCGATGGTGTAAGGGGGGGTGAAACAGGTTTCAGGATTCAGGATTCAGGATTTTGACCTTCAACCCCATTTGCCGCCGCCGGAGCGCAGTGGACGGTTCGGGGGCCTTGCCGCAAAAATGTCCGAAGCCCTGCAAGGGCAAGTTTTTTTCGCGGCCCCGAAACGTCTGCGAAGCGGAGGGGCCCCGCCGTCGCCCGTCAGGGCTATGGCGGGCGGAGGCATTTGGGCGCATTTTCTTTGCTTACTTTCTTTTTGTGCGCGCAAAAGAAAGTAAGGCGGGGGACGGGGCGCAGCGCCCGAGCCTTTGACCCTGAACCTTTTGACCCTGAACCTTTTGACTCCGGTACCATGACTCTCAGCTAAAGGCAAATCGCATGGCAAAAACCAAAACCATCCTCGCCGTCGTCGCCGACGCCAGCGGTGAAGTCTTCGAACACCCGGAACTGCTCCTTGCAGGCATGAACGGTATGACCGCCCGCGCACCGCGCGCCGATGAGCTGATCCCGCTGCCGGAGGGGAGCCGCCTGTTTACCCTGCCCGAAACCCCACCGATGGGGATCGACCGTGACAGCGGCAAGTTGGTGACGCGCGATGTTCTGCCGCGCAGCTGGGGTGGCGGGCCGATTCAGGCGGTGTCGGCCTTTTTGACCCCCGGTTTCACCCGCACCCTGCTGCCGGCTGCTGATTACCGCCGCAAAACGGTCCAACTACCTTTGTGGTCGTACACGGCTGTCGGCTGGTGTGTTGAGGAGGAACGCTTTTATGCCGCTGCGGTGCAGGTTGATCGCAATCTGCAATGGCAGCCCGACCATTTTGACGACCGGCTGCTCGATCCTCTGGTGCGTAAGAGTCTCAAGGCCCATCCGAACAATCGCCTGCTGGAGCAGTTGGCCCGCTGCGCGGTCGACTATCACTGTTTTGCCGCCAAAAACCTCTTCTTCCGCCGCTGGGAAGCGCCGTTGCCGTCGTCGCCGACCTGCAACTCGCGCTGTCTGGGCTGTATCTCGTTGCAGGAGTCGGATTGCTGCCCGGCGAGTCAGGATCGCCTGACCTTTGTGCCGACGGTGGACGAACTTTGTGAAGTCGCGGTCCCGCATCTCAAGGAGGCGGAGAATGCGATTGTCTCCTTCGGGCAGGGGTGTGAAGGTGACCCGATCCTGCAGGCCGATACCCTCTGCGCCTCAGTACAGTCCATGCGCCAGGCCACGTCGCGCGGGACGATCAACTTCAACAGCAACGCTTCAATCCCCGATGCCATCGACCGCCTCGCTGCCGCCGGTATCGATTCGATCCGGGTCTCCCTCAATTCGGCGCGCGAAGAGGTTTACAACGCTTATTACCGGCCGCGCGGCTACAAATTTGCCGACGTGGTCGAATCGGTCCATCGCGCCAAACGTCATGGGCTGTTCACCATGCTCAACTATCTGGTATTCCCCGGTGTCACCGATCAGCGCGACGAGATTGAAGCTCTGGTGAAACTTGTGGAGTCGGCTGGAGTCGACCTGATCCAGATGCGCAACTTGAGCCTTGATCCGGTCTTTTACTGGGAGGCGATGGGGCAAACCGGGGAGGGGGTTGGCATGCGCGCCATGCTGGTTGAGCTCAAACAGCGCTTGCCACGCTTGCAGTTTGGCTATTTCAACCGGACGAAGGAGACCTTCTTCCCGCCGGGGTATGAGACCGATTGGCCGATTGTCTGAGGTCGATTCAATCGGTAAAGAGAAGGTAGGTATGAAGCATTTGAATCTTGAATCCCTGGGTTGGGATAGCTGGTTTGCAGAGCAAGCCCGTTTGCGTTGCGACTCAACGGCCTCTGTCGCACGCGTCGCCGCGGTGGATCGTGAGCAGCTGCTGCTCCTCAGTGTAACGGGCACGTTCCGGGCAAAGCTCTCTGGTAAGTATCTGTACGATTCCGTCTCTACAGCGGAGTTGCCCTGTGTGGGCGACTGGGTCTGTGTCATCAAGGCCGAGGCAGATCATTTTGGCCAGGTCCATGGCATTCTGGAGCGTAAGACCTGCTTGCGCCGCAAGGCGATTGGCGAATCGGTCAAGTACCAGATGATCGCGGCGAATGTCGATGTCGTTATCATCGTGCAGTCCTGCCACTTTGACTTCAACTTGAAAAGGCTGGAACGCTACCTGGTCATGGTGCGCGATGGTGGTGCAACGCCATACATTCTGCTGAGTAAAACCGATCTGGTGAGCACTGACGTTCTGGCGGAGCAGCTTGATCAAATCATACAAGCGGGTATTGATGCTCCGGTGATGACCTTGAGCAATGTCACCAAAGAGGGGATCGACAACCTGGAAAGCGTTCTGTCGCCGGGCAAAACCTATTGTTTTGTCGGCTCGTCAGGCGTCGGCAAGAGCACTCTTATTAACGGCCTCGTCGGTCGTCAGGTGCTGGAAACAGGAGCCGTCAGCGAATCGGGTGAGGGGCGACATACGACCGTTCGTCGAGAGCTTTTCGTCCTCGAAAACGGGGTGATGGTCATCGACAACCCCGGAATGCGCGAAATAGGGGTTCTGGGTGCCGAAGAAGGGGTTGATGAGATCTATTCCGACATTTGTGAACTTTTATTACGGTGTCGGTTCAGTGACTGTACTCACACCAAAGAGCCCGGTTGTGCTGTTTTAAAGGCGTTGGAGACCGGTGAGCTTGATGCCGAGCGTTATGACAATTTTATCAAGTTGAAAAGTGAGTCTGAGCGTTCCCAGATGTCGCCTGCTGAAAAACGCAAGAAGGATAGGGGCTTTACCCGCTTAATAAAGTCTGTCAAAAAAGACCTCGAAGACTAGCGCCTACGTGGTGGATATCAATGCGCTGCAAGCGCAACACTCTGCCGGTATGCAGTAACGTTAAGGTGCCGTCAACTTCCTGCTCCAAAACAGTTGAAACAAATCTTAGAAACTGCTAAAAAACAACTTGCTGAATTTTTTGAGTTTTTCAACTGATATAACTGCAACGGTCATATCCGATATGACCGTTGCAGTCTAATCCCTGTTATGTGTAATTAAAATAAATGTCATTTCACATTGTTAAAAAAACGATAAAAGGAATTGCCGAAGCATTTGGGGTCGTACACGACTCTGTACACGCTGCGGCTTTAATTCTACTTATAATTCTTGCGTTTATTGCAATCCCGGCAGGGCTGTTTCAAAAGATTGTAAAAGTTGAGCATCCGTTTTTAGCTACATTTGCTTTATACATTGTCATCGCCCTAGTCGTGTTATTTGTTGTTCGCAGAAGGAAAACACATAACCAATCAATGAAGGCGGACGAAAAGTAGCGAGGTTGTTCTCGAAAAGGTCTCTACTAGACCAAATCGGCACGGCGTCGCCGCTTATCTCGGGCCGTTAGATTTCAGAAAAGGAAATATGAAATGCACTATGAAATTTCAGGCTTTTGGAGGAGGGTCGGCGCATTTCTGATCGACTCAATCATTTTGGGAGTTTTGGGACTTATTCTAGGTATCTTCTTTTCTCAACAGTTCGTTGAACTCGGCGTCTGGGGCCGAGCTATCGGTTTTCCAATTGCCGCAATTTATTTTGCCGTTTTGAACAGTCAAATCGGCGGTGGGCAAACGGTCGGGAAAAGAGCGTTAAAAATTCAGGTTGTCGATAATACCGGCGAGCTTCTTAGTTTACCCAAAAGTATTCTCAGGTATTCCGCCATAGGCATTCCTTATTTTTTAAACGGAGCAATGATCCCAGAAACGCTCTTATACCCTATAGGCATCTACCTCATATCAATCTTAGTTTTTGGTTTTGGCCTTTCCATAGCATATCTTTTCATTTTTAATCGAAATACTCGCCAATCCCTACATGACTTAATTGCAGGAACCTATGTTGTCCGTAAAGACACAGCATCTGCTGATGCACCAAAACAAATATGGAAAGTGCATTACGCGGTTTGTGCAATTTTCATGGTTCTCGCATTGCTAGCCCCAGTCTTCATTGAACAATTAAGTCAAAAGCAACTTTTTGCAGACCTCCTAAAGACCAGAGAACAAATCCAAAACACTCCACAGGTCGTATATGCCAGCATCAATGACGGGAAGTCCACTTTCGCACCTGCAGACGGGGAATCAAAAACAACCACATATCTAAGCTCCCAAGTTTTTATCAATAATCCAAATATCGAAGACGAAAAGTTTGCATCAGAAATCGCAAATATAATTTTAGAAACACATCAGGACGCCGAAAAAAGAGACATTATACAAGTTGTCTTAACTTACGGCTATGACATAGGAATCGCCTCAAAATGGAATAGTTATCGCTATTCATTTGCCCCTGAATACTGGCTCGCAAAGACAAACTAAGAAATCTAACAAACCAATCAACCGGACGGAAAACGCTTCTGTTTTGGCCAAAAGGCAAAGTCTAAAATTGCGGTGGTGGCCGAAACTTCACGTCGCCGCCGGTTATCATGAACCGTTAGCTGGATCAATGAAATTAAAATTTATAATAACTATAATGATCATCGCCAATTTAATTATTGGGAACTATCTCCTCACATATCGGAGTGGTCAAAGTGGGCAGCAGTTTAATGAATTTTCAGTTCACTTTGTGACTTCTTTGGTTGCAGTAATGCTACTTTTTTTGCTTGTGAAAATAACAACGAAAACATCAAACATTTTTAAATTATTAATTTACCCAATAGCTTTTTCATGTTTAGTGCCAGCTCTTTCGATGTATTTGTTGCTCTGTAGCAGCTTATTACTTAAGGGCGAATTCAGTGTAATCATCGCGGGTATACCTTTTGCGATACTCTCAAGCATATTAAGTTGGGCATACTGGTTGCCAATGGGTGCAATGAACTCAGTGTTTATTTTTGTATATTCAAAATCACGACAAAAACCTCCAGCTAACCATGTGCTCAAGCGGACTGGGTGACGTAGCGGTTGTTCGCGTAAAAGTTTCTACTCAATTGAAAGCGTCCGAGCCCAGTCCGCTTAGCTCAGGCCGTTGGGCATCAAATGAATGAGGTTCCAAAAGAAAGCACCGTTGACTTTTTTTTGACTGCGCTTGAACCAATGCCAATGAGAATCGCTCTTTACGTTTGTGCGATAGTATTGCCATGTATTGTTACTTTTGGCCCGACCTATGCCTTATCTAATATGGCCTTCATGTTGTTCGTATTTCCGCTTGCAAGCTGGTGGGCATTCATCGCCTATCCGATTCTATTTATTTCGTTTTACGCTTATGGATTCAAAAGTAGTAGCCACTGGTGCCTTCTCTTCCCTTTGCTAACCATGGGCTTTGTTTGCTATCAATTTTCTGTTTTATGGACAAAATAAATGTAGTGCCCAACGAATAAGGATAGATTGCGCGAGGAACGAGCCGCGATCTTATCCATGGTTGGACAAGCCCGGCCACATATATAAGCAAATATCTTTTTTTGAATTTCAGGGATTCGAAGTGCTGATTGTCAGCACTTTTTTTTTAGGCGAGCGGGGGCCTTTACCTGCTGGCAGGCTAAAAAATCATCAATCTATGGCATAGAAACTTCTGCCCCTTTTCTACTTGTGTTTAACGCAATGCGAGCCGATGGGAATCGTTTATCCGGGGACCAAGATCGGCCGTCGAAAACCCATAATTGTCATCGGTGCCTTGCATTTTTGGCACTTGAACACCGGTCGCGGTCGCGGCGGGTCGATCTCAATGATCACCCGTAAAACAAGCTGGATCAGCGCCAGCATCTTTTTGG
>Ga0209231_1000539_pt1 | contig 20395 bp, 13 predicted proteins | sample Deesub45470m_DNA_FD_188086 | JGI IMG/M metagenome (GOLD analysis project Ga0209231, IMG submission 188086) | Deep subsurface microbial communities from North Pacific Ocean - 450_OLKR46/470m Metagenome (SPAdes) (version 2) | ecosystem: Environmental > Terrestrial > Deep subsurface > Unclassified ... | reverse complement strand
CGCGACGAGGCGGAAGGCGCGCTGCGCGAACAGCTGTCGCGCTTCGGCAGCAGCGATTTTCTGTTGCAGGAACTCACGGTCAACTGGTCGAAACCCTGGTTCGTACCGAGCTCGCTGGTAAACCGCCTGCGCCGCGATGCCGTCGAAAAACTGGAAACCGCGCGCCTGTCCTCTTATACACGCCCGCCGCGCAAGGCGGCCGCAGCCGACGCTGCCTATCCGGAAGAAGCGCTTTCCTATCTTGCCAACGTCAACAACCAGGCGGCACATGCCTTCTACATAAGACACGGCGTCAAGCTGATAGCAGCGTCCTACGAGGCGCATCAGGAGAAGGGAGAAGTATCGCTGATGATCACCCGCCACTGCCTGCGCTATTCCCTGAGTCTGTGCCCGAAACAGGCAAAAGGTGTGATAGGCGTGCAGGGACAGGTGCGCGCAGAGCCGATGACGCTGGTCAACGGCAGCGAGAGGCTCACCCTGAAGTTCGACTGCCGTGCCTGCGAGATGCATGTGATGGGTAAAATCAAGAAGCACATACTCAAATCCGTACCGGTCGCATTCCATCCGAAACGGCCTTAGGGAAACGCCGAGTTATTCGGGGTGAAACCGTGGTTTGTCCCTCATTGTCCTATTGTCGAAGTTAGCCGGCGCGCATCTATCGGCGCATGGTGAGTTCAAACAGCAGTGCGGCGCGACCGCTTCAGCGGCGGGTTAGAAACGGAATTTTCTAGGCGTTCGGCGAGCCACACCTTGATAATTGACTGTCGTGTAACACCGAGTTTTCCGGCCTCCCTATCCAGAGATTCAATCATCCATGTAGGAAAATCTACATTGACGCGTTTTGGATTCAGCAATACTCGTTTTGCTTTGGATAAATCCAAGGATGCGGTAATGTCAGCACCTTCATCGAATTGATTGTCGAATGTTTCAGCTTTCATATAGTGTTACCTCCTCAGTTCGCGATCGACGAACAGAAATTAGCCGAATATTTTCACCCCTGTGGGTGAGAACGGCTGACCAGTGCTTCCCGTTGATAAGCCCTATCACCAGAAATCGTGGCTCATCTTCCGTTTTTGCCGGGATTTCCAGTAGCCTCGGGTCATTCCATAATAACTGTGCATCAATAAAGTTGATTCCATGCTTGGAAAGGTTCGCCTGGCTCTTAGACTCATCAAATTCAAAGGTACGCATGGTATGGAAAATATACCATTATTAAGTTGATTTCAAGTGAATCTGCTGACTTCTAACGTGAAGTGAGCGGAGTGCGCGCCTTTGCGCAGTCCCTCTCGACTGCCGGATTAGGCCACATTTTCCCATCTCATAGTCGCCCAATAAGATCGCCATACGCGGCAACCGCGGTTCCATAGATCATTGCCCATACGCCGCAGATGACCGCGACCGAATCGCTTTCTTGATTGGACTGCTCCGACTCAGAAAAGCATTCGATGATGGTCATGTTTCGGAAACGTACGCGCTCTTCTTCAGTTAGCCGTAACACATTCCGAAAGCCAACTACCGCACCGAGAACAATGGTCACTACTCCTGAACGCATAAACCAGTCGTTTGAACTGGCGCAAAGACGATTTAATCAGCGTTACCCTAGGATAACGCTGGCATCCCTCATTCATGGTGTTCGGGGGAAGGGCTGGCTGCAACACCCCGAACAATCTTGCGCACAGCCACATAATGAACAGCGAGTAGAATTATTTCAACAACGCCTCAAACTGTTCGATCGGCACAGGTTTGCCTAATAGATACCCCTGATAGTGGTGACAACCATAGAAGAATAGCAATTCTCGCTGTTCTTCGGTCTCCACGCCTTCGGCAATAACGTTCAGTCCAAGGCTGTGTGCCATCGCAATGATGGTTTGTACGATCGTGTTGTCCCCCCCTTCAACGGACATGTCGCGTACAAACGACATGTCGATCTTGAGTTGATCGAGTGGTAGCCGCTTGAGGTATTGCAAGGATGAATAGCCGGTGCCGAAATCATCCATCGAAAACTGTATGCCAGTTTCTTTCAGCGTGTGCATGACTGTAATGATATTTTCTATATCCTTCACCAGCATGCTTTCGGTCAGCTCCAGTTTGAGCCGCGTTGGATCGATACCATGGTGTTGTACGGTAGCCTGCACTTGAGCTACGAAATCCGCCTGACGGAACTGCCGGGCACTGACATTCACCGCCAGCGTCAGATCGCGCCTCAGCGCATCGTGTTTCCACGCCTTGAGCTGGGCACAGGCCGTTTCCAGCACCCATAGACCGATCGGCAGGATCAAGCCGGTTTCTTCAGCCAGCGGGATGAATTGGAAGGGGGACACCAGACCGCGCTCGGGATGTATCCAGCGTATCAATGTCTCCGCGCCGGTGGCACGACCCAAGGCGTCTATCTGAATCTGGTAATACAACTGGAATTGCTGGAGCTCAAGAGCCTTGCGCAAATCGTTTTCGAGGGACGCTCGAAGATCGACGCTTTCCTGCATCTTCGAATCGAAGAAACGCAGCGTGTTGCAACCTGCTTTCTTGGCCTGATACATGGCTATGTCGGCCTGCTTCATCAGCTCGTCCATTGCTTGCTGATGGTCGCCGAACAGGGTCGCCCCTATGCTCGGCGTGCTATGGCATTCGTGTGCAGCCAGCTGGTAAGGCTGGTTGAGCGCGACAATAATTTTTCCGCCGATCGCTTCCGTCTGCTCTGCGGCCTCAGGAATGTGTTCACTCAGACCTTCCAGCAACACCACGAACTCATCACCGCCCAGACGCGCCACTGTGTCACCTTCGCGCACACACGATTCCAGACGACGGGCGACCTGCTGCAGTAACAGATCGCCGATTTCATGACCTAGCGTGTCGTTGAGCGTCTTAAAATCATCCAGATCAATAAAAAGCAGCGCTCCTTCCCGGTTGCTGCGCATGCGGGAAGCCAATGCATGCTGAAGCCTGTCCATCAGCAGTCGCCGGTTGGGTAACTGTGTGAGCGGATCATAGTAGGCCAGATGCTGAATTTGATCTTCGGCCGCCTTGCGTTCCGTAATATCGATGTGCGAGCCTACATAATGGGTGACCACACCATCCACTCCGGTAACCGCAGAGATGGTAAGCCACTTGGGATAAATCTCGCCATTCTTGCGCCTGTCCCAGACTTCGCCCTGCCATTTTCCCGTTTCGTGCAAACGCTCCCACATCGCTTTATAAAAATCCTTGTCGTGGCGGCCCGAGTGGAACAGGCGCGGGGTTTGGCCAATTATTTCGTCGAACGCATAGCCGGTTTCGTCAACAAGCGCCTGGTTGACACGGATAATCACACCGTTCGCGTCGGTGATCATCAGACTTTCGTGCGTCTCGAAAGCGGTGGCGGCGATGCGAAGTTCGGCATCGGCGCGTTTGCGTTCGGTGATGTCGCGCGCAATGCCCAGTACGCCAATCAGCCCGCCCTGCGCGTCATACATCGGCGTCTTGATGGTTTCGAATTGACCACAATAGCCGCCGATAGCAAACGTGAGTTGCTCTTCGTTTACACGACTAGCCCTGGCTTCCATTGCGGCCCTGTCATTTTTCCGGAAAAAATCGGCCAGCGCCTTATCCACGAAGTCGTAATCTGTTTTACCAGCAATCTCCTGTTCAGAATGCCCGAATAATTTTTCGAACACAGGGTTGCAACTGATGTATACCCCGTCGGGATCCTTGAGCCATACAAGATCCGGAATCGTGCTCACCAAAGATTTGAGCATGCGCCTTTCATGCGACAAGGTTCTCTGACTGTCAATCAACGCGGCCTGAGTCAATACCAACTCATCGCGCTCTTTCATCAGACTGGACTGTCTGATCATAGCCAGCAGCACAACAATCACTGCGCCCGAGTCAGAGATGATCTGAACAAAAAATGGCAGATCAACGAGCGTGCGCGACAGGACAACCGAGAGCGAGGCGATGACGACCGTCACCAGGGGAAGCAGACGCAAGAAGGATTCACACCGTCTATCCCATTGAGCATCCTCGTTTATCTCAATCTTCCAGCGTGTCAGGGAATAAGCGATCAACAGCACCGCAACAGAAAAAACGGGATTAAACCATGCTCCGTCAATCTCGACGCCATCCAGCGCAAGGAAATTCCAGTTCATCCAACTCATACCGGTAGAAATAAGCCCTGCTGTAAATAAAATCAGGCCAATATTCAGGCGCAAACGAAGTGAGGGAATCATGCTCAGCGCGGTGATGGCTGCTGCCAGCAGCGTGGCTGGATAGGCAATCAGCACCAACATGGGCAACCATGCTGTATCACCACGTTTGGGCAGATATAGTGTCAGCACCAGAGTCAGCATCGCCACCGTCAGTGTTGCAGCATCCAGCCAGATCGTCCTTCTTTGAGATTTCGAGGTGTGACTGCCAATTTCCATCAGGAGTCCGATGGTGACGCATGGCCCCAGACAAAGATAAAACAAATCCGAAGGCGCAGGAAAATGCTCATATCCGCTCAATACCTGAATATCCCACAGGATTTGTCCGATTGCATATCCACTCAGGCCCAGTGCAATCCAGAAAAAACCTATTAATTCACCTGGGATGGCTTGCCTGGAAATCAGCCAGGCGGCAATTGCCGCGGCAAGCGTGGCTGATGTCCAGTGAAGATTGTCAAAAAAGCGTATCCAGGTAGCGTCATGGGACAATCCAATACCCATAATGCCAATCAATACACCGACGGCACCCGTCACCAGAACAATGTTGGCCAGACTGAATTTTGTGGTCAGCTTTAGTCGCATTTCAAAATACCTTGCTTGCAGCAATCTGCCAGCGGGTTTAGCCGGAATCTTTCACCTTTGCGCTTCCCGCTAAGGACAGGAAGCGCGGTTCGGCCCCCCGCATCGCGGTGACCACTCAACTTGTAATCGCTGTGAGTTGGTGCCGTCAGTAAGCGATTACCGGCATGAAGTCGCAGTATATAAGAATCGCCAGGGTCAAAGTTTGCATTTGCCTCCTGATGGCTGGGTCCGGCATTTATCTGCCTTTCCGGTTGCTAACGGTCGCCACATACCACTCCGTGACAAGGCTACCGACGTAGCGCACAACAGTTCTGTTTGTCCTATTTGAACACTAGTCTGGCGCTGGGTCCAGGAAACAGACCCGGTTGCGCCCCCCGTCCTTCGCCTGATACATCGCCATGTCCGCCCACTTGAGCACATCCTCCACACCCATCTCGTGGTTGATAAACACCACCACACCGATGCTGGAGGTGCAGCGGTGCACCACCGAAATTTCCTCGTTGCCACTCGACTGCCCTTTCATGCAATAAGTCTGCGCCAGGACAGCACGAATTTTTTCCGCAACGGTATTCGCCTGTGCAATGGATTCAGCCTTGTCGCGATCGAGCTCACTAAGCAGAACTACAAACTCATCACCTCCGAAGCGCGCCACCGTATCCGTCTCGCGCAGGCAACGAGTAATGCGACTCCCCACCTCGACCAGAAGCGCATCCCCCATCGAATGACCGTGCTGATCATTGAGCGGCTTGAAATTATCCAGGTCCACAAACATCAGCGCGCCATAACGATTACTGCGTTTGCTGACCGCCATTGCCTGATCAAGACGTTCATTCAACAGGCGTCGGTTAGGCAGGCGGGTCAGGGGATCATAGAAAGCAAGTTGACGGATCTTCTCCTCTGCCAACTTATGCTCGGTGATGTCGCGAAAGATACCAATTGCATTCCATTTTCCATTGATTTGCAAAGCAGAAATGGTGACTTCAACCGGGAAGGCTACTCCGCCTTTACGCAATGCGCTGAGCTCAAGCGTTTTCCCGATAACGGGACCGCTGCCGGTTTTCTGGAAAGACCGAAAGCCATATTCAAATTGCGCAGCAACTTCCGCTGGCGCGAGCAGCGGGTGCATTTCCTGTCCAAGAGCCTCTTGCATGGTATAGCCAAACATACGTTCAGCGGACGGATTCCAGAATGAAATGCATTTGTCGGGCCCCATCATGATGATGGCGTCATATGCGGATTCGGAAATCTTGCGGAATTTCTCCTCTGATTCAGCAATCACCTGTGCTTCAGCCAGTCGCCGCGCGGATTGCTTGCTTGCGGTGACATCGCGCACCGTTGCCTGCACAAAGGCTTCCTCACCCAACTGCATGCGGGTCAGCAGTACATCGGCATCAAATGGCTGACCACTGAGTTTCTGGTGTCGCCACTCGAAAAAGTTAGCGCCTTCATTCAATGCGATCTCTATCATTTCGGGCGCTTTTTCACTCGAAAGACGTCCGTCCGGCTGGAGCTTTGGCGAAATATCCCATGGCCCTAGTGCGGTGAATTCAGCCACGCTGTCTGCACCGAACAGCTTCAAGGTCGCTTCGTTCGCATCGGTGAATTTCCATGACGGTGGTGCTAAGGTCATCAGTGCATCGCGTGAGCTCTCGTACAGCATCTTGTATTTTAATGCGCTGACTCGCTGTAACTCCTCCGCCTGTTTGCGTTCTGAAATATCGCTGAGCGCAATGCGTATCGATGCCCCCTCCTCACCGGACGGCATGTGCAGGCAATCCAGATGAGCGATAAAAATGGAGTGATCACGACGACGCATGGGCAGCTCGCAATGATGACGCTGTTTGCATTTCAACACATCAGCAAAACAGTGATGCCACTGATCCCCCGACTCTGCAGCGAAGAATATTGAAAAAGGATAGTCAATCAGCGTATTACGCTCAGCTCCGAGCAGCTCGGCACCGGTCAGATTGATTGCGGTAATGAGCCCATGCTCGTTGAGCGTGAGATAGGCGATAGGTGAAAAGTCATAAAGATCAAGGTAACGGTCACGCGATGCCTCCAGAGCGATCTGGGCATGACGCAGGTTTTCGTTCTGCATCTGCAGCTCAATCTGGTGCACCTGTAGCTCATGTAACAGCTCCTCATTCGAGGCAGCACTAGCCGGTGTTGATGATCGCGAAATTAAAGCTTCAGCCTGTGCGCGTAACCGATCTTGCCTGTCGCTCATCTGTACTCCTCCGCTCATCTTTAACTACCCGAAAAATCTGACTATGTAGCCGATGCTCCGAAATCCTGTGTTTATTATGAAGCGCGAGGAATTGCGCATTGTTACATGCCACGAACAACAGCCATGTGCGCTTTGCCGGCAACTGATAATACACCGCGATAAACCTGCCATTCACAAAATCATATTTGAAAGATCTCCGATTACCGTAGCAGGCTCATCCTGCGAAGTTACCGTCAGCGGCGGTTTCACTCCATCCAGCGCTCGAACCACTCGGTCAACGCACGGCTCTCCCCCAGGCGCAAGAGGCGCTGATCGATGGCATCGTGATTGCCCCACACCACGTCGGACAAGGCGCCATCGGCCACCTGCGCTTCGATGTAGCGGCAATAAAGCCCGAGGTCACGCTGCACGTAGAAGCCGTAAGTACGACATGCGACCGGACGTCTGGAATAGACGGGACAGGTGCCGCTCGAACGGTCCAGCAGCGGACAGGCGTACGGCGACTGGGTCGATGAGGCCAGGTTGCTGCGGATTTCCGAGAGTCGTTCCGGCGCCAGTTGTTGCAATCCCTCGCGCAGCAAGTCCCATTCTGACAGCGTCAGCTGAGGCATGCGGGCGAGCCGCCTGCAGCAGCTATCGCAGCCCTTGCCGCACAGCCAGCCGGCATGATCTGCCAGGATGTTTTGGACGCGCAGGTCTATATCGATATGGAGCTGGGCTAGCGTGGGCATGGTAATCACCTGGTTCTACAGAGTCGGTGTTTTTTCAGGGCACAATGCAAAAGGCCCGGAACTCGCGTTCCGGGCCTCTATCAACAACTCAAGCGCTAATTAAGCAGCCTGGATGTTAGAAGCTTGCTTGCCCTTTGGGCCTTGCGTAACTTCGAAGCTTACTTTCTGGCCTTCTTGAAGGGTCTTGAAACCGTTCATGTTGATTGCCGAAAAGTGTGCAAACAGATCTTCGCTGCCGTCATCAGGAGTGACGAAACCGAAACCTTTTGCATCGTTGAACCATTTAACTGTACCAGTTGCCATGTGAAACTTCCTTTTTTAAAAAACGGGAAAAACTCCCGCGAAACCATTTGATCTAAGGTTGCACATGGTAAAACCAGTACTGCAGTGACTTCGAATCAAACACGAAGACTGCTTTATACGCGAACTTTAAAAGCGTATCAAGCAAAATCTTAAAAGCAGAAATGAAGAATGATTCAAAAGCAGTGGCACAGGATTTTCCTCCATCCTCAGCACTCAGTCCTCAGTCCTGTATTTACCTCACGCAGTCCACGAAATAGCGCTTCACGCCATCCACTTCCTCGGCGACCAGACCGTGAATATCGGTCTCGAAACCGGGCAATTTCTGACTGAAATCGCGTGCGAATTTCAGATAATCGATAATAGTTTTGTTAAACATCTCACCCGGGATCAGCAGCGGAATACCCGGCGGATAGGGGGTCAGCAGCACGGCCGTGATGCGCCCTTCCAGATCGTCTATTTCCACGCGGTCTATTTCATCGTGCGCCATTCTGGCGAAGGCCTCGGATGGCTTCATCGCCGGCTGCATGTCGGACAGATACATCTCGGTCGTCATGCGCGCCACGTTGTGCGTGTTATAGGCATCGTGTATCTGCTGACACAGGTCACGCAGGCCCACGCGCTCATAACGCGGATGTTTTACCGCGAACTCCGGCAGGATGCGCCAGATCGGCTGATTCTTGTCATAGTCATCCTTGAACTGCTGCAACGCGGTCAGCAGCGTGTTCCAGCGTCCCTTGGTGATGCCTATGGTAAACATGATGAAGAACGAATACAGGCCGCACTTTTCCACGATCACGCCGTGTTCGGCCAGATATTTGGTCACCATCGATGCGGGAATACCGCTGTCGGCAAAATCGCCGTCCACGTCCAGTCCGGGCGTGATGATGGTGGCCTTGATCGGATCAAGCATATTGAAACCTTCGGCCAGATCGCCGAAACCATGCCACTTGTCCGAAGGCCTGAGCACCCAGTCCTCGCGCGAGCCCACACCTTCCTCGGCGATGACGTCCGGCCCCCACACCTTGAACCACCAGTCCAGCCCGAATTCCTCATCCACCTTGCGCATCGCACGACGAAAATCCAGCGCCTCGGCGATGGATTCCTCCACCAGCGCGGTTCCTCCCGGCGGCTCCATCATCGCCGCCGCCACATCGCACGAGGCGATGATGGCGTATTGCGGACTGGTAGAGGTATGCATCAGATAGGCTTCGTTGAAAATATGCTTGTTGAGTTTGCGGCTTTGCGGCTCGCGCACCAGAATCTGCGAGGCCTGCGAGAGTCCCGCCAGCAACTTGTGGGTGGATTGTGTGGCAAAAATCATCGACTCGCGAGCGAGCGGCCTGTCGCGACCGATAGCGTGCATGTCTTTATAGAAATCATGGAATGCCGCATGCGGCAACCAGGCTTCGTCGAAATGCAGCGTGTCGATGCGCCCGTCCAGCATCTGCTTGAGCATCTCGACGTTGTATACCACGCCGTCGTAAGTGCTTTGCGTGATGGTCAGGATGCGCGGCTTCTTGCTCTTGTCCACAATGAACGGGTTGGCGTCGATCTTCTTCTGGATGCTATCCGGCTCGAACTCGGACTTGGGAATCGGCCCGATGATGCCGTAGTGATTGCGCGTCGGCGTCAGAAATACCGGCACCGCGCCGGTCATCATGATCGAATGCAGGATAGACTTGTGGCAGTTGCGATCCACCACCACGATGTCGTCCGGCGCGACCGTCGAATGCCAGACGATCTTGTTCGAGGTCGAGGTGCCGTTGGTGACGAAAAACAGATGGTCGGCATTAAAGATACGCGCCGCGTTGCGTTCGGAAGCGGCCACCGGGCCGGTGTGGTCGAGCAGCTGCCCCAGTTCATCCACCGCATTGCACACGTCGGCGCGCAGCATGTTTTCGCCGAAAAACTGGTGGAACATCTGCCCTACCGGAGACTTCAGGAAGGCCACGCCGCCTGAATGACCGGGGCAGTGCCATGAATAGGAACCGTCCTGCGCGTAATGCAACAGGGCGCGAAAGAACGGCGGCGCAAGCGAATCCAGATAGGAGCGGGCTTCGCGGATGATGTGGCGTGCGACGAATTCCGGCGTGTCCTCATGCATGTGGATAAAACCGTGCAGCTCGCGCAGCACGTCATTCGGTATATGCCGCGAGGTGCGCGTTTCACCGTACAGATAAATCGGAATGTCGGCATTCTTGATACGGATTTCGCGGACAAAAGCGCGCAGACTCTTCAGCGCGACTTCAGTCTCCTCCTTGCTGCCGCCGCCAAACTCCTCGTCATCGATAGACAGCAAAAACGCTGACGCGCGGCTTTGCTGTTGCGCAAACGAGGTCAGATCGCCATAACTGGTGACCCCCAACACTTCCATGCCTTCTTTTTCCAACGCGGCAGCAAGGGCACGTATGCCCAGACCGCTGGCATTCTCGGAACGAAAATCTTCGTCAATGATGACGATGGGAAAACGAAACTTCATGTGATGCTCCTAACAAAATGTGTTTCAGTGCAGACCCATCCGGGCCGCAGGCTGACGTGATACCGAAATGCTGTTCAATGCCTGACCTGCTCAGGTGCGAAGAAACGGGTATGAATAGTCACCGGCCGGATCATGGTCAGAATTCGTTAATCGTCCTGCGACGCATAAGCGCTGACCAGTTCACCAATCAGCCCCGTCAGTACATCGCGAAATTGTTGCTCGTCGCAGCCCATCAGCACGGCATCTTCCAGCGCATCCTGGCATATCTCACGAATTTCTTCGAGATTCTCGCCAAGAACCTTGTTCTTCTCCACGCAGGCGATGGTAACACCCCGCGGTGAACGCCAGATTACGGATTGCGGCAAGGTGGTCACATCTTGGGCAAGGTCACGCCGACCTGGCCCTGATACTTGCCACCGCGATCCTTGTAGGACGTCTCGCAGACTTCATCGCTCTCAAAAAACAGCACTTGCGCGACGCCTTCGTTGGCGTAAATCTTGGCGGGCAGGGGCGTGGTATTGGAAAATTCCAGCGTCACATAGCCCTCCCATTCCGGCTCGAAAGGCGTGACATTGACGATGATGCCGCAGCGCGCGTAGGTGGATTTACCCAGGCAGACAGTCAGCACCGAGCGCGGAATGCGGAAATACTCGACGGTGCGCGCCAGCGCGAAGGAATTGGGCGGAATGATACAGTGATCGGCCGTCACCTCGACGAAGGAATTCGGATCGAAATTCTTGGGGTCAACGATAGTACTGTTGATGTTGGTAAACAGCTTGAATTCGTTCGAGCAGCGTATGTCGTAGCCGTAGCTCGACGTGCCGTACGACACGATGCGCTTGCCATCCACCTCCTTCACCTGAACGGGCGAAAAAGGTTCTATCATGCCGTGCTGCTCCGCCATGCGGCGTATCCATTTATCTGACTTGATGCTCATAAAAATTCAGTTTCAAGCCACAAGGCACAAGTGACAAGGAAAACGATTCCCCTTACACCTTGCAACTTGCACCTTGCAACTTGTCTCCTTTAAGTGTTTTGAACCACAATTTTCGGGAACACCGCGCTGTGATCCTGCGCCATTTCCGCAACTTTCACCGCAACCCGGCGCGCGATCTGCTTATACACGCTGGCGATGCTGCCGTCAGGATCGGCCACCACCGTCGGTCTTCCGGAATCGGCCTGCTCGCGAATGCGAATATCCAGCGGCAGACTGCCCAAAAACTCGACATGGTAATCGGCGCACATTTTTTCACCGCCGCCCGCGCCGAAGATATGCTCCTCGTGCCCGCATTGAGAACAGATATGCGTGCTCATATTCTCCACGATACCGATGATCTTGATATCCACTTTCTCGAACATCTTCAATCCCTTGCGCGCATCCAGCAGGGCGATGTCCTGCGGCGTGGTAACGATCACCGCACCGGTGACCGGCACTTTCTGCGACAGCGTCAACTGAATATCGCCGGTGCCCGGCGGCAGATCCACCACCAGATAATCCAGATTGTCCCAGCGCGTCTGGCGCAACAGTTGATCGAGCGCCTGAGTCACCATAGGGCCGCGCCAGATCATAGGCACATCGTTGTCTTCGATCATGTAGCCGATAGACATGGACTGTATGCCGTGATTCACCATAGGTTCGACGAATTTGCCATCGGACGATTGCGGCTGGCCGGAAATGCCCAGCATGGCAGGTTGCGACGGGCCGTAAATATCGGCATCCAGCAAACCCACGCGCGCCCCTTCGGCCGCCAGCGCCAACGCCAGGTTTACGGCGGTAGTGGATTTTCCCACGCCGCCCTTGCCGGACGCCACCGCGATGATGTTCTTCACGCCGTCCACCAGTTTTACTCCGCGCTGCACCGCGTGCGGCACGACCTTGCTGGAAACCGTGACCTCAATCGAACCCGCACCGGGCAGGGCCGCCCTCAAGTGCGCCGTTACCATCGCGCGTATTGCATCCCACACGCTCCTGGCCGGGTAGCCCAGCACGATGTCCAGCGTAACGTCACTGGCACTGATTTTGATGTTTTTCACCGACTTGCCGCTGACAAAATCCTTCTTGGTGTTCGGATCGATCAAATTCTTCAACGCGCTTTGCACATCGGTATCGCTAAAACTCATCCCAGCCTCTATTCGCTTATCAATATAACGAGGTCGTGATTCTAACTGATGTTGCGCACGCAGATAAAAGCCTTGGCCCATGAAAAACATGAAATACATGAAAAAACATCCGCAGCCTGTCGTATTATGAAATTCCGCCGCCGTTTGCGTATTGTTTTCTTTGATCTCATTCGTGCTTTTCGCGGACGATTTCCAAGCAATTCTCCGCCCGTGTCCGCGATTTGCTAAAATCAACGCCTTTATCGAATCCGGCACGCCTCCATGACTACGCGAAAAATCCTCGTCACCTCCGCACTGCCCTATGCCAATGGCAGCATCCACCTGGGACATCTGGTCGAATACATCCAGACTGACATCTGGGTGCGCTTCCAGAAAATGCAGGGCAATGAAACACATTACGTCTGCGCCGATGACACCCACGGCACGCCCATAATGTTGCGCGCGGAGAAGGAAGGCATCACGCCGGAGCAACTGATCGCGCGCGTGTGGCAGGAACACTACGATGATTTCAGCGAATTTCACGTCGATTTCGATCACTACGGTTCGACCAACTCGAACGAGACGCGCGAATCCGCCGAAGCGATCTACCGCACGCTCAGGGATAAAAACCTGATCGAGGTGCGCTCCATCGAACAGTATTACGACCCCGTAAAAAACATGTTTCTGCCGGATCGCTTCATCAAGGGCGAATGCCCGAAGTGCAGCGCAAAAGATCAGTATGGCGACAATTGCGAAGTCTGCGGAGCGGCCTATGCGCCGACCGAATTGATACAACCCTACTCCGCCGTCTCGGGTGCGACACCGGAATTACGCAATTCCGACCACTATTTCTTCAAACTCTCCGCCGACAGCTGCCAGCAGTTTTTGCGTAACTGGACGCGCAGCGGCACGCTGCAAACCGAAGCGGCCAACAAGATGCAGGAATGGCTGGGTATAGAAGGCGAAAACAAACTGTCAGACTGGGACATCTCGCGCGACGCTCCCTATTTCGGCTTCGAAATCCCCGATGCGCCGGGCAAATATTTCTACGTCTGGCTGGACGCGCCCGTCGGCTACATGGGCAGCTTCAAACAGCTGTGTAACAGCAGGATCGAGACCGCAAGGGTCTTCCCCGCACAACTAAGTGGTGAAACCACAAGTTGTTGCGCGAAGGATCGAGGATCAAAGATAGACTTTGATGAGTACTGGAAGCAGGATTCCACCACTGAGCTGTATCATTTCATCGGCAAGGACATCTTGTATTTCCACGCGCTGTTCTGGCCCGCGATGCTGGAACACGCAGGTTTCCGCACACCGACCAAGCTGTTCGCCCACGGCTTCCTCACCGTCAACGGCGAGAAAATGAGCAAATCGCGCGGCACTTTCATCACCGCGCGCAGCTATATCGACCATATCAAAAACACCGAATACCTGCGCTACTACTACGCCGCAAAACTGAACGGCACGATGGAAGACCTCGACCTCAGCCTCGATGATTTCGTCGCCAAGGTCAACAGCGATTTGATCGGCAAATACGTCAATATCGCCAGCCGTTGCGCGGGGTTCATCGCCAAGCGTTTTGATGGCAGACTGGGCAATACGGATGCGGCGGCCAGCGCCGAATTTCAGGCGGCCTTTACGGGCGGCGAAATCGCTCGCTGTTACGAAAATCGCGACTTCAGCCGTGCGCTGCGAGAAATCATGCGCCTGGCCGATGTCGCCAATCAGTACATCGCAGAAAAGAAACCCTGGGAACTGGCAAAACAGGAAGGCAAGGATGCCGAACTGCTTGAAGTTTGTTCGACAGCGCTGACGCTATTCCGTGACCTGACGCGTTATCTGAAGCCCGTACTGCCCAAACTGGCGGCGCAAGTTGAGGCCTTCCTCAACATTCCACCCATGATCTGGAATGAAGAATGGGCGGCGCTGAGCAGCGGACATGTCATCAACGACTATCAGCATCTGGCTACCCGCCTCGACCCCAAGCTGATCGAAGCGATGGTCGACGCCAACAAGGAGTCACTCGCCCCGGCTGCAGAACAAAAGGCGACACACTCCGAACAGCGCCATGCCGCGCACCAGCAGAACGTGACGAATACCGAAGTGGCACAGACAGAAAAAGATTTTGAACCCTTCATCAGCATCGAGGACTTCAGCAAGGTGGATCTGCGCGTGGCGCGCATCGTCAACGCAGAGCAAGTGGAGGGCGCGGCCAAGCTGCTGCAACTGACGCTGGACATCGGCGAAGGCAAGACACGCAACGTGTTCGCGGGCATCAAGTCAGCTTATGACCCGGAGCAACTGAAAGGCCGCCTGACGGTGATGGTCGCCAACCTCGCTCCGCGCAAGATGAAGTTTGGTTTGTCGGAAGGCATGGTACTGGCCGCCTCCGGCAGCGAACCGGGGCTGTTCATCCTGTCGCCGGACGACGGCGCGCAGCCTGGCATGCGCATCAAATAATTATGCCGTCATTCCGGCCTGTGCCGGAATGACCCAGGTTTATCACTCATTTGGAGCCCGACCGCATGGACTACGACATCCTCATCATCGGCTCCGGCCCCGCCGGGCAACATGCTGCATGGCAGGCCGCACGCATGGGGAAACGCGCAGCGATCGTCGAGCGCAAACCCCGACTCGGCGGGGCTGGCCTGCAAACCGGCACCATCCCCAGCAAGGCGATGCGTGAAGTAGCCTATCTTCTGTCGCGTTCCGGCGGCATGCGTGCCGCTCAGGATACGCGCAGTCGTCATGGCCTGCTGGCCGATGCTGTGCGGCGCAAAGAAGGGGTGATCGCCCAGCAGGAATCCGTAATACTGCAACGCCTGCTGAGTTCAGGCGTGGCGCTGATTCCGGGCGAAGCCGCGTTTGTCGATGCGCACACCGTGCAGGTCACCGACGCCTCCGGCAAGACGCGCAACATCTCGGCGGACGTCTTTATTCTGGCCACAGGCTCCCGTCCGCGTCGTCCCTCCCATATCCCGTTCGACAAAAAAGCCGTACTGGACTCCACCTCCATACTGAACCTGCGCCATCTTCCGGAAAGCCTGCTGGTAGTGGGCGGCGGCGTGATCGGCTGCGAATTTGTCTCCATCTTTGCCGCGCTGGGCGTGCAGGTCAGCGTGGTGGACAGCCACGTACAGTTGCTCAGCTATCTGAGCGAGGACGTGGTGGACGTACTGTACGACAGTTTCCTCGGCATGGGCGTGACCTTCCACATGAAAGAACGCGTCGCCAGCATATGCCGCGAAAATGACATGACGCTGACGACGCTGGAAAGCGGCAAGCAGCTATGCACCGAAGCCGTGCTGTTCGCACAGGGCAGAGAGCCGAACAGCGCCGGTCTGCTCGTTGAACAGGCCGGCATAGACGCAAAAGACGGCTGGATAGCCGTCAACGAACATTTCCAGACCAGCGTACCGCACATCTTTGCGGTGGGCGACCTGATCGGCCGCCCTGCACTGGCCTCGACCGGCATGGAACAGGGGCGCGCTGCCGTGCTGTATGCCTTCGGCGGCGAACAGCATATCACGGCGGAAAACATGCCGATGGCGGTCTACACCATCCCGGAAATCTCCTACGTGGGCAGAAACGAAAAGGAAGTGAAGCAGGAAAACATCCCCTATGTGATCGGACGCGCCTACTTCAAGGATAGCGCGCGCGGCCAGATCAACGGCGACGCGCAAGGGCTGCTTAAGCTGATTGTGGATGGACGCAACGAAAAACTGCTGGGCGTACACATCGTCGGCGAGCAGGCTAGCGAACTGATCCACATCGGCCAGCTGGTGATGAATCTGAACGGCACGGTACGCGATCTGGTCGCCAATGTATTCAACTATCCGACGCTGGCCGAATGCTACAAACTCGCCGCGCTGGACTGTCTGCACCAGCTCAAACAGCAGAATCAATCAGCGCATCTTTAGCTATAAACCACATTGACGTTTTCTGCACCCAGCACGGCGCGCAAGTCCCTCAACAACTCATCGTGCAGCGTCACCTGCCAGACTGAGCCCAGTTGCAGCTCGCAGCTCGCAATATAATTTCTGTAATCAATCAACACCTTGCACTCACCCTCACGCCAGGGCGTGAGCATCTCCGCCAGTTCTGCGACGCGGATGCTTTCATTGCAGTTCAAGGCAAGATGCTGCGCAAAACGCGAGCGCGCCGTAGCGAAATCGAACAACTCCTCGCCGCTGACACGCACATTGCCGGAATACTCATCCAGGCTGGCCTTGCCCTGCACCACCAGTAATTCATCTTCCCTGATCCAGGGACGGCTGCGCTCGTATTCCTCGTTGAACACCGTCAGTTCAATCTGCGCACTGCCGTCATCCAGCGTGATGACGGCCATGCGCCCGCGCCGCGTCTGCTGCAAGCGCAATCCGGACACGATGCCTGCCAGCAGTACCGGCACGCCGCGCCGCGCGCCATAACCTCCGCCTCCTCCTCCGCCAGCGCCGTTACTCTTGCCGACGAAAGCGGGATTGAGATCGCCCAGCTTCACCCTGATGAAGTGCGCCAGTTCCTGCTGGTATTCCTGATAGGGATGACCGCCCAGATAAATTCCCAGGCTGGTTTTTTCGTGCGCCAGTTGTTCGCGCAATGTCCAGCGCGGCACATCGGCCTTCTGCTCGATCAGCACGGCATCGGCGTCATCCTCGCCGAACAGGCTGTCCTGATTGGCGGACCTGGCCTGCTGGTCGGCACTGGCCAGCGCCGCATCCACGCTGGCCATCAGCGCAGCGCGATGATCGCTGATGGAATCAAACGCCCCCGCCTTGATCAGCGCCTCGATGGTGCGGCGGTTGACCGTGCGCTTGTCCACGCGACGGCAGAAATCGAACAAATCCTTGAATGGCCCGTTCGCTCTCGCACTAACAATACCGGCGATCGCCGCCTCGCCCGTGCCCTTGACCGCACCCAGACCGTAGGCGATGGTCTTCTCATCGGTGGGCGAAAACGCATAGGCTGAACTGTTCACGTCCGGCAGCAGGATGGTGATGCCCTGCTGCAGCGTATCCGCATAGAAGGTGCGCACCTTCTCGGTGTTGTCCAGATCGCCCGACAGCGTCGCCGCCATGAACGCCGCCGGATGGTGCGCCTTGAGGTAGGCCGTCTGGTAGGCCACCAGCGCATAGGCCGCCGAGTGCGACTTGTTAAAGCCGTAACCGGCAAACATTTCCATCAGATCGAACAGCCTTGTGGCCAGATCCTTGTCAATCTCGCGGTTGACCGCACCTGCGACGAAAATATCGCGCTGGCGTGCCATTTCAACCGGGTCTTTCTTGCCCATCGCGCGACGCAGCATGTCCGCGCCACCCAGCGTATAGCCACCGATGATCTGCGAAATCTGCATCACCTGCTCCTGATACACGATCACGCCATAGGTAGGCTTAAGCGACACTTCCAGATCGGGATGGAAATAATCCGCTTCCGCCCGTCCGTGTTTACGGTTGATAAAGTCATCCACCATGCCAGATTCCAGCGGGCCGGGACGGAACAGCGCGACCAGCGCGACGATATCCTCGAAGGTATCCGGCTGCAGTCGCTTGATCAGGTCTTTCATGCCGCGCGATTCCAGCTGGAACACTGCGGTGGTGTTGCAGGCCTTCAGCAGATCGTAGCTCGCCTTGTCGTCCAGCGGCAGCGATTCCAGCACGAACGGCGCAGTACCCCCCGCCAAGCGCGCCACATGGCGCATCGCCCAGTCGATGATGGTCAGCGTGCGCAGGCCCAGAAAGTCGAACTTCACCAGGCCGATCGCCTCGACGTCATCCTTGTCGAACTGGCTGACCGCCTTGCCGTCCTCAGCCGCATGGGCGTTTTCGGTGCAATACAGCGGGCAGAAATCGGTCAGCTGTCCGGGTGCGATCAATACGCCGCCGGCATGCATGCCGACATTGCGCGTCAAATCTTCCAGACGCGCGGCCAGTTCCAGCAACTCCGGCACGCCCTCTTCGCTCTCGGCGGTGGCGTTGATCTCCGGCTCCATCTCGCGCGCTTTCTTGAGCGAGACCGGCTTCACGCCTTCGAGCGGAATCAGCTTGGACAGTCTGTCGCACAGACCATAAGGGAATTCCATCACGCGACCGACATCGCGGATCACCGCCTTGGATGCCATGGTGCCAAAGGTGGCGATTTGCGACACGCAGGCCGCGCCGTATTTCTTCTTCACATAATCGATGACCAGCTCTCGCCCGTCCTGACAGAAGTCCACGTCGAAGTCGGGCATGGACACGCGTTCGGGGTTGAGGAAACGTTCGAACAGCAGTTCATAGCGCAACGGGTCGAGGTCGGTGATCAGCAAACAATAAGCCACCAGCGATCCGGCACCCGAACCCCTGCCCGGGCCGACCGGCACGCCGTTGGGAAACGCCTCGGAGCGGAAGGCCTTGGCCCAGCGGATGAAATCCGCCACGATCAAAAAGTAACCGGGGAAGCCCATCTTGATGATGGTATCCAGCTCAAACACCAGCCTGGCGTGATACTCGGGAAATTCTGCGGCGCGCACCGTCTCGTCGGGATAGAGCAAGGCCATGCGCCGTACCAGACCGCGTTCGGACTCGCTGCGCAGAAAGTCATCCAGACTCTCGCCGCTCGGCGTGGGGAAGTCCGGCAGACTGGGCTTGCCCAGCACCAGCGAGAGATTGCAGCGCCGCGCGATCTCGACGCTGTTCTGCAAGGCCTCCGGCAAGTCGGCGAACAGTTCCGCCATCTCGGCCTGCGTCTTGAAATACTGCTGCGGCGTAAACGCCTTCACGCGGCGCTTGTCGTTGAGCACATAGCCTTCGGCGATGCACACCCTCGCCTCATGCGCCTTGAAATCATCGGCGCTCAGAAACTGCACCGGGTGGGTGGCCACCACCGGCAGATCGAGCTCGGAGGCCAGCAGCGTAGCCGCGTGTATGTATTGTTCCTCGTCGGCAAAGCCGACGCGCTGCACTTCGATGTAATAGCGGTTATCGAACAGCCCGCCCCATTCCTTCGCAAACTGACGCGCAAGCTCAACATTAACCGACAGCAGCGCGCCGCCGACATCGCCCAGATGTGCGCCGGACAAAGCAATCAACCCGCTGGTACCATCCTGATGGAACCATTCGCGGCGCAGCTCGGCGCGGTCGTGATACTGATTGGACAGATAGGCGCGCGACAGCAGACGGCACAGGCGCAGATAACCCTCGCGCGACTGGCACAGCAACAGCAGCCGATAAGGGCGGTCGCGATCTTCGTCGTTGGTGATATACACATCGCAGCCGATCACCGGCTTGATGCCCTGACCGCGCGCTTTCTTGTAGAACTTCACCAACCCGAAAAAATTACTCAGGTCGGTCAACGCCAGCGCGGGCATGTCGTCGCCCTGCGCGGCCGCGACCGCCTCCTCGATGCGCACCATCCCATCCGAAATGGAATATTCGCTGTGCAGACGGAGATGGATAAAAGCAGGTGACGGCATGATGAAGGGCGGGAGAATTTTCAGCGGTGATTTTACCATCACGCTATTTTTCGCGTATCCGGAATTGGCGCCTGAAACACACAACACCCGGTATTTTTGCCATCTGAAAACAGCAGAATGATGCGAGACGAAGTGACGTTCGGCGCGCTACGGTAACGCTGATTAAATCGTCTTTGCGAGGAGCGGCCTTTAGCTGCGAGGGACGTGGCAAACCAGAATTCCTTTGGATCAAAGCACTGGATTAATGGAATGGACGCCCACTTCCTAAAACGGCATCAAAGTGCCAAAGTAGCGGTTGCTTAGACCACTCAACTAGAAAGGGGCATCCGAAATGAAGATTACGAC
>Ga0209231_1000538_pt1 | contig 20444 bp, 26 predicted proteins | sample Deesub45470m_DNA_FD_188086 | JGI IMG/M metagenome (GOLD analysis project Ga0209231, IMG submission 188086) | Deep subsurface microbial communities from North Pacific Ocean - 450_OLKR46/470m Metagenome (SPAdes) (version 2) | ecosystem: Environmental > Terrestrial > Deep subsurface > Unclassified ... | reverse complement strand
GCATGTGCCCCGGTTCGGAAGTCGCCGCGACCACCGTGCCGCCGGGGCACATGCAGAAGCTGTATACCGAGCGTCCATTGCTGGCGTGATGCACCAGTTTGTAGTCCGCCGCGCCCAACGCGGGATTGCCTGCGTTCCTGCCGTAGCGGGCGGCATCAATCAGCGATTGGGGGTGCTCGATGCGAAAGCCGATGGAAAAGGGCTTGGCCTCGATGTAGACGCCGCGTTTGTGGATCATTTCGAAGGTGTCGCGTGCGCTGTGACCGACCGCCATTACCAGATGCGAGGTGGCGATGCGTTCGCCACTTGAAAGCATCACGCCCTGCACCTGTCCATCCGCGATTTCGATGTCGTCCACCCGGCTCCCGAAGCGTATCTCACCGCCCAGCGACTGTATGGTTGCGCGCATCTTCTCGACCATGCCGACCAGCTTGAAGGTGCCTATGTGCGGATGGCTTTCATACAGGATTTCTTCCGGTGCGCCCGCCTTGACGAATTCATTCAGTACTTTACGGCTCAGATAACGCGGATCCTTGATCTGGCTGTACAACTTGCCGTCGGAGAAGGTTCCCGCGCCGCCTTCGCCGAATTGCACGTTGGATTCCGGGTTGAGCACGCCCTGACGCCACAGCCCGAAGGTGTCCTTGGTGCGTTCGCGCACCGCCTTGCCGCGTTCGAGGATCAGCGGGCGAAAACCCATCTGCGCCAGCAGCAACCCGGCGAACAGGCCGGCAGGGCCCATGCCGACTACGACCGGGCGTGCAGCCAGATTCTGCGGTGCCTGAGCGACGAAGTGATAGCTGGTATCGGGCGCTACCCTGACATGCTGATTGTTCGCGAACTTCTCCAGAATCGCCGCTTCGTCGCGCACCGTCACATCCAGCGTGTAGGTGAACAGGATGGCGTGCGACTTGCGCGCATCCACGCCGCGCTTGAAGACGCTGTGGCTGATCAGTTCAGTGTCAGCAATATTCAGGCGTTTGAGGATCGCCTGCTTGATTTCGACGTCCTGATGGCTGATGGGGAGTTTGATTTCGGTTAAACGTAACATTTTTTATTTTTCAGGATGCAAGGCTTGTAGCAGATTGCATCGATTACTTTTATTCGGCTCGATCATAGTGGCTGCTGCAGGCAGTACTGCGTCATGCTTGCGACAGTGGATTGATGATGGTTAGTTGACCTTCGATACACTGCCCGTGCTGCATGTCTTCGCTATAAAGAATCTCACACCCTGCTTCCAGTGCCGCTCCGACAATCAGGCTGTCCCAATAGCTGAATGAGTGCTTCTTACGCAGTTCTGATGCGCGCAAAAAAACACCGACACTCTCAAGGGAAACGTGACAGTCGTTATGCATAGACACGACTAATTCCTGAGTCGCGGCTTCATCATAAGAGGATTTTTTGAGCAAGTTGAGGCATAGTTCGCGGATAACGTGGCTGTTTACTACCGGTCGAGCAAGCGAATCCAGTAAATGGTTGGCGGCGAGTCGCCTGGTTTCGTCGCCTGTGCTCAGCGCGTAGAACCAGATGTTGGTATCAACGAAGACTGGCGCGGTCATACAAATCATCTCGTTTGATCGCTAGCCCATCACCTTTGATCTGTGCCGGATTGGAGCGCAGATTTATCAGAATGCCTTGCGTGGGCGCGTCGGATTTCTCTTCGCTATACATGACGATAACTTTTGCCAAGCGCGACTGAGCTGGCAGCAGATCGCTGAAAATGTTGAGTCTATGGTTAATGATGGGTGCTTCGATTTCGACGGCAATCATGAAGTGAACCTCCTGAAGTGTTTCAAGGACGAAGTGGCAGATACAATCATAACCAGTCTGTGACTTTCGTGTGAAATTGATCGCTTGACGCAGTTAGCGATGTATCTGCTCATCCAGTCCGTCCAGCGCCATTTCTGCCGCACGCAGCACGGCGCGCGCCTTGTTCTGGGTTTCCATCCATTCGCTGTCGGCAACCGAGTCGGCGACGATGCCCGCACCCGCCTGCACATAGAGCGTGTTGTCCTTGACGACAGCGGTGCGCAGCGCGATGGCGACATCCATATCGCCGTTGAAGCCCAGATAGCCGACTGCACCGGCGTAGATGCCGCGTTTGGAAGGCTCCAGTTCGTCGATGATTTCCATCGCACGCACCTTCGCGGCTCCCGATACCGTTCCGGCCGGGAAGGTCGCGCGCAGCACGTCCATGCTGTTCAGTCCCTGTCTGAGCCTGGCCTCTACATTGGAAACGATGTGCATCACATGCGAATAGCGCTCGATCACCATCTTGTCCGTCAATTTCACGGTGCCGTTTTGCGCGACGCGGCCGATGTCGTTGCGCCCGAGGTCGATCAGCATCAGATGTTCTGCCAGCTCTTTCGGATCGGCCAGCAGTTCCTGCGCCAGCTCGGCATCCTGTTGCGGCGTCTTGCCGCGCGGACGGGTTCCGGCGATCGGGCGCACCGTGACTGCGTCGCCTTCGAGGCGTGCCAGAATTTCCGGCGAGGACCCGACCACATGATGGTCGCCCATGTCGTAGTAGAACATGTAAGGCGACGGATTGATGCTGCGCAGTGCCCGATACAGCGAGAGCGGCGAGGCGGGGAAGGGTTGCGTCATGCGCTGCGACAGCACTACCTGCATGATGTCGCCGTCGAAGATGTATTGTTTGGCTTTTTCCACCGCCGCCTTGAAGGCCGTTTCGCCGAATTCGGATTGCGCTTCGACGGGCGGCACAGGCGGCGCATAGGGAATGTCTACCGGCAGGCGTAGCATGGCCGTCAGTTCGCGCAGGCGTTCTCGTGCCAGTGCATAGGCGTCGTCCCGGGAAGGGTCGGCATAGACGATAAAGGTCAGCTTGCCGGAGAGATTGTCCACCACGGCCAGTTGCTCGGTGAGCATCAGCAGGATGTCGGGCGTGTCGATCGCATCCGGTTTTTGCACTTTGGCCAGGCGCGGTTCGATGTAGCGTATGGTCTCATAGCCGAAATAGCCAGCCAGTCCGCCGGTGTAGCGCGGCAGGCCGGACAGGGGGGCGACATGGAAGCGTGACTGATATTCGCTGATGAAATCCAGCGGGTTGCCGACTTCATGGTTTGTTTCGCCGTCTTTATGCGTCAGCGTGACGCGCTTGCCGCGCACGGTGATGCGGGTGTCGGCAGGCAGGCCGATGAAGGAATAGCGCCCGAAGCGTTCTCCGCCCTGCACCGATTCCAGCAGGTAGGAATAGGGACGGTTGGCCAGTTTGAGATACAGCGAAAGCGGGGTATCGAGGTCGGCGAAAGTCTCTGCGACCAGCGGGATGCGGTTATAGCCTTGTTGGGCAAGCGCATTGAACTCTTGCTCGGTGATGGGGTGCAGCATGAAAACCTCCGGAGTTGTAGGTCGGGTTTTAACCCGACACGATAGTTATCGTCGGGATGAATCCCGACCTACAGGCAACACCATCGCCAGGTGGCAGCTTTCATCGGGCAGCGGAGGTCGTTCATTTTCAGGCTAGTTTCATCAGCGGCATTGCGGCCGGAAGATTGGCGATCACCGCATCCAGGTCCAGCGTTTCGACCGGTTCGCCGTGGTTGTAGCCGTAAGGCACGCAGAATGTCGGGCAGCCTGCGGCACGCGCGGCTAGCGTGTCATTGAGCGAATCGCCGATCAGCAACAGTTGCTCGATCGGCACGCCGAAAAATTTAGCGGCATGCTGCAACGGCAGCGGATGCGGTTTCTTTTCAGGCAGTGTGTCGCCGGCCAGCACGATTTCGAAATATTTCGCCAGGCCGACACCGGCCAGCAGCGGCGTAGTGAAGCATTCCAGTTTGTTGGTGATGCAGCCCAGACGGAAACCCGCAGCCTGCATGGCTTCCAGACCTTCAATGACGCCTTCGAAAGGTTTGCTTTCCAGCAGCAGGTCGTTGTAGTGCTTCTCGAAGATAGGCAGGGCGTGATCGTACAGGGCGGCATCCGGTGTGGCGTGCATTTCTCCGGTCAGCGCGCGCTTGACCAGCCAGCTGACGCCGTTGCCGATATAGCTCGCCAGCAGCTCCTGCGAGACGGGTGCGTAGTCCATGTCGCGCAACATGCGGTTGGCGGCTTCGGAAAGCTGGGGGGCGGTATGCAGCATCGTGCCGTCCAGATCGATGACGATGGCTTTGATGCTGACGGGTGTGGTGTATCGTTTGATGTTTTGAGACATGGGGTTCCTTAATGCGCTTTGGCAGGTTTCTTTTCGGAAGCGGTGGAATGATCCGGCGCGGTTGTTGATGCGCTTTCCCCGTCCTTGGGTTTTGTATCTGTTGCAGCGGGTGCCGATGCCGATTTCGCTGGTTCGATCACGGCAGGATTACCCCTCATGCTGGGATCGAGTTTCTTATCAGCAATATCCTTGTCGGCGGATTTCCAGCCCATCAGCACCGAGCTGGGGCTGTGCATCTCGTTTTCCTTCATGCAATCTTCAGGCGTTTTCAGCGAAACGCGGCAGGCATAGCCTACCGCTTCGGCGTCATAGATTTTCTGCTCCGCCACGCCAGTCAGCCGGTCACAACCCGAGGTTGCAAACGCAATGATCAACAGGGAGAAAGCGTGGCGAAACACGATTAAACCTTGGCCAGTTCAGCGCGCATCGCCGCGATCACGGTGTCGAACTGGTGTTTGTCGGTGGCTTTGCGCGCGCCGAAGATCGCCGAGCCTGCAACGAAAGTGTCCACGCCGGCAGCGGCGACTTCACGGATGTTCGCGGGGCCTACGCCGCCATCGATTTCCAGACGGCAGTCGTAGCCGCCTGCATCTATCATCGCACGAACCTTGCGCGCCTTGTCCAGCGTGTAAGGGATGAATTTCTGACCGCCGAAACCCGGGTTGACCGACATCAGCAGCACCATGTCCAGCTTGGGCAGCATGTATTCCAGAATGTCGAGCGGTGTGGCCGGATTGAATACCAGACCCGCCTTGCAGCCGCTTTCCTTGATCAGGCCGATGGTGCGGTCAACGTGCTCGGAGGCTTCCGGGTGGAAAGTGATGTAAGTCGCGCCAGCCTTGGCGAAATCGGGGATGATGCGATCAACAGGCTTGACCATCAGATGCACGTCTATCGGTGCAGTCACGCCGTGTGCGCGCAGCGCGTCGCAGACCAGTGGGCCTATCGTCAGATTCGGTACGTAATGATTGTCCATTACGTCGAAGTGCACGATGTCTGCGCCAGCGGCGAGAACGTTATCAACTTCCTCGCCCAGCTTGGCGAAGTTGGCGGAAAGGATGCTAGGTGCGATCTGATACATGATGTTTCCTTAAGGTTAAAGTAAATGCGCAGCGCGTATTCTAAACCGAATGCGCAACCTGTGGTTATTTGGGAAGCGGTAACCCGGCAATCCGATAGAAGCCGGGCAGGTCGCTCAGGTCGTTGAATACCGCCGTCGCCCCCGTAAAATCATGGTTGCGCGTGTAGTGGTTGGTGGTGACATAAGTCTTGATTCCGGCTGCCAGACTGGAACGCAGCCCGTTTTCGGAATCTTCCAGCGCGATGCAGTCGGTCGCGGCCAGCCCCAATTTTTCCAGCACCCAGAAATAAATATCCGGCGCAGGTTTCTTGTGCGGCACGATGTCGCCACAGCCGTTGGCGGAAAACAACTTGGCCCAGTCTTTTCCCAGCCCGACTTCCAGCAGCGCGGTAACATTCTCAGGCGTGGTGGTGGTGGCGATGGCCAGCGTGATGCCTGCCGCATGGGCGTCATGGATCAGTTGTTTGACGCCGGGGCGCAGCGGAACATTGCCCTCGCCTATCATGGCGGTGTAATACTGCGTCTTGACGGCATGCAGGTTCTTCACAAAGCCGTCAAAGTCAGCGGGTTTGTCAAAGCCGGTCAGGAAGTCGCTTACGAAATACTTGATCCGTTCCTTGCCACCGGTCACCTTGAGCAGCTTGTCATACAACGCCACATCCCAGTTCCAGTCGAGCCCGTTTTCTGCGAAGGCCTTGTTAAAGGAGATGCGATGCCCGTCTTCGGTATCGGCCAGTGTTCCGTCTACATCAAAAATAATCGCTTTTATAGTCATGATTGGTTAGTCGTTAGTCGTTAGTCGTTAGTCGTTAGTCGTTAGTCGTTAGTCGGAGAAGATGTTTCCTCAGTCCTCAGTCCTCAGTCCTCAGTCCTCAGTCCTCAGTCCTCAGTCCTCAGTCCTCAGTCCTCAGTCCTTCATTCAGGAGCAGGAGATTCATCTCCGTAGCTCCGTGGGAATGCCCTTGCGGCATCAGTCCTGGTTCTATCTCATTCCCGGCAGCTTGCCAGCCATGCTGCGCATCATCTTGGCCATGCCACCCTTGGAAAACATCTTCATCATTTTCTGCGTTTGCTCAAACTGGTTGAGCAGCTGATTGACATGCATCACCTTCACGCCTGCACCCTCTGCAATACGCCGTTTGCGCGAGGCTTTGATGAGTTCCGGGCGGCTGCGTTCCAGCGGGGTCATCGAGTTAATGATGCCTTCCAGGCGATTGATGGATTTGTCGTCCACCTTGGAGTCGGCCGCAGCCTGGCTGAGTTGTGCGGGCAGCTTGTCCATCAGCGCGGACATGCCGCCCATCTTGCGCATCTGCACAAACTGCATCTTGAAGTCGTTTAGATCGAAGCCCTTGCCGGCCTGCATCTTTTTGGCAAGCTTTTCGGCCTCACCCTGATCCACGCCGCGTTGCGCTTCTTCCAGCAAAGACAGCACATCGCCCATGCCCAGTATGCGCGAAGCCATGCGCTCTGGGTGGAAGGCTTCCAGACCTCCGGGCTTCTCGCTGACGCCGATAAACTTGATCGGTTTGCCGGTAATCTGGCGCACCGACAGGGCGGCGCCGCCGCGCGAGTCTCCGTCCAGTTTGGTGAGGATGATGCCGGTGAGCGGCAGTGCTTCGCCAAAGGCTTTTGCGGTGTTTACCGCATCCTGTCCGGTCATCGCATCCACGACGAACAGGGTCTCGATCGGTTTGAGCGAGGCGTGCAGCTGCTTGATTTCCGCCATCATCGCTTCGTCGATGGCCAGGCGGCCGGCGGTGTCCACGATCAGCACGTCGTGATGATGTTTGCGTGCAAAGTCCAGTGCGGTCAGCGCGATGTCCTGCGGGCGCTGCGAAATGTCGGAGGAGAAGAAATCGATATCGAGCTGTCTGGCCAGCGTGCGCAACTGCTCAATGGCCGCCGGGCGATAAATGTCGCAGCTGACCAGCAGCACTTTTTTCTTGTTCTGTTCGCGCAGTAGCTTGGCAAGTTTGCCGCAGGTGGTGGTCTTGCCCGCGCCCTGCAAGCCGGCCATCAGAATCACGGCGGGCGGCGTGGTGGTGAGATCGAGCGCATCGTTGTGCTCGCCCATCAGTCTGGTGAGTTCGCGATGGACCACGCCGATGAAGGCCTGGCCTGGGTTCAGGTTGCCGATGACCTCCTGTCCCAGTGCGGCCTGCTTGACCGAGGCGGCCAGTTCCTTGACGACAGGCAAGGCCACGTCGGCTTCGAGCAGCGCCATGCGCACTTCGCGCAGCGCATCCTGAATATTGCTCTCGGTGAGGCGCGCCTGCCCGCGCAGGTTTTTAATGACACCAGAAAGACGTTGCGTCAAATTGTCCAGCATATCCGTCCTTGTGGGGAATCAAAGTAAATGATGTAGAATCTGCGAAGTCTAAAACATTCTGACAAAAAATGTCCAATCTTCTCCTGTCGCTTTTCGCTTTTGTCACCTATTCCCTGCTGGCTGCCTATTTCTGGCACGCGCATGCGCGCGGCGAATGCGATGAGCGTTGCCGCGGCACGGTCGGACACCTGTCGCTGTTCCCGATAGCGCTGCACGGCTATCTGCTGTGGAGCGGCATTTTTTCGGGGGGCGGGATTGATCTGGGTGTGTTCAATGCGCTCTCGCTGATAGCCTGGTTGACGCTGCTGGTGTACTGGGTGGCGCGTTTCTTTTATCCGATAGGTGGATTGCAGGCGCTGGTGTTGCCGCTGGCGGCCGTAACGCTGTTATTGCCGGGCGTATTCCCCGCAGACCATCAGTTGACGCATACGGAATTGCCGGCGTTCAGGGTGCATATCGCGGTTGCGATGCTCGCTTACAGCCTGTTTACCATCGCCATGCTGCATGCGGTGCTGATTTCTCTGGTGGAGAAGCGCCTGCACCATGCGAATTTGCCGCGTGTACTGCGCAGTCTGCCGCCGCTGCTGACGATGGAAAGTTTGCTGTTCCGCATGATAGGCATAGGTTTCGTGCTGCTGACGCTGACGCTGGTGTCAGGCGTGCTGTTTTCCGAAGAAATTTTCGGCAAGGTCTGGCAGTTCAATCATAAGGTACTGTTCGGTTTGCTGTCGTGGTGTGTGTTCGCCGTGTTGTTATGGGGGCATCATTACTACGGCTGGCGAGGTAAGATCGCCGTGCGCTGGACGGTGAGCGGTTTTATATTCCTGCTGATGGCCTATCTGGGCAGCAAGTTCGTATTAGAGCTCATGCTGCATCGCTAATCCTGTTGATTATCAAGGCGCTTGCTACAAGGCGCGCTTGTGTCGTAGAATGCCCGCCCTTTCGTGGTGATGGGTTCGCGCAGGCGGGCGCATGGCTGGCGAATACAAGGTGATGTCACTCCCTGGTGTTGCGGGAATCACTTTTCCGGCAAAACATTACCCTGCACATGAGTGCATAGGTCTTTTAGGCTAATAATTTAGATAGGTTTTTTATGGTCATCATTCGTCTTTCCCGTGGCGGTTCAAAGAATCGTCCGTTCTACAATGTGGTCGTTGCTGATTCACGCAATCGTCGCGATGGTCGCTTCATCGAGCGCGTAGGTTTCTACAACTCGATCGCCAATGAAAAGCAGGAAGCATTGCGCCTGGATCTGGCGCGCGTAGCTTTTTGGCAAAGCAAGGGCGCGCAATTGAGCGACGCTGTTGCCAAGCTGGTTAAACGTGCCGCCGGTGCAGTTGTTGCAGCCTAACGAACCCGAACCCATGGTGATCATGGGTCGCGTTGCATCTGCCTTCGGCATACGCGGCTGGGTGAAAATCCAGCCATTCAGCGAGTACGTCGACAGTCTGCTGGGTTACAAGTCCTGGTATCTGGGGCATGAAAACGGCCCGTGGCGTGAAGTGAGCGTGGCTCAGTGTGAGACGCATGACAAGACGCTGGCCGCGCAATTCCCCGACTGCCCGGATCGCACTGCGGCCGAAAAGCTGAAGGGCCTGTTGATCGCCGTGCCGCGCAGCAGTCTGCCGAAGCAGGATGAGGGTGAATACTACTGGGCGGACTTGATCGGCATGTCGGTGGTGAACGGGGCAGGCGATACGCTGGGTACGGTAGCCGAGTTGCTGGAGACGGGCGCGAATGACGTATTGATCGTGCGTGGCAAAGGCCCGGATGTACTGATTCCGTTTCTGAAGAATGTCATTGGACAGGTTGATCTGGCCGCCAGAGTGATACATGTCGATTGGTCGGCGGAACTGTGATATTTGACGTCATCACTCTGTTCCCGCAGATGTTCGATGCGCTGACGCAATGTGGTATCACGCGTCGTGCAGCGGAACAGGGGCGCTATGTGCTCAAGACGTGGAATCCGCGTGACTTCACGACAGACAATCATCGCACGGTAGATGATCGCCCTTACGGCGGTGGTCCCGGCATGGTGATGCTGGGCGAACCGCTGGCTGCCGCGATCAATGCTGCGAAGCAGCGTCAGGCGGCGAGTGGCGTGGCTAGGAGCCGCGTGGTGTATTTGTCGCCCCAGGGCCGGCTGCTGACGCATGCAGTGGTAAAGGAAATGGCAGCGCAGCCCGAAGAAGGGTTGATACTGCTGACCGGACGTTATGAAGGTGTGGACGAGCGCCTGATTCGTCAGATGGTGGATGAAGAAATTTCCATCGGTGACTATGTGTTATCCGGTGGCGAGTTGGCGGCGATGGTGCTGATGGATAGTCTGGTGCGGCAATTGCCCGGTGTATTGGGTGATGCCGATTCAGCGGAGCAGGATTCGTTTGTGCAGGGCTTGCTGGATTGTCCGCACTACACCCGCCCGGAAATTTTTAATGGTGAGGCCGTGCCCCCGGTGTTGTTGTCTGGCAATCATGCCGAGATACAGCGCTGGCGGCTTTACCAGTCGTTGGGCAGGACGTGGTTGCGCAGGCCTGATTTACTGGCCGGGCGTGATTTGACAAAAGAGGAATCTGGTCTTCTGGCTGTATTTCAGGATACCGATAGAAGTTCAAAATCCTAAGCGAGACAAGGCGCGAGAGAAATTTTAGCGCGCTGCATATGAGATATATGTAAGCGATTAAATTTGTTGAGCAACGCAGTATCGCAACGGAGTTTGGATTTATAGCGGTGTCCTGCAGAAGGAACAAGATCCGATAACCAAGGAGCAGTAAAGTGAATTTGATCGCAATTTTGGAACAAGAAGAAATCGCCCGTATGGGTAAAGTTATCCCTGATTTTGCACCTGGCGACACCGTTGTGGTCAGTGTGAATGTGGTCGAAGGCGAGCGCAAGCGCGTTCAGGCCTTCGAAGGTGTGGTGATTGCCAAGCGCAATCGCGGTTTGAACTCCGGCTTTATCGTGCGCAAGATTTCCGCAGGTGAAGGCGTGGAGCGTACATTCCAGACGTATTCCCCGACGATCGCTTCCATCGAAGTGAAGCGCCGCGGTGCGGTACGTCGCGCCAAGCTGTACTATTTGCGCGATCGTTCAGGCAAGTCGGCACGTATCAAGGAAAAATTGCCCGCGCGCAAGGTAAAGAATGTAGCAGCAGCGTAAGTCGGCTGTTTGTTTAAAAAAACGGGAGGCCTGGCCTCCCGTTTTTTATTATCATGACGACATGGATTATCAGGCAAAACTTTCAGCGCCCTTTGGCATGCTGGGCATCCGTTGCGACGACGAGGCACTGACCGGCATCGATTTTCTTCATGCAGGCGAACAGCCGCAGCGCGCCACCAGCGCACTGGCTGAAAACGTGTGCGGGCAACTGTTGTGTTACTTTGAAAATCCCGATGTCGAATTCCTGATTCGGCTCAAACTAACGGCAACACCCCATCGGCAAAAGGTCTGGCAGGCCATGCTATCCATCCCGCGCGGTGAGACCCGCAGCTATGGCGAGCTGGCGACTGAGCTGCATTCCAGTGCGCGGGCGGTCGGCCAGGCCTGCGGCGCCAATCCCATCCCCATCGTCATCCCCTGTCATCGTGTGGTGGGCCGGGCCGGGCTGGGTGGCTTCATGCACCATGCCAGCGGCGACCCTGTAGAGATTAAACGCTGGCTGCTTGCACATGAACAACGCTGAGTTGCTGGACGAATTCTGCGACAACCTGTGGCTGGAAGACGGCCTGTCGCGCAATACGCTGGAAAGTTACCGCCGCGATCTGAACAAGTTCGCCGCCTGGCTGGAAAAGCAGCCCGCTGGCCTCTCTCCCACGTATGCTGGGGGAAGGGGTGCGGTTGCGCTGCGCGAGAATAATGCTACGCTGCTGCAAACCACGCACGGCGATATACAAGGCTATCTTGCCGACCTTTACGCCTTGCAGCGTGCCAGTTCCACCGGGCGCAATCTGTCCAGTCTCAAGCGGCTGTTTCGCTATCTGCTCAGGCAAGGCAAAATTTCCACCGATCCCACGTTGCAAATCGATACGCCTAAATTGCCGCGTACTCTTCCAAAGAGTCTGGGCGAGGCGGATGTCGAGCTGCTGCTGGCTGCGCCCGATACACAAACCCCACTGGGACTGCGCGACCGCACCATGTTTGAGGTGCTATATGCCAGTGGTCTGCGCGTGTCCGAGCTGGTAAGCCTGCGCATCGCTCAGGTGAGCATGGATATGGGTGTGGTGCGGGTGATGGGCAAGGGCAACAAGGAGCGTCTGGTGCCTTTGGGCGAGGAGGCGTTGGACTGGTTGCGTGACTATCTGCAGGACGGGCGCGGGGTGCTGCTGGGCAGGAAGGTGAGCGACGATTTGTTTGTGACCGCACAGGGCTGCGGCATGACGCGGCAGATGTTCTGGTATCTGATCAAAAAGCACGCACGGGCCGGCGGACTGAACAAGCCGCTGTCGCCTCATACCCTGCGCCACGCCTTCGCCACACATCTGTTGAATCATGGTGCTGACTTGCGCGTGGTGCAGATGTTGCTGGGGCATGCAGACATTTCCACCACCCAGATATATACGCATGTGGCGCGGGAGAGACTGAAACAGCTGCATGCGAAGCATCATCCGAGGGGGTAGCGATTCCCTCTCCTCTTGCGGGATAACCAGCGACTTGGCTGCGGTTGTATGCAGCCTAGTCGAATGGCTAGTTGTTTCATCCAGAGGGCTGGGGAGAGGGGCTTTTCAGGCCGTTCGTCCTGAGCTTGTCGAAGGGGGCGGTCGTCATTCCCGCGAAAGCGGGAATCCAGTCAAAACCAACACCGCCGGGGGTAGCCCGGCAGCTAGTCACTTTTCTTGTCTTGCCAAGAAAAGTAACCAAAAGAAATCGCCCCCGGTTTGCCGCCGCTACGCGGTCCCCTGCGTTGCTCGACTGGTCAGGCGGCTGCGGAACTCGCGCTATGCGCTCAGACAGTCCTCGCCGAAAACCCCTGACCAGCCTCCGCTACTCGGCGGCGCACAGGGGAAAGAAAGTCAAAAGCGAAAAACAGACATTGCGGGCGTTGCCCGCCATGTCTGTTTTGTAGGGTGCGCCAGGCGAAATATTTTTCCAATATAGCAAAGATAAATCTTTGCGCAAATAGGATTGTGCAATAACGATTGTGATGTATGATGCCCACAGGTTGTTAGATAAATTACTTCTGAGGGATATATGAAAACTAAAGACAAGCAAAAAATCAGCTTCCGCGTATCTGAAATATTGCTGGCTATATTTAATAATGAAATTTTGGCGCTGCCCCTTGCTCGCGACCAGTTTCTCAATAACTTGATAAAAGTAGAGTGCGAGTATTTGGCAAAAGATATGGAAGGGAAGAGGCTGTCAAACGAAGCAAAAGTATTTATAGCAAACAAGCTCAGGAGCATGGAAAAAGGGACGCGTCCTGTTAGTGTAATGCTTGATGTTGACGTGGCAGCACGCCTCAATGAAATTGTAGGTAAAACTAATATTGTCAGAGATGCGTTTGTAAATAGAGTTATCTATTTCTTCCTCATGACGGATAAATTGCAAAAATATTTAGGGCTTGGTCGTTATGTAAGTGGCATCAATAATATTAATGGAAATATTCCGCTTTCGCCTATCAAGTTAATTGAAGACGCATTGACAGCACCATTCCATTACCTAAGAAATGAATTGGCTGAGCATGACGAGAAGCTGTACCTCCTTATATTAGAAGACAAGTTGGTCGGCTTTACTTGTTATGCAGAATATTCTGATCTTCCGGGTACAGAGGAATATAAGCATCAAATGGAAAAATTTATGAATTCAATATAAAGGAGATTGCGGTGGGATACTCAAATCATGCAAAAGTACAAGCGCAACGTCGTGGCATTAGTCAAGAATTAGTTGAAGTCATTGATGCTTATGGTGAAGAAATCAAATCAAATCGTCAGTGCAAAATATTAAGGTTAGGGAAGCGAGGAATTGACGAAATCAAAAATGATTTTTCCCCTCTATGGAGAACGTTTCGCGACAAAAGTGGCGTAGTATTGGTAATTGCTGAAAACGGGGGTAAGGTTACGGCTAAACACCAATATAAGCGGCTCTGGAAAAAATTGCCGTTAAGCGCGAAGCGTGATTAAGTATGAATAATAGTCGTGCTGGAATATTCAAAGGGGATATTATGTTCAGATTATTTTGTTTAGTGATGATGTCTTTCTTGTTTTCGGGGTGCCAAGCCATGATCAAACCGGAGGCAATGAATGAGATAAGCAACCGTTTTAATATTGCTAAGGAACAACGGGAACAAAATGCTAAAGTAGGCAAAATAACGTGGGTTCAAGCTCAAAGAGAAATTAAGGATTTGGATAAAGGCGTAAAAGAAAGACTTGACGCCACTGGAGCTATTCACACATGGCGATATGATTCTGGCGATGAGGAATATTATGCTTACTGTATTGCCTTAGCTGAGCGGCTTGACCGGAAACAAATCTCCTTTGCTGAATTTTATGCCTTGAGAATTGAGCGTTTTAATGCAATTGAAGCAAGGCGCCAGTCGCAATATAACCAGCAACTGCTAATTCAGAACAGTCAGATGCAAGCACCAAGTTATGGAAATCAACGAGGTGGTGTTACGTGTTTTAAAGAGCGCGAATGGACGTCTGGCCTTAACAAAAATTGTGTATATAGTTGTTTGGGAAGTGAGGCGGTTCAAACTGTAAGCGCTGCGGAACTCTGCCCAATTTCAATTGTGCGATAAAAAGGAAGGCGTCCTCCCGGTCTACCACCGGCGGTTTGGCTTCCCTTTTCTCCATCATCTGTTTCTTCACGCGTTAGAATGAACGCCATCCAGCGGCTAGCCGCCAAATTCGCAGAGACATGCCATGATCGAAGAGCGTTTAGTAAACATAGAGACAAAAATCTCCTTTCAGGAAGACCTGATAGAGGAGCTGAATAAGGTTGTCTATCAGCAGCAACAAAAATTGAGTCAGCTTGAGGCGGTTTGTAAGTCACTCGCAGGGCATATTCAGTCGCTGGCCGAAGCAGGGAATGAGAGCAAGGCTACGACCGAAATGCCGCCTCACTATTAGGGCGGTATCCGCCCGAATTGCAGGCCGGAAGCTATCGCTGCTTCGCCAGTTCCCGCTCAATGCTGATCCCCACCATCCTGCAATTGCGTATTGCCTGTAACTTGGCGACGCTGACCTTGACCCACGGTGCGTTGAAATCCTTGAGGATGATCTGTGCGATGTGTTCGGCCAGCGTTTCCAGCAGAGAAAAATGGCCTTCGCTCAATACCGTCTGGATGTGCTGTGCGACATCAGCATAATCGAGCGCGTCATTGATGTCGTCGCTGAAGCAGGCGCGGCTGTTGGGCAGCGCGATGTCCAGGTCGAGTTGCAAGGTTTGCGGCACGAGTTTTTCCCGTTCGTAAATGCCGATCAGGGTGGTGACTTTGAGCTCGCGTATGAAGATGATGTCCATGTATTTCCGCTAGTTGGTGGCTATGTGGCGAATCGCGTAGAATTCGCTTCTTCCGGATTTTAAGGTATTCCCGATGTTGACCCTAGTTTTTATTGTTGCAGCCTATCTGTTGGGCTCGATTTCATTTGCAGTGGTGACCAGCAAGGTCTTTGGCATTGCAGATCCGCGCACTTACGGCTCCGGCAATCCCGGCGCCACCAATGTGTTGCGCAGTGGCAAGAAAGCCGCCGCCGCGCTGACGCTGCTGGGCGATGCGGCCAAGGGCTGGCTAGCGGTGGCGTTGGCGATGCATTTTGCCAGCCACGATGCGCAAGGCGTGCTGCTGGTTGCGCTGGTCTTTTTGGCTGTATTCCTGGGACATGTATTCCCGATCTTCCTGAAATTCAAGGGTGGCAAGGGCGTGGCGACGGCATTGGGCGTGCTGCTGGCGTTGAACATCTGGCTGGGCCTGGCTGCCCTGGCGACTTGGCTGGTGATCGCGCTGGTGTTTCGCTTGTCGTCGCTTGCCGCGCTGATGGCGGCTGTCGGCGCACCGATCTATGCGATGGTGCTGGGCCTGCCCGGCGTGTGGGTGCTGGCGTCCGCCGTCATGTCCATGCTGCTGATCTGGCGGCACAAGAGCAACATTCAGAATTTGATGAGCGGCAAGGAAAGCAGGATAGGCAAGAAAGCCGTTTAGCGGGTGGGCTGCGAGTTTCAATCAGGTTTTCGGATTCGGTCCGATAAATCCCTCCTCGGAGTCGGGTTAGACCGCATATTATTGTATGATAATATTCAGTATTAACTGTTGGAGAAATCATGCGCCCGGCACAACTTCAGGCGGTACTTGACCGCGAATTCATGAGCGCCCGAGATGGGCAGCATACCCCGGTCATGCTTTGGGGGCCGCCTGGCGTGGGAAAATCCCAGATCATCGCTCAGGTCGCAACCCGCCATGCCGTACCCATGATAGATATACGCCTGTCGCAGATGGAGCCATCCGATTTGCGCGGCATTCCCTTCAGGATAGCCAACCGGGTTGAATGGGCCGTGCCGTCCATGTTGCCGGACATTGAGCGCCATGGCCCGGCAGGCGTGCTGTTCCTGGATGAGATTACCTCCGCTCCGCCCAGTGTTTCGGCCGCTGCCTATCAATTGATACTGGATCGCCGTCTGGGTGCGTATGAAGTCCCCGCAGGCTGGGCGATCTTCGCTGCCGGCAATCGTCAGGGCGACCGGGGGGTGACGTACACCATGCCGGCGCCTTTGGCCAACCGCTTTTCTCATTTCGAGATTGAGGCTAACCTCGATGACTGGGTGAGTTGGGCCTACGCCAACGGTATCGATGAACGGCTGATTGGATTTTTGCGCTTTCGTCCGGAGCGCCTGTTCGATTTTGATCCCGCGCATAATCCTGTCGCCTTCCCCAGCCCGCGTTCCTGGGAATTCGCCCATCGCGCCTTGCAGAAATTCGGCGATGCGCCGGAATTGCTGCTGGCCACGTTACAGGCGTGCGTCGGTCCTGCGGCCGGGCTGGAACTCAATGCCTTCGTTGAAAATCTGGACCGCATGCCGGATCTGGATGCGATACTGAGAGGTGAGCTGGTGGAAGTGCCGCGCGAGGTGGATCTGCAATACGCCGTGGCCTCGGCGCTGGTCGGGCGCGCAGCGCGGGTGCGGGATCGCAGTGATGCACGTGAAATTCACGGGCATATTCTCGATTACGCCAGCCGCTTTCCGCTGCGCGAAATGGGGGTCATGCTGGTGTCTGATATGCATCGCGCCATAGGACAGCGGTTATTTGCCGTGCCGCAGTTTTCCACCTGGGCGAATGCGGTGGCGGATGTCATGCTCTATCAGCGTTAGGGCATGGATCTTCACGACATAGAGACCAAGCTGACGGCGGCCCGCACCCGATTGATTCTGGACAAGCCGTTTCTGGGAGCCCTCGCCTTGCGTCTGCCGATGATTGCGGCCGATCCGGCATGGTGTCAGGCCACCAGCACCGATGCGCGCAGTTTTTATTACAACCCGGCTTATATCGATGCCCTGAGCATGGAGCAGACGCAGTTCGTGCTGGCCAATCAGGCGCTGCATTGTGCGCTCTCGCATTTTTCGCGCCGGCAGCATCGCAATCGGTTCCGTTGGGATATTGCCTGCGATCATGCCATTAATCCGCTTCTGGTCAGTGATGGGCTCAGACCTCCTCCGGGCACACTGGTGCTGGAATGTTTTGAAGGGATGACGGCAGAGGAGATTTATCCGTGCATCGAAGAAAACAACAGCGACGAGCCCGAGGAACAGCCCCGCCACGAGGGTGATGGACGCGGCGACACGCAAGAGCAAGCGCAGGGTCAAAAGCCGGACGATGCAGAGAATGCACAAGGTGCGCCCCGGCCGCAGCCGCTGAGCGCCAGCGAGCAGGAAGCGCTGTCAGCACAATGGCAGCAGCGTCTTGCCGGTGCTGCGCAGCAGGCGCAACAGGCGGGCAAGCTGGGCGGCATTCTGGGTCGTATGGTCGGTGAGTTGATGCAGCCCAAATTGCCATGGCGCTTGCTGCTCGCCCGTTACATGACGCAATGCGCGCGCGATGATTACAGCTATATGCGTCCATCCAGACGCGAAGGCTCCATGATATTGCCCTCATTGAGGAGTGCTCAGGCCGATATTCTGGTGGTGCTCGATACCAGCGGCTCGATCTCTGAGCAGGAAATCGATGAATTCATGAGTGAAATCAACGCAATAAAAGGGCAGCTGCGCGCGCGTATTACACTTCATGCCTGTGACACTGCGCTGGATGCGGGCGGCCCCTGGCTGTTTGAGCCCTGGGACGAATTCAGGTTGCCCAAGGCCATACAGGGCGGGGGTGGCACCGACTTCAGGCCGGTTTTCGAGTGGGCTGCACGTCAGGGGCGCGAGCCGGATTTATTGCTGTATTTTACCGACGCCTTAGGGGATTTTCCGTCGTTTGAGCCTGCCTTTCCTGTGCTCTGGCTGATAAAGGGACGTGCGCCTGTACCCTGGGGGCAGCGCATACAATTGAATTAAGGGTGGACATGTCGGAACTGGCACCGGAAGACGAATTGCGTCTCAATGTGATGATGGCCGGGGATATTCAGGCCGTGCGCATCGACGAGGCTGCCATGGTTGTTTACGGCTTATCTTCGCGTGGCGAGGCGGCCATCAGATTGCATCCGACCGGGCGCCCCGAGCAATATCTGCGTCGAGTGCGCGAGATGCTGGCTGGTAGCGCTACAGGCTCTCCGGGCGGCTACCCTGTCTATTTGCACGGCTGGACGCGCATGGGGCAGGCGCGCGACAAGGGGCTAGATTGCCTGCTGCTGCTCGGAGAAACAGAGGCGGTGGTGTCGGTGGCTTATTCAAATGGCCTGACAGACGAGCTGGCACGACGCGTGTGGTGGGCCATGCCGGCGGCAGACAATGCGCGCCGCATGCTGGAGCGTGAGTGTGTGGTCCAGGGAAAAATGGGCAGAGTGCTGGCCGAATACCTCATCGAGTATTTGCCGTTTGAAAACAACCCGCACACGATTATCGATACAGTCCGGCTCGTGTTGCAACCGGGGCTGGTTGATGAGGCGGTGCGCAAAAAGCTGTGGAACAGGGGAGCTATCGATAATGCCTACCATGTAGGTTTTCTCGAAACCATGCCGGATGATTTGCCGACAGCCGTTTCACCACGCGGGGACTGGCATGAACTGAACGTGAAACTGGCGGCAATGGGGGATCATCCGTATGCGTTACAGCTTGAGCGCAGCCTGTCAGCCAGGGGGCAGGCATTCCTGCAGACCAGTGAAGCGATGCTGCGCTACCCGGCAGACAGGGATGTAGTGAATAAGCTGCTCAATGCGCTGGCGGCCTATTTTTCCACGCTCTGGAACGCAACGGCCTGCGGCGATGCATCGGTCAATGGGATTCTTGCAGGTGCGGATGCATTTTGCCGGGATACTGCGTCATCGGCAGGGCAATTTCTGAAGCGATTCCCGGAATACGCACCGGAAGTACGCGCCATGCAGGCTTTGTCCTGCATGAATAGCGACGTAGCTGCACCCGTTTTGTCGCGCAGCACAGCCAGCGGCACGCTGATGCGGCAGAAGCTCGAGCCGATTACGACGCCCATCCTGCAGCAAATCGCAATCCTGCGCGGACAGGAGTACAGCGCTTCCGAACCGAGACGCCGCCCGCGCAAATGAGATCCGGATTCAGGAAGTTATTTCCTGCAAGTTCCAGCGCGGTTTGACGTTAAAGCGATATTCTTTCAGGCCTTGCTGCTGCGCGAGCCGTAACGCGCCGGCAAAGGCGATCATCGCGCCGTTGTCGGTGCAGAATTCCAGATCGGGATAAAACACGCGGCCGCCGCGCCGGCTGATGTCGTCGCTCAAACGACTGCGCAGCAACTGGTTTGCGCCTACGCCGCCTGCCACCACCAGTTGAGACAGTTTCGTTTGGGCTAAAGCCGCCCGCGCCTTGTGCGCCAGCACGTCGATGATGGCCTCCTGTGTCGCATAAGCGATATCGGCGCGGGTTTGATCCGTCATTTCGTTTTGCCTGACCAGCGTCAGCACTGCCGTCTTCAATCCGCTGAAGCTGAAATCCAGATTGCCGCTGTGCAGCATAGGGCGGGGCAGTTTGTAGCGTCCGGGGCGACCCAGCGCAGCGAGTCTGGCCAGCGCAGGTCCGCCCGGATAACCCAGGCCCAGCAGTTTCGCGCTCTTGTCGAAGGCCTCGCCTGCCGCATCATCGACTGTTTCACCCAGCAGTTCATATAGTCCCACGCCATCCACGCGCATCAATTGCGTGTGTCCGCCCGATACCAGCAGCGCGACGAAGGGGAATTCGGGTGCGGGATCGGACAGCAGCGGTGAGAGCAGATGGCCTTCCAGATGATGAATGCCGATGGTGGGTATGTCGAGCGCATAGGCGAGCGCATTGGCGACGCTGGCGCCGACCAGCAGCGCCCCGCCCAGTCCCGGGCCCTGGGTGTAGGCAATCGCATCCAGTTGTTCCAGCGACACGTTTGCGTCTGTCATCACCTGGCGCACCAGCGGAATGACGCGCTGCACGTGATCGCGGGAAGCGAGTTCGGGAACGACGCCGCCGTATTCGCCGTGCATGGCAATCTGGGTGTGCAGTGCGTGCGACAGCAATCCGCGCCCCATTTGATAGAGCGCGATGCCTGTTTCATCGCAAGAAGATTCAATTCCAAGTGTAATCAAAGACATTGTGTGCTTTCGGATCAGGCCGCATTGTAAAGAGAAAAGTGAGCAAATGGACTGCCTGTAAATAATTACAGGAATATTTCAGAAAAGAGTTGACGGCGAAGTTTGAATCTCTATAATGCGCACCTCTTCGCTGCCGAGTAAGCAGTTGGCGCGAATGCTCTTTAAAAACTAATTAAA
>Ga0209231_1000537_pt1 | contig 20453 bp, 17 predicted proteins | sample Deesub45470m_DNA_FD_188086 | JGI IMG/M metagenome (GOLD analysis project Ga0209231, IMG submission 188086) | Deep subsurface microbial communities from North Pacific Ocean - 450_OLKR46/470m Metagenome (SPAdes) (version 2) | ecosystem: Environmental > Terrestrial > Deep subsurface > Unclassified ... | reverse complement strand
ACCGAGGATCTGGTCGAACAGGGCTTTCCGATCTTCATCGCCTATTATCTCGACCATATCGCTGACGGGACGCAGATATTCCCGGGGTTGAACGCTGCGCTCGATCAACTCGCGGCGCGCGGGGTCAAGCTCGCGGTCTGCACAAACAAGGCCGAGGGGCTGGCCCGGCGCTGTATCGACGAGCTCGGCTGGGCGAACCGCTTCGACGCGCTGGTCGGCGGCGACACCCTGCCGGTCCGCAAGCCCGACCCCGCGCCGCTGTTCGAGGCGATTGCCCGCTGCGGCGGCGGGCGCGCAGCCTATGTGGGCGATTCGATTACCGACACCGATACGGGGCGCAACGCCAACATCCCGACGGTTGCGGTCAGCTTCGGGTTTTCGGACCGGCCGCCCGAACAGCTTGATGCCACGGCGTTGATCGATCATTTCAATGATCTGATCCCGACGCTCGAACGGCTCGGGCAGGCGGGTGCATGGCTCAGTTGCTCGATCTGCGCCTCATCGACGTTCGTGGCGCGACAGAAGCGCGGCTATGTCCAGTGCGATGGCTGCGGGTCGAACGAGCGTGCGCGGCTGCTCTGGATGATGCTCGAGAAAGAAGGACTTCTCCAGCCCGGCAGGCGCGTTCTCCACATCGCCCCCGAACGTGCGTTCGCCGAACGGCTTCATGCGATCTGGGGGGATGGTTACGAGCCGGTCGACATCGATCCGTCCAACTACGCCTTCGCGCCGAACATCCGTCGCATCGATCTGGTCGAGGACGCCGCGAAACTTCCGTCGGGCCATTATGACGCGATCATCCATTCGCATGTGATGGAGCATATCCCCTGCGACATCACCGCAGTCCTCTACCATCTCCACCGGGCGTTGAAGCTGGATGGCAGGCAGATTTGCTGCGTGCCCATCATCCGCGATGGTCATTACGCAGAGGATCTCGGGCCTATCGCTGCCGATGAGGCGACCCGGCGTTTTGGGCAGGGTGACCATGTCCGGACTTTCGGCGGCAAGGATGTCCAGCGTACGCTGGGCATGCTTTTCGCGCTGCCGCAGGACTATGACCTTACTGCGACTTTTGACGAGGCGACGCTGATCCGGAACAACATCCCCCGGATCAACTGGCGCGGCTGGTCGCCCAATTCGGTACTGGTGATCGAAAAGGACGCCATGCTGCTGAAACCCTGATGGCTCAGCGCCGCCAGGCGACGATCGAGACGGGGAAGTGGAAGCGGATGCCATCCGGCGCATGTCGGGCCTGCACGCCGATCCGGTCCGCTCCTTCCGCGATATCCGTATCGAACATCGCGTTCAGCGCTTCCATGTCGTCGGCGTCGGCCAGGGCCGCCAGCAACCCCTCCAGCCGGTAGCTGTCGACGCTCAATTCGGTCAGGCCCACCGCCCGTCCCAGGTTCCGTAGCTGTTCCAGGGTCAGCGCACTGGTGTGCGACGGGTCCCGCAGCGTCTCCATCATGTCATAAGCGGCTTGGCTTTCCGGAGCCGGGGTCGCATCGATCACGACGATCCGTCCATCCGCACGACAGACACGCCGCATCTCGGCCAAAGCAAGGCCCGCTTTGCGGAAATGGTGAAAACTGTAGCGGGTGACGACCGTGTCGAAAGCGCCGTCGTCGAAGGGCAGCGCAGTGGCATCGCCGATCCGCCAGTCCAGATTGGCGAGGCCGGCGCCGGCCTGACGCGCGCGAGCCTGCTCGATCATCGCCGGGGTCAAATCGATTCCAGTGACATGCGCGGCATAGACCGCCGCCGTGCAAGCGACGATGCCGGGGCCACAGGCGACATCGAGCAGCCGGTCGGTTGGAGCGATTGCCGCCGCCGTCAGCAGGCGCGCCATGCCATGCTCTTCGGAATGGATCGGCAGTTCGGCAAAGGGCTGGGCCCAGCGGGTGAACTGACTGATGATCCTGTCATTATGCCGCGCGTCGTCGTGCATTACGTCCTCCAATGTCGGACGTCGCTATAGCCAAGGCGGAAGTGGCCGACTAACGTAGTTCGGTCATATATGAGCTCTGATCGGCCAATGCGCACTCTCGACCAGCCCGCGACCCGTATCGCGCTTGAAGATTATGGACTGGCCCGGCCAAGCGGGCCGGCCTTTTCCTTTCGCGATCCTGAGCGCGCCATTTCCTACGACTGGCACGATCATCCCTATCATCAATTGATCTATGCGGTGGCGGGAACGGTGCAGATCGAGACGGCGCGTGCCCGCCATTTGTTGCCGACGGGGCGGGCGGCCTGGATTCCGTCCGGTCAGCGACACCGTACCCTCGTCCATGACGTAGACTCCGCCTCGCTCTATTTTGCGCCCGAAGCGGTTGCTGACGGGATAGGGCGGATTCGTATTCTTGTCGCGAGCCCGGTGATGCGGGAGATGATCCTCCATGCCCTGCGCTGGCCGCAGGGGGTCGCAGATCGCGATCCGGTTGCGCGGAGCTTCTTCCAGACATTGGCGCTGATGTGCGCCGAATGGCTTGAGAGTGAATTGCCGCTCAGCCTGCCCGGAGCAGAGCATCCGGGGATCGTCCGGGCGATGGATCTCGCGGCGACCGATCCGGCGGCAATCGACCTATCGGCGGCGGTCGCGGCAGCGGCGATGTCCGAGCGTAGCTTCCGTCGCGCCTTCCTGCGCGAAACCGGGATGGGGTGGCAGGCCTGGCTTGCCCAACTGCGTATCCTGCGCGCGATGGGCATGCTCGCCGATGGCGGACGGGTCACGGATGTCGCCGCGGAGGTCGGCTATGCATCGCTCAGCGCCTTCGCCAAGGCGTTCGCGCAACTCGCGGGGGAAAGCCCGGCCGTCTACCGTGCCCGGGTATCGAACCAGAGCTGCACCGCGTCCTTGGGGCGCAAGGTCAGCCGGCTGACCGGTTCGGGCTTGGGAATATCGGGATAGCGCAGGCGAAAGGCTCGGATGATGCTCGCGAGGATCAAGATGCCTTCCTGCTGGGCGAAACCCGCGCCGATGCAGATGCGCGGTCCCTTGCCGAACGGCATATAGGCGCGGCGGCAGGCCTCCGCCTCTTCCGGGTCGTCGAACCTCTCGGGCGCGAAGGCGTGCGGGCATTTCCAGTTGTTGCGATTGCGCTGGATCAGCCAGGGCGAGATCACGATCATCGCGCCCTTGTGGAGCAGCTTGTCGCGCATCGTCGTCGGCGCGGTCACCTCGCGGACGAGGAAGCTGACCGGCGGATAGAGGCGCAGCGTTTCGCGGAACAGGTTGCGGACGCCGCCGAGCGCGCGGAGATGTTCGAAGGCGATCGGCTGGCCTTGCGTTGCGCCGTCGATCTCGCCGATCAGGGCCTCCTGTAGATGCGGGCATTCGGCGAGCAGATAGAGCGCCCAGGTCATCGATGACGCGGCGGTCTCGTGACCCGCCAGGAAGATCGTCGAAACCTGCTCCATGATGTTCTGATAGGTGAAATGCTCGCCGGTCTCGGGATGGCGGGCCTCGAGCAGCGACTGAAGGATGTCGGCCTTCGCTTCGCCAGAGCCGCCATGCCAGGCATCGTAGCGGGCCTGAACGATCGGGCCGAACACGCTGTGGATCTCGGTGGCGGCGCGGATCGCACGGCGGCGATAGCCGAGCAGCGGCAGGCCGTAGAGCTTGAGCATCGCCCCCGGCTGGATGTTCTTCTGATAGCGGTGGAAGGCGTGGTAGATATGGTCGGCGCTGGCCTGGTCGAGCTTCACCGAGAAGATGGTGCGATAGATGATGTCGGCCGCGACATGCGTCATCAGCGGATCGACCGCGATCGGCTTCGACCGGTCCATTGCCATGATCGTCGCCAGTAGGTCATCGACCGCGCCCTGCATTGCCGGGAAGACGCGCTTCAGGTTGGTGTGGGCGAAGGCCGGATTGACCATCTCGCGCTGCTCTTCCCAGTCCTTGCCATTGGCCGAGAAGACGCTGTTGCCGATCAGCGGATCGAGCAGTTCGTTGAGGAAGCTGTGCTTGGGAAACACCTTCTCGCGGTCATCCATCACCCGGTCGACGACCGACAGGTCGTTGGCGATGAAGAAGTCGAGCTTTGGCAGGCGAATCTCGCCCATCTGCATCGTGTAGCTGCGGTCGAACAGCGTGTGAATCCAGCTGTTCCACCCCGTCAGGAAGCGCTTGAGCAGAGATGCCTTGCTCTTGTGCGGAACGGGGTAGGGCGGCGTGAACAGGCCGTCGCATTCGGGTGCGTCAGCCATCGTTCTCGGCCTTGAACGCATCGATCGATTCGGTCAGCGGTCGCGCACCCGAGCTGATCGCAAGATAGTCGAGCGGGGATATCCGGTCGAACGTCCGCAGATAATCGAAATGGGTTTCGTATTTGTTGCGGCGGCGCGCCTCGTACGTCGCGGGGTCGGAATATTTAAACCATCGCGGGCTGGTCTGGAACAGGCGGGCGCGGCGTGGTTGCGCACAGCTGATGCAGGGGTCGATGCCCGCGATGCAGGCGCCGTCGGTGATCGATCCGATGTCGAGCCAACGGAAATCGCCCTGGCCGACCTGTTCGAGCAGTTCGTGGAAGCGGCGGCTGTCCTTGCGGTTGCCGATCAGCGCGACGCAGGACCCTAGCGTCACCAGGCTGAACCGATCGGGTAACGTCCCTCCGCAGGCATCGAGCAGCCGCGCCATGATCGGCACCGCCAGGATCGATCCGTTGCTATGAGTGACGAACAATATCTCGTCCCAGTCCTCGTCGAAGCTGGCGAGAATCTGATCGGCAAACGCGGTCATGCGCTCGTCGACGTCGACAGGCAGGCGCTCGCTCGCGAGCGTATCGTTGAAGATGATGAAGCGCAGAAGCCAGAAGCCCTGGATCTTCTTCACCACGAACATACCGATGGCGACGCCGATGATCGCCGCGGCCGCCAGTCCCCAGATCGAGTCGAGAAGCATGACGAGCGGCACGCAGAGCAGCAGGCCGAACAGGATCGGCAGCAGGATTGTCGAGACGCCCGGATAGTAGAAGGCGAAGCGCACGCCCCATGGGAAACGCTTGACGATCGGCCAGTCGAGCAGCCGGGTGAAATTCCAATAGGCGGCGATCGAGCGCTTCAGCAGCGCCAGAGGGTTCTTGACCCAATGGGTGCGGACGACGTCGTCCCAGCCCAGGAACACGCAATCGGTGGTCGCATCGCTGGTCCTGTCCTCGATCGTCCAAGCGACAGAATGCGGCGGCTGTCGCCGACGCTTGCCGACCACGATCTCACGATCAGCCGTCTGCCCGAAGGCTTCGGCCTGTTCGGCATAGAGCTGGTGGTAGAAACGCGCACCTCTTGGATCGAAACCGCTGAGATAGAAGATTTTTCGCTTGAACCTCGGCATTGCCGCTGCTTACTCGACCCATGGCTGACAAAGAGCGTCAGTATTGCCTTTTCATGGACGGCACCAAGCATAATCGCAATGCGGGGTGCCGGGCGCACGACAATGCCTATGGTATCTACGGTGGCGGCACCGAATGGGATCGTCGGGCGGCCGACCTCTCCCTGTTCCGCCACATGCGGGCGAACCGCGATCCGCTGGCGCCGATCGTGCTGTTTTTCACAACAGTCTATGGCTGGTTCTTCTTCAATTATCACGGCCGCCCCTGGCGCGGGCAACTCGTCCGGAAGATATTCCGCCGCTATTGAGCCTTGGCTCGGCTGCCGTTATAACATTTGTATGACCAAACCCGTAAAGCTCGTCGCGATCGGCAATTCGACAGGCGTCGTCCTACCCAAGGATGTCCTCGCGCGTCTGCGCGCAGACCGCGGGGACACGCTTTATCTTAGCGAGGCAGCCGACGGCAGCTTTCGGATCACGCCTTATGACCCCGTCTTCGAAGAGCAGATGCTCGTGGCAGAGACGATCATGCGCGAAGACAGAGATATTCTTCGTATTCTCGCAAAATGACCGACTGGAAATGGGTGGCCATGTCCGTCGTGCAGGCGCTGCATGACCGGCAACTGGCGGAACACGGCGGGTTGGCCGGGGTGCGGGACCAAGGTGCGCTGGAATCCGCATTGGCGCGCCCTCATAATACGGCTGCCTATGGAGAGCCCGATGCCGCTGATGTTGCGGCAGCCTATGCTTTCGGCCTGGCTCGTAATCACGGATTTGCCGACGGAAACAAGCGAAGTGCGTGGATCGTCGCCCGCCTTTTTCTGATGCTCAACGATAGGGATTTGGCGTTCGATAAAGCGGACGCGCTGCATATGGTTCTCGATCTGGCTGCAGGCCGACTGACAGAAGAACAGGTCGCTTCGTGGTTTCGGGAGCGCATCCTCACAGTCTGATCGCAACCACCTTCGCTCTTGAAGCGTTCTCCCGCCAAATCATTGAGAGGAGAGCTTTTATGCGCATATCCCACGACGCTTTGGTGCTCGTCGCCGACGGCCGGAAATCGCTGTTTCTGCGCAACGAGGGCGATGGCGAATATATGAATCTCGTCGTCGAAGACCAGCACGCACAGGCGGGGCTGGAGGATCGCGACCTGAAGACCGATGCGCCCGGCCGCGCGATGAGTCAGGTCGGCGGTCGGCAGAGCACGATGGAAGAGCCCGACTATCACCAGATCGAGGAGGACCGCTTTGCCAAGGATACCGCGGCCCTGCTGTCCAAACGGGCACAGCGCAACGCGTTCGATCAACTCATCGTCGTAGCGCCGCCGCGCACACTGGGCGAGTTACGCCATCATTACGACAAGACCGTCGAGGCGAAGATCGTGGCCGAGGTCGACAAGGACCTCGTCAACCATCCTATCGATAAACTCGAAGGCGTGTTGAAGGCGTTGTAAGCGGCGGTCGAGGTCCTCGCGAAAGCTGAGGATTTCATATGTCTGGATTGAGAGAGCAGTGAGTTCCCGGCCTTCGCCGGGATCCCGTCACTCCTCGGTGTCGCCCTCGCCGCCGTCGGCGAGGTCTTCGCCGATAACGGCGTCATCGCTAGGCGCGATTTCTACGGTGCCATCACCCAGATGGGCTTCGGCTTCCTCTTCGCTCTCTTCGATCCGCGCTGCGCCGACGACATGCTCGTCCTTGGCGACGTGGAAGAGGCGAACGCCGGCGGAATTACGGCCGATGACGCGTGTGTCGCCCACCGACATGCGGATCAGCTTGGCCTGGTCGGTGACGAGCATGAGCTGCTCGCCATTATGTGCCGGGAAGCTTGCAACGACCGGGCCGTTGCGCTCCAGATTGTCGATATTGCCGATGCCCTGGCCGCCACGGCCGGTGCGGCGATATTCGTAGGCCGAGCTTCGCTTGCCATAGCCGTTCGCGCAGACCGTGAGGATGAACTCCTCGGCGTCCTCGAACTGCTTCATCCGGTCGGCGGGCAGGGTCGGCTCGGCTTCGTTATCCTTCCACGGCGCGGCGCGCAGATAGGCGTCGCGCTCTTCGGTCGTCGCGACGAAGCCTCTGAGGATCGACAGCGACATGACCTCGTCGCCGTCCTTCAGGGTGATCCCGCGCACGCCGGTCGAGGTTCTGCTCTGGAACTCGCGCACGTCGGTTGCCGCGAAGCGGATCGCACGGCCCTTGCGGGTCGCAAGAAGAACGTCCTCGTCCTCTGTAACGAGCGCCACGCCGATCAGGCGATCGGTCGCATCTTCTTCGAAGCGCATCGCGAATTTGCCGTTGGTCGGCACATTGGCGAAGGCATCCATGGAATTGCGGCGGACATTGCCGTGCGCCGTCGCGAAAACGACATGCAGCGCGCCCCAGCTTTCCTCGTCTTCGGGCAGAGGCAGCACCGTCGTGATCTTTTCGTCGGGTGCGAGCGGAAGGAGATTGATCATCGGCCGGCCGCGCGCCTGCGGAGCACCCTCGGGGAGGCGCCATACCTTCTTGCGGTAAACCTTGCCGTGATCCGAGAAGAACAGCACCGGGGTGTGGGTGCTGGTGACGAACAATTCGGTGACGGCGTCCTCTTCCTTGGTCGCCATGCCCGAACGGCCCTTGCCGCCGCGGTTCTGCGTGCGGAAGGCTTCGAGCGGAGTCCGTTTGATGTAGCCGCCATGGGTGACGGTAACGACCATTTCCTCGCGCTCGATCAGGTCCTCGTCGTCGATCGTATCGCCGGCGGGCGCGATCTCGGTTTTGCGCGGTGTGGCGAACTCGACGAGGATTGCGTCGAACTCCTCCAGCATTACCTCGTAGAGGCGCTCGCGATTGCCCAGAATGAAGAGCAGTTCGGCGATCGATGCGGCGAGCTTCGCGAGTTCGTCACCGATCTCGTCGCGACCGAGAGCTGTCAGGCGGTGCAGGCGCAGATCCAGGATCGCACGAACCTGCACGTCGCTGAGCTGATAGGTCGGCGAGTCGCCGATCGACTCCACCGCTTCGACCAGCTTGATATATTGTTCGATCTCGCCACGCGGCCATTCGCGCGAGATGAGCGCCGCGCGGGCAGCAGCCGGGCTGGCCGACGAACGGATGATGCGAACGACTTCATCGAGATTGGTGACCGCGATGACGAGGCCGAGCAGGATATGAGCCCGTTCGCGCGCCTTGTTCAGTTCGAATTTCGACCGGCGGGTGATCACCTCTTCGCGGAACTTCACGAAGGCTTCGATGATGTCGCGCAGGTTGAGGACTTCGGGGCGGCCGCCGCGGATCGCCAGCATATTAGCCGGGAAGCTCGTCTGTGCCTGGGTGTGGCGCCACAGCTGGTTGAGAACAACGTCAGGCGTGGCGTCACGCTTCAGCTCGATGACGATCCGGACGCCGAGGCGGCTCGATTCGTCGCGAATGTCGCTGATGCCTTCGATCCGCTTGTCCTTGGCAGCCTCGGCGATGCCCTCGACCAGGCCGTTCTTGCCGACCTGATAGGGGATTTCGGTCAGCACGATCGAACGCTTCTCGCCACGGCCCTCTTCGACCACATGGCGCGAGCGCATGATGATCGAGCCCTTGCCGTTGTGATAGGCGTTGCGGGCGCCGCCCTTGCCGAGAATCAGGCCACCGGTCGGGAAATCGGGACCGGGAATGATCTCGTGCAGTTCGTCCACGGTGATCGCGCCATTGGCGATATACGCCTTACAGGCAGCGACGACTTCGCCGAGGTTGTGCGGTGGGATGTTGGTCGCCATGCCGACGGCGATGCCGCCGGCGCCGTTGACCAGGAGGTTGGGGAAACGCGCCGGCAGAACCAGAGGCTCGGTGAGCGAGCCGTCATAGTTGGGGCCGAAGTCGACCGTATCCTTGTCGATGTCCGCCAGCAACGCCATCGCCGGCTTGCTGAGGCGAGCCTCGGTGTATCGCATCGACGCCGGCAAATCGGGATCCATCGATCCGAAATTTCCCTGGCCATCGATGAGCATGACCCGCATCGCCCAATCCTGAGCCATGCGGGCGAGTGCCATATAAATCGAGCTGTCGCCATGCGGGTGATAGTTGCCCATCACGTCGCCGACGATTTTCGCGGACTTGCGATAAGGCCGGCCAGGGACGAACCCGCCCTCCTGACACGCGTAGAGAATGCGGCGATGCACCGGCTTTAACCCGTCGCGAACGTCGGGAAGTGCGCGCGAAATGATCACCGACATGGCGTAGTCGAGATAACTCGACTTCATCTCGTCCACGATCGAAATCGGGGAAATATCGCTATTTTCGATGGGCGGCGGTGCGCTGGCCAAAGTCTATCGGTCCGTTATCGTTGAAGCGGTCGTTTGCCCCTGGGAGGGGCGTCAGATGCTCCTAACGAAGGACGGACGTGAACGCCAGAGCGGATAAGGAATCCCCTCCAGCGATAATCGTGAGGGGTTACGATTCCGCGACGATCAACCCCAGCTGTTGGACACCAGTACGACGATGAAAGCGATGACGACGAGCGCAACGCTCCAGCCCAGAATGTAACGGGTCATGCGCGGCGTGGCACCGCCCCGCGCTTCCTCGGTCGTCAGCTCTACGCCGTTGCCCTTGTCCTTGTCGGTAGGGGGTGCTTGCGTGGTCATAATCTCAACTCCGTGAATCCTGCGATATCAACGGGTCGGATCGGGGGATGTTCCTAATGCTCGTGGCAGAACCCGCCGAACGAGCCGGCCGAGGTCAGCGCGGTCTGACAAATCGCCATGTCGATTCGTCCGATCCCTCGGGCGAGTAGCTGTAACCGTCGCTGTCGAAGCCTTTCAGGCCCTCGGGATCGGTGATGCGATGTTCGCACATCCAGCGAGCGATCATACCCCGGGCCCGCTTCGCGCCGAAGCTGTTGAAAACCAGCCCCTGGCTCCCGAGCTCCCGAAAATCGATCGTGATGATGCGAATGCCCTCGGGTGGAGATTGTTCGACTGCGTGCCAATATTCCTTGCTGGCGCAATTGATGATGACGTCCGTTCCGTCGGCCAGGAGATCGGCGGCCAAGGCGTCGGAAATCTTGTTGCCCCACATCTGATAGAGCGTCTTCTTCCGACCCGGCGCCCAGCGCGTGCCCATTTCGAGCCGGTAGGGGCGAATCAGGTCGAGCGGACGGAGCAGTCCATAGAGCCCCGACAGGATTCGAACATGATCCTGTGCGAAACCGATTGCGGGTTCGTCGAGGGTCTTGGCTTCGAAGCCGATATAGACGTCGCCGGAGAAGGCGTAGAGCGCGGGCCGCTCTTCCTGCTCGACGAAGCCTTCATAGCGATCGGCATTCAGCTTCGCGAGCTTGTCCGAAATGTCCATCAGCTTGGACAGCTTCTTCGCGCCGAGCCTCGATGCCGCCTGTGCGGTCGTCAGGGCCTCTTCCGCAAAGCGCGGCCTGGACGCCTCGATCGAGGGCAGGGGGCTCGTGTAATCGAGCGACTTCGCGGGCGAGAGCAGGAGGAGCATGACCCCGCCCTAGCTTTGCCTGCGCAAGCGATCAACCGCCCCTCGGTTCAATCCCTATTCAGCGAGTGGTGCCTAGAGAGCGACGAGTGAAGCCGGATCGTTTCGCCCGCGCTTGTGCGGGGCCGAGGGAGCGATTAGTCAACCGGCGTGTTTTACCGGTGGCCGCTTCCCTTTCGGCCGTCGTCTTAGGAGGCCTGAAGCATGAATTTCACGTCCCGTTTTGCGCTCGTTACGGCGCTGGGCATGGCTGTCGCCGCAGTGGCGCCGGGTACCGCCGCTTTTGCCGCAAAGAAGAAGGAAGAAGCTCCTGCTGCTCCGCAGCTGAAGATCGGCCAGGAAATCCGCAAGCCGCTCGGCGAAGCCGATGCTGCGATCAAGAAGAAGGATATTCCCGCTGCGGAGGCCGCGCTTGCGCAGGCCAAGCAGCTGGCGAAGACCCCCGACGAACAGTTCGCCGTCGCTCAATATGGCCTCAACATGGCCCAGGCGAGCGGTGACCAGGCGAAGCTGTCGGCCGCTCTCGACGAACTGATCGCGACCGGCGAGGCCGCCAATCAGCTGAACGACGAGACGCGCGCCAAATATTATTGGTTCCAGGGTCAGTTTGCCTATCAGGGCAAGAACTACGCCAAGGCGGAGGCCTCGCTGACGCGCGCGATCGCGGCGGGCAGTACGGAGCCCGATGCCTATGCGATCCTGGCCGACGCTCAAAATCGCAACGGCAAGACGGCCGAGGCCCTCGCCACGCTTCAGAAGGTCATGGACGCCAAGGCCGCTGCCGGTCAGGCCGCCCCCAGCGAATGGTACGGACGTGGCGCCGACATGGCGTCACGCGCCAAGCTTCCTGCCCAGTTCGTGAAGATCACCACCGCTTGGCTCGCCGCTTATCCGGTCAAGCAGAACTGGCATGATTCGCTGTTCATCTATCGTCAGCTGGCCGGCCTTTCGGGCGATATCGATCTCGATCTGCTGCGTTTGTCGCGCGCCGCCGGAGTCCTGCCGCTGTCTGCCCAGTCGAACTATATCGACTACGCCTTGGCGGTTTATCTGCGCTTCCCGAACGAAGGCGTCGACGTCCTCAACGAGGGCATCGCCGCAGGCAAGCTCAACGCCGCCAGCAGCCAGAACACCCGCGAGATCATCGCTCTGTCGAAGCCGAAGCTGGCCGCCGACAAGGCATCGATCCCGGCCGCCATCACGGCCGCGAACGGGCCGAAGGCGACCTACAAGTCGGCCATGACCACTGCCGATCTGGTATATGGCTACAAGGACTATGCGAAGGCTGCCGATCTGTACAAGGTCGCACTGACCAAGCCAGGCGCAGACACCGCGCAGGCCAATTTCCGTCTCGGCCTCGCTTTGGGTCAGGCGGGCGATAAGGCCGGCGCCAAGGCAGCGCTCGATACGATCACGACGGGTGCCTATGCGCCGCTCGCCGGCTACGCGAAGGTCTGGGTCCAGACCCCGCCCGCTTCTTAAGCCGTTCTGATGAGAAGGGCCCGTGCGTCATCGACGCCGGGCCCTTTCTTATTCTCGGCAAAGTATTGCTCGACCGCTTTAGGCGCCGTCCACGGGAATGCCCGGAATGTCTTTCGATGTCCGGATCGTCAGCGAAGTTTTAACGCTCGCGACATTGGGGGCAGTGGTCAGCTGGGACGTGAGGAACTGCTGGAAGGCCTGGAGATCGTGCGCAACGATCTTCAGGATGAAATCGATCTCGCCGTTGAGCATGTGGCATTCGCGTACCTCGGCAAGGGCGGCGACATGGGCTTCGAACTGGCGAAGGTCTTCTTCAGCCTGGCTGCGCAGCGACACCAGTGCGAATACCGTGATTCCGTAGCCGAGCGCCGATGCGTTGAGCCTGGCGTGGTAGCTTTCGATCACGCCGGCTTCTTCCAGTGCACGAACCCTGCGCAGGCAGGGAGGTGCGGTCAGTCCGGCCTTTTTGGCGAGATCGACATTGGTCATGCGACCATCCTCCTGCAGCTCGTGCAGGATGGTACGATCGATTTGATCAAGCGATGCGCCAGACATGGATAAACCTTTCAAGAACTAGCGGTGTTCGTAGAATAAAGTTACCAGAAAGTGCAATTAAAATAGCATGCGCGATGAGCCTCAAACGCTCTTTTCGCCTGGCCCGTTGCAATCTAATATCCCGCGCCGGGGAATGGGGGCTTGAACCCGTTCGATGCCGAGTGGAGGCGGGCTTTTGCGTTTCGATGACATGCTGGCCACGTTGCTCGCGCAACCGGCGCCGACGCCTGAAGCCAGGGCAGTGCTCTGGCGGCAGGTCGTCGACGTGCTGGCGCAGGGGCGTGGCCATCGCGTCGATGATCCGCTGGTCGACGCGCCTCGCGCAGTCGATGCCTATAATTTCCTGCGATCGGTGCGAGCCGAAATACCGGTCGATTTGCGGCTGGCGGCGGGGCGGGGCCTCGCGGGCCGCCATGTACCGCCCGAGCTCGTCATGCTCTTCGCCGAGGATCAGCCGCATATCGCGGCGCCGATGCTAGGCCACGTCATCCTCGGCGCGCGGCAGTGGCTCGATCTTCTCCCCCGCCTCAACCCCAGCGCCCGCAACCTGCTCCGCAACCGCCGCGATCTCGGCGGCGAGGTCGAAAAGGCCCTCGAAGGGTTCGGAGCCAGCGATTTCTTGATCCCCGGACCGGTCGAAAAGCCCGAATCCCGCCTGGCGCCGCTGGCAACGCCGATCGACAAGCTGGTCGCCGAGGCGCAAGAGACCGAACCCTCTGTCGCCGACCTGGCCCCCGATCTGGAGCAACCCGTCGAGGCCACCGCGTCTGCCAGCCTTCCTGCGATGCTCGAGACTCCCTTTGTGAGCGAGCCGGCTGAGTTTCTCGTGGAAGCCGGGCCTTCCTCGCCGTCGACTGGAGAAAGCCAAATCCGGGAATTGCTGTCCCGGATCGAGACATTCCGCACCCGCTATCCGAATCCTGTGCAGGCGGATGCGGATGCGACGGGCGCCGAGCCTGCAGAGAGTGACGAGCTACACGCCGGCCGCGTGGAGAATTTTCGCTTCGAGACCGGCGTGGACGGAGTCATCTGCTGGGTCCAAGGCGTTCCGCGCGGGCCCGTGATCGGCGAGACGATCGCCGTTGCGGCGCACCAGACCGACCATGGCGTCGATGGCCATGCCGCCGGCGCCTATCGCAGCCGCACGCCGTTCCGCGACGCTCGCCTGACGATCGCCGGGGAGGGCCCGGCATCAGGGGACTGGCGAATATCGGCCGTGCCGTTCTTCGATCCCAAGGATGGGCGCTTCAGTGGCTATCGGGGGACGGCCCGCCGACCCCGTGCCGATGAAAGCGCCACCGTTATTCCAGGCGGGGCAAGCAGCCCAGAAGAACCGGCGCTCAATGATTCGCTGCGCCATCTGGTCCATGAACTGCGCACGCCGCTAAACGCGATCATTGGCTTTTCAGAGATGATCGACGGGCAGATGCGCGGTCCCGCCGCCGCATCCTATCGCGGCCGCGCGCAGGAGATATTGGAGCAGAGCAAGAAACTGCTCAGCGCGGTCGAGGATCTCGATATGGTTGCGACCGTTCGCGCCGCCGAGACGGCGACGACCGGCGTCTCGGGCGTGGACGCCGGCGCGATCCTGACCCGCCTCCATGCGAACTTCGAGGCGGTGGCCAAGGAGCGGGCGAGTGGTCTGGCCTTCAGGATCGATTCGACGCTGCCATCGGTCGCCGTCGATGCGCCCACCGTCGAACGCATGTTGTCGCGCCTGCTGGCGGCGACCATCGCCATGGTCGGCGAGGACGAGCGTATCAGCGTCGACCTGCAGCGCGACCCCCGCCGATCGAGCCACATGCTGCTGACGATCCTGCGCCCGCGCGCGCTCGACGGCCGCGACGAGAAGATGCTTCTCGATCCCGGGTATAATCCCGGAGGCAACTGGCCGGATGCGCCTGTGCTGGGTCTCGGCTTCGCGCTTCGGCTCGTCCGGAACCTCGCCATTGCAAGTGGCGGCATGCTGGAGATCGATGCCACCCGCTTCTATCTGAGCCTGCCGCTGGGCGATCAACGGGCCGAACAGGACGCGGTCTAGCTTTTCCTCGATGGAGCGTCCGATAGAAGGAGGGGCGATTGATCCGACCACGGCTTGCCGCGCGAAACGGGCTCGGCTATCGCCAGCCGGCGCTGGTTGGGGCCTGTAGCTCAACGGTTAGAGCTGGCCGCTCATAACGGCTAGGTTGCGGGTTCGAGTCCTGCCGGGCCCACCAGCGTTTTCTCGCTTCGTGCGCCGCTGTCGGCAGGACCGGTGGTCAGATGATGCTGGCGCCGCCATCCACAACGATCACCTGCCCGGTGATGTGCGCGCCCGCGTTCGATGCCAGCAGCAGGGTGGCGCCTTTCAGATCCGCGTCGCCACCCAGCTTTCCCAACGGCGTCTGGGCGATGACGTCGGCGCCGTGCTCGTCCAGGGTCTTGGCGGTCATCTTCGACGGGAAGAAACCTGGTGCCAGGGCATTGACCCGGATGTTGCGAGGCCCCCACTCGGCGGCGAGGGCGCGGGTCATGGTGATCACTCCACCTTTCGCGACATTGTAGGCGACCGTGCCGACCCGGCTGGGATGATGGCCCAGGAAACCTGCGATCGACGCGACGTTGATGATGGCGCCCTGGCCCTGCGGAAGAAACGCCCGGCGTGCGACCATCTGGCTCAGCAGGAAAACGGCGGTCAGGCTCAGATCGATGACCTTGTTCCAGCCCTCTATCGGATAATCCTCGGCGGGAGCGCCCCATGTCGTGCCGGCATTGTTCACCAGAATGTCGATGCGCCCAAACTGCTCAAGGATCCGATCGACCAGCGTGGCGTGAACCGTTTCGTCCGAGAGATCGGCGGCAAAGGCAAAGGCCGTGATGCCTTGCCCGGCAAGAGCCGTAACGGCGGCATCCAGAGCGGCCTCCTTGCGGGCCACCAGCGCGATCCGGGCGCCAAACTCGCCGAGGGCTTCGGCGATCTGGAAGCCCAATGCCGAACCTCCGCCCGTGACGATGGCGACCTTGCCGGAAAGGTCGAACAGGTCCGACAAGCGAGTCATGTCATGCTCCGTGCCGTAGAAGAGGCGCGCCGAATGGTCCCGACGTCCATCGGTACTACTGCCGCAGGCCTTCCGCTTTCAACCGGGGAAGTACGTCGCGGTTGAAGCGGTGGAGCCCGTCGATATAGTCGACGTAGCTCATGATCACGCCGTCCAGTCCCGCGCGGGAAAGGGTTGTCAGCCGTTCGGTCACCGTCGCGGGCGATCCGATCAGGGGAAGTCCCGAGCCAAGGACGGCGTTGCGACGAAGGAACGCCATCTGATCGCTGTCCTCCGCGACTTTATTCTCGCGGGCCAGGGTCGATATGAAGCCGTCGATGGCGGTGCGGTCCGGCCTATCCTCGGTATAATGGCGATAGGCTTCCTGCGCCTCGGCATCGGTGTCGCGCAGGATCGTCGGCATGTTGGTCCAGACCTGGATGTCCTTGCCGAACTCGTCGCGTGCCAGTGCCTTGTAGCGCCCGATCTGGTCGGCCCATGCCGCCTCGCTGTCCCCGAACAGGCCGATCAGTCCGACGTCGCTGTTGGCGGCAGCGAAGCGCATTCCCGTCGGCGAAAAGCCCGCGTTCATCACCGGCACGCTGCCGCGTAGCGGTTGCGGTCGCGAAATGGCGCGTTTCATCGAGAAGTGTGAGCTGTCGACGTCGATCTCATCGGTCGCGCTCCACAGGCTGCGGATGATGTTCAGCCACTCCGCGAGATAGGTGTAGCGCTGCTCATGATCGAGCAGGTCGATCCCGAACATGTCGAACTCGCGGCGATTCCACCCTCCGACGACGTTCATGGCGAAGCGCCCGCCGGATATGACATCGATCGTGGCAGCCTGCTTGGCGACGATCAGCGGATGGACGGTCGGAGCGTGAGTGGTCGCGAAGACGGTGATCTGCTTTGTCGCCTGGGCGATGGCTGCGGCGAACGTGAAGGGCTCGAGCACATAATTGGACGGGTGCCCGAAGTCGCCGTCGACATAGCCTTTCCAGCGAGCGATCGGCACGAACGCCTCGAGCCCGGCATCATCGGCCATGCGGGCAAGGGTGACGCAGTCGTTCCACCTGGGTTGGAACAGATGTTCGGTCGTGGTGAGTGCCGGCATCGTGTTCATGCAGAAGATGCCCAGCTTAAGCCTGTTCGGGCCGAAAATCGCGTTGGCAGACGTCATTGCATCCCCTCGCCGAATACTGGAATTAATCTATATATACCGCTGGGTAAGTACAGGGGAGCCTATCGCTCGGCAACCCGGATATTCGCGATGGTGTGACCTGTCCAACGGACTGGCCGCAGGGCTTTCCGCGCGAGACATAAGACTGTCGCGGCCTTGGTTGGTGCGGGTGGCGTCGATCGAAACGCCGGCCGATTCCCATGGGACGCGGCGCAATTGCGCAGTCGAACCTGGTTCGCCCTCTCGGCGCCGCTTGCTGGATATCGCACGGTAACCTGCTGATTTGCGTAGAATGATCGGCCGGGTGGAATGCGGGGATAGCATCGAAAAAGCGCTGGCGAGGTGGCTTGAATACCGGGTGAAAGAAAGATATACCCATCAGTACGAATAAGGGTAGCGCAGCATAAGATGCGCCTGATTTGGCAGGGGAGGTCTGATGAAAGTCCTGACTCAAACTATGTATCGCACTTCGGTGGCGATGCTGGCGCTGTGGCCTGTGATGGCCAGCGCGCAAGCAACCAATGGAGACCGCCAGGGCCGACCGGCGGCCGAGGCGGTCGACACCGCGGAAATCATCGTCACCGCCACTCGCCAGAACACGGCGCTCAGCCGCGTGGCGGCGGCGGTCACTGCGATCCGGGCCGGTGATATCGGCCCGGGTGGCGTTCAGAACATCGGCGATCTTCAGACGCTCGTTCCCAATGTCTCGATCGGTGACCAGTTCGGCGTGAACCGGACCTTCATCCGCGGCGTCGGGCTCAACAATTTCGACGTCGGCGGTGAAGGCGCGGTCGCCTTCCTCCAGAACGGCGCAATTCTCGCTCGTCCGGCGCAGCAACTCAGCGGCTTCTTCGATCTCGAGCAGATCGAGGTGCTTCGCGGGCCGCAATCGATCCTGTACGGACGCGGCGCGACCGCAGGTGCGATCAACCTGGTCACCGCCAGGCCGAAGGAGGAGCTGGAGGGTTATGCCCGGTTCACCTACGGCAATTACAACGCGAAGATCCTCGAGGCCGCGGTAGGCGGCGGATTGTCGGGCGACAAGCTGCTCGTCCGTGTGGCCGGCAAATATGAAAAGCGTGACGGCTACGGCAAGAACCTGTTCACCGGCGCCGACGTCGATGACCGCGACGCCTATTCGCTGCGCGGAACGCTTGTAGCGAAGTTCAGCGACACGATCACCGGCACGCTGATCGTCGATCATTTCCACGAAGACGACAACAATTACGCCTTCCATTATTTCGGGCCGAGCGTGGTGCCGGAAGCCGGCCTTCCGCACACGGCGCTCGGCGGGCAAACGATCATTGGCTATTATCAGTCGCGCGGTGAGAAGGTGAACCTGCGCAACATCTATTCCGATCAGGAAGCCATCAACAAGCGTAAGGGCTATGGCTTTACCGGCCTGCTCGACTGGGATCTGGGCGCGGCGACGATCAAATCGACGACGGCCTATCGCAGCTTCGACCGCTTCCAGCGCGACGATCTTGACAGTTCGCAGGCCAATCTGGCCGGCCAGAACAATTATGACGAGCGCAGCCGGGCCTTCAGCCAGGAACTGACGGTCAACTACGTCGGAGACGGCTTCACCATCCTGGGTGGGGCGATGTATTTCCACGAAAAGCTGGCCGGAACGGTGAACGTGCCGACCACCAATCTCGGCGTGCTGTTTGGCCTGCCTGCCAACACCTTCGACGGTGGCGCCTATAATCAGGACGGCCGCGTCAAGATCGATGCCGTCGGCGCCTATCTGCAGGCCGCGGTCGATCTGAGCCCCGCCTTCAAGCTCACCGCCGGGGCCCGCTACAATTACGAACATCGCAAGGGTGTAGGCTTCTTCCGCTTCGACGCGATCGGAATCAACATCCCGACCGACGTTTCGAAGGGCTGGTCCTCGGTCACGCCGAAGCTGCTCGTCGAATATCGGCCGACCGATACGACGATGCTCTATGCCAGCGTCACCAAGGGCTTCAAGTCGGGCGTGATCAATGTCGGCAGCGCCGATCCGGCGGTCAACCCGGAGACGGTGTGGAGCTATGAAGGCGGCTTCAAGCAGCGTTTCGCAGGCAACCGCATTTTGCTGAGCGGCGCGATCTTCTACTATGATTACAGCAATTTGCAGGTGAGTTTTGTCAACGCGAACAGCATCGTGCAGACGATCAATGCGGCGACCGCCCGCAACTATGGCGGCGAACTTGAACTGGAGGCGAAGGTTACGCCCCAGTTCACGATCAACGCCAACGCTTCCTATCTGAACGCCAAGTTCACCGACTTCTGCAATGCCTATTACGGCGCGGCCTTCCCGGCTCGACCCGGCATTTCCTATGCGGCCTGTGCCGGTCAGCCCGGCCTGGTCGACCTGAGCGGCAAGCGCCTGCCCAACGCGCCCCGCTATTCGGTGGGTGGCGGCTTCAATTGGGATATTCCGATGCCCAATGATGCCAAGCTCAGCCTGAACGGCGATGCCAAATGGCAGTCGAAGGTCTATTTCACCGAGTTCAACAACCGCGATGCGGAGCAGGGCTCTTATCTGATGATCAACACCGGCGCGACCTATCACGCGCCGGGCGATCGCTGGACGGTGGGCGCGTGGGTGAAGAACCTGACCAACAAGTTCGTCATCGCCAACAACATCATCGCGGCGGCGACCTACGCCTATCCGCGCGTCGGTTCGCTGATGCCGCCGCGCACCTATGGTGCGACGGTCGGTCTCAACTTCTGAATATGGGCGAGAGCCTGGACTGAACAGCGGAGGCGGGGGCGCAGTGCGCTTCCGCCTCTGTCATGTCTGGAGGAAAAGATGGATCGCTTCACGATCGGCAAGATCCAGGTTCACCGTATCGAGGAATGGGCCGGCGCCTTCGCCCCTCCGGCCGAGTTGTTCAGCGACTTCTCCGCCGAGCATTGGGCGCGGCACGAAGAGGAATTCACACCCGGCTATTATGACCCCGGCGCAGGAAAGCTCTACGCCTGCCTGCAGAGCTGGGTGCTGGATACCGGCGAGCAGCGCATCCTGTTCGACACCGGCGCGGGCAATGACAAGGACCGGCCCAATCTGCCGATCTTCGGCAATCTCCAGACCGATTTTCTGGGGCGGCTGGCGGCGGCAGGCTATCAGCCCGAGGACATCGACGTCGTCGTCTGTTCGCATATCCATGTCGATCATGTCGGCTGGAACACCCGCCTGGTGGAGGGGCGGTGGGAGCCTACCTTCCGCAATGCGCGCTACATATTGCCGGTGCGCGATCGCGACTATTGGGATCCGCTGATCCACACCAGCGGCCCCGGTCAGATCGGCACGATCGTCAACCAGGGGATGTTCGAGGACAGCGTGCGACCGATCCTGGAGGCGGGCCGTGCCGAATGGGCGGACGACGGTTTCGAGGTTGCGCCGAGGATCAGCCTGCATGCGCGGCCCGCCTCCAGGA
>Ga0209231_1000536_pt1 | contig 20458 bp, 18 predicted proteins | sample Deesub45470m_DNA_FD_188086 | JGI IMG/M metagenome (GOLD analysis project Ga0209231, IMG submission 188086) | Deep subsurface microbial communities from North Pacific Ocean - 450_OLKR46/470m Metagenome (SPAdes) (version 2) | ecosystem: Environmental > Terrestrial > Deep subsurface > Unclassified ... | reverse complement strand
ACCCGAGGCCGAGCGAATGGAACAGGAAGGCCCCCGACGCAGGCGTCAGGTTGACCGACGGAACGCTGTCCGAACGGTCGCGCAGATATTCATATTGCAGCAGCGCGCTGAACTCGGGGCTCGGCTCCCACAGCAGCTTGGCGCGTGCGTTCCAGACATCCTGGCCGCCGAGCGAACGACCGTCGCCGCACCCGCTCTGGCCCGCGAAACTCTGGGCGAAGGGGGTTGCCGCGAAGGGCGTGACGGGACCGAAGCAGCCGCCGTTCTTGTAATAGCCGTCCGACTGGGTGTGGCTGATCACGCCGCGGAAGGCGAGCGTCTGGCCGATCGGCAGGTTGAACGACGCCTGCGGGATGATCGTGCCGAAATCGCCGACCTGAAGGCGGCCCTCGACCTCGATCTTCTCGAGCTGCGGGCGCTTGGTCTTGACGACGACGGCGCCACCGGTGGTGTTCTTGCCGAACAACGTGCCCTGCGGGCCGCGCAGCACTTCGACCTGCGACACGTCGAACGTGTCGAGCAGCTGCGTCTGCACAGACGGCATCACGAAATCGTCGACGAGCACCGCCACCGGCGGCTCGAAATAGACGATGATGCTGTTCTGACCGACGCCGCGGATCGAGAAGGACGCGGCGTTGAAGTTGGTGATCGTCGCCGCCGAGAAGTTCGGCACGAAAGCGGCGAGATCGCCGATGTTGCGCGGGCTTGCCTGACGGATCAGATTTTCATCAACCGCCGAGATCGCGATCGCGGTCGATTGCAGATTGGAGTCACGCCGCGTGGCGGTGACGACGATTTCCTGAAGCGCACTTTCCTGCGGCGCCGTTTCGGCCACTGCCGATTGTGCCAGCGCTGGACCAGCCAGCAGCCCCGTCACCAGAGCCGCGCACGCAGAACCTTTGAACCAATGTTGTTTGAGCATCCCCATCCTCCTCTCCTGAAACCCGACTCTTGACGATCGGGCAGCTTCAGAACGTGGCGGAGACTACTGCACGCGCCGCAAATTGCAATCAGTCATGTATGTTTTATTTTTTCCCAAACCGGCCGATGACGTATAGGGTTGATGCGTTGCAACAAAAGCACAGCAAAGAAATTTGCCCCCTTGAAAAGTCAGTCATGATTGTTTTCTAATGCACCCCAGATGACGCCCGAGCGTCGAGTGGCGGAGAGGATCGCCTGATGGCCTACAGCTTCCTGTCGCGTTTCCGGATCAAGTCGGATCGCGAGGACCAATTCGTTTCGCTTGCCAGGCAGATGGAATCGCTCGTCGATCGCGAGCCCGGCACTCTGGCGTTCAAATTCTTCCGGCTGGGCGAGCCCGGCATGTTCGCGGTCTACGAGTCCTTCGTCGACGAAGCCGCCGACAAGGCGCATATGGAAACCGACCATGGCAAGCCGCTGATCGAGCAGATGGTCGGCTGCATGGACGGCAGTTACGAGCGCGAGATGCTCTATGATCTGGAGCCCGTCCGATGAGCGCACCGATCTACACCTATGGCGCCATGCTGCGCGCCAGCGCCGCAGCGCGCGGCGATGCCGATGCGCTTGTCTTCCCCGATCGCCGGCTGAGCCACGCCGGACTCTACGCCTCGGCGCGGCGCTGGGCGAAGGCCTTCCTCGCCATGGGGGTCGAGCCCGGCCAGAATGTCGGCATCCTGCTCACCACCCGGCCCGAATTCGTCGAGGTGATGTTCGGGATCACCATGATCGGCGCGGTCGCGGTGCCGGTCAACGCGCGCTACCAAGCGCATGAACTGGCCTTCCTTGTCCGCGACGCCGATCTTGTCGCGCTGGTCACCACCGGCGCGGTCACCGACCAGCTCAACTTCTCGCAACGGCTGCAGGCCGCGTTCCCCGCTCTCACCGATACCGATCCGCGAAAGCTGGCGCTGGCCGATGCGCCTTTGCTGCACCGGATCATCTGCATCGATCCGCCCTGCCAGTCCTTCATGGTCTCGAGCGAGGCGGCGCTGGCCGAGGGCGATGCCGTCGCCGATACGGAGGTCGATGCCCGGCTCGATGCGGTCGATCCCGAGCAGATCGCGCTGGTGCTCTACACGTCGGGCACCACCGCCAATCCGAAGGGCGCGCTGATCAGCCACCGTGCCATCGTCGGCAACAGCCGCAACCTCGGCAAGCGCTACAAGGTCACGACCGAGGACAAGGTCTGGTCGCCGCTGCCGATCTTCCACATCGCCGGCATCCTGCCGCTGACGATGGTGATCGACGCCGGCGGCGCCTATTTGACCGTGCCGCATTTCGACGCCGAGACGGCGCTGGCGATGCTCGGCCGCGAGGGCGCGACTGTCGCCTATCCGAGCTTCGTGACGATCATGCAGGACCTTATCACCCACCCGGCCTTCATCTCGACCGACCTGTCGAAGCTGAGGCTGATGAATTCCAACTTCGCCGTCCAGCCCGCCTGGATCAAGGAGGCGATGACCCAGGCGATGCCGCACACCATCCAGGTCGGCACCTACGGCCTGACCGAGGGCGCGGGCACGATCTGCACCAGCAACATCGACGATCCGTTCGAGCTGCGCACCGGACGGCTCGGGGTGCCGCTGGCCGAATGGGAGGTGCGCATCGTCGACCTCGAGACGGGCCGCGACTGTGGCCTTGGCGAACAGGGCGAGATCGTCGCGCGCGGGCCGAACATGCTCAAGGGCTACTACAACTCGCCCGAGAAGACCGCCGAGGTGCTGCGCGACGGCTGGTTCCATACCGGCGACATCGGTTCGTTCGACGCGAGCGGCCACATCATGTTCCACGGCCGCACCAAGGACATGCTGAAGGTCGGCGGCGAGAATGTCGCCGCCGCCGAGATCGAGGCGATGCTGCAAAGCCACCCGGCCGTGAAGCTGGCCCAAGTCGTCGGCCTGCCCGACCCCCGCTATGTCGAGGTGCCCGCGGCGTTCGTCGAACTCGTCGACGGCGGCCAGGCGTCGGAGGCCGAGCTGATCGCCCATTGCCGTGGCAAGCTTGCGACGTTCAAGATACCGCGCCATGTCCGCTTCGTCGACGAGTGGCCGATGTCGACGTCGAAGATTCAGAAGTTCCGGCTGCGCACCCAGCTGGTCGAGGAATTGGGCCTGGGAGAAGCCGCATGAGCGGAAAGAGCTTCATTGCCGAACTGCGCGTCAAGCCGGGCCGCGGGCCCGAGCTGATCGCGCTGCAGACCGAACTCAAGCAGCTCGTGTTCGAACAGGAGCCCGATGCGCTCGTCTATGAACTGTTCCAGTCGGACGACGACCCCGACCTGTTCCAGGTCGTCGCCACCTTCCGCGACGACGCGGCGTTCGATCATCATATGCAGATCGACTTCCACGACCGCCTGGTCCCGCCGATTATCGATTGCGTCAACGGCGAGATGACGCTCCGCTTCTACCGCTCGCTGGGGTGAGCTAGAGGTTTCGCGCAAACCACCAAAAGGCCGTCATGCTGAACTTGTTTCAGCATCCACCGCGAGGCTGGATTTAAACCACGAGATTTTTCCGGCACATTCTGCTGGAGGCTCGAGGCTTGCCCGCACGGCCTGGTGGATGCTGAAACAAGTTCAGCATGACGGGGAGAAGCACGCCGCCCGAAAGCGTCGCAACCACAACGTCATGCCAGCGCAGACTGGCATCTCAGGAGATAAGACGCCGCACCTCTGACGAGATGCCAGCCTGCGCTGGCATGACGACGGATGAGAAAAACGAGCCTCGCGTCCTACAGCAACCCAGGCGCCTCGATCAGCCTAGCCAGCGCGGCCATGAAACGCCCCGCATCGGCGCCATCGATCGCGCGGTGATCGCAGGACAGCGACAGGTGCAGCACCGGGACGATGCGGATCGCGCCGTCGTCGTCGATCGGCTCGGGCCGGGCGGTGCCGACGGCCAGGATCGCGCCCTGCGGCGGGTTGATGATCGCGTCGAACTGTTCGACCCCGAAGCCCCCCAGATTGGACAGCGAGAAGCTGCCGCCGCTGAACTCCTCCGTCTTCAGCTTGCCGCTGCGCGCGCGCTGGGCGAGCCCGGTCATCGCCTCGGCAATCTGCGCGACCGAAAGATCGTCGGCGGCGCGGACGATCGGCGTCACCAGCCCCTTCTCGGTCGCCACGGCGACGGCGATGTCGGCATTGCCGAAGCGGTGGATCTCCTGGCCATGGACCTGGATATTGACCTGCGGCACTTCCATCAGCGCCAGCGCACAGGCCTTGATCAGATAGTCGTTGATGCTCGGCCGCTGCCCCTGGACGGCGGCGCGCAGCGCGAGCAGCCGATCGGCGCGGACGCGGCGGCGGACGTAGAAGTGCGGGATCTGCTGCTTGGCCTCGGTCAGACGCCGCGCGATCGTGCGGCGCATCGACGACATCGGCAGGATTTCGACCTCGCCCGGTGCGACAGGCGCCGGCGGCGCAGCCAGCGGTACGGGAGCGACCGCGGCCGGAGCGGGAGCCGGGATCGCCGCCAGGACGTCGGCCTTGCGGACGCGTCCGCGCGGGCCGCTACCGGTCAGCGTCTCCAGCGCGACGTCGTGCAGCACCGCAACCCGCCGGGCCATCGGGGTCGCGAAGACAGCCGAGGGCGGGGTCGCCGGCAGCACGCCGACCAGAGCCGGCGCGCTCGGGGGATCGATTGCCGCATCGACATCCTGCGCGGTGATCCGACCCGACCGACCCGAGCCCGTCAGGGTCGTCACGTCGATCCTGGCGGCCTCCGCCTTGGCGCGCGCGACCGGGCTGATCGCGACATAATCGGGGATGGTGGGCGCGGCGGGTTCCGGCGTCGCGGCGGGCGACGGCGCCGGCTGGGCCTGCGGTGCGGGCGCCGCATCATCGCCATCGGCCGCGAAACTGGCATCGACGGGTTTGAAGCCGGCGATCAGCGCGTCGATCTCGGCCGGATCGGCCTCGCCGCCGTCGGACAGCACCGCCAGCAGCGCGCCGACCGGATAGGTCTGCCCCGCCTCGGCGATCAGCCGGACGAAGCGGCCGTCGGCCTCGGCCTCGACCTCGTTGGTGATCTTGTCAGTCTCGATCAGGGTCAGGACCGTGCCCTTGGCGAAAGGCTGGTTCTCCGCCACCTGCCATTCGGCGATCGTGCCTTCGCTCATCTCGATGCCCCATTTGGGCATGGTGAACGGTTTGAGCTTGGCCATGCCCGTCAACCGGCCGCGAGGGCGCGGCGCACCGCGGCCTCGATCTTCTGCGGGGACGGCACCCAGGCGCGTTCGAGTTCGCGGGCATAGGGGATCGGGCTGTGCGGACCGGTGACCAGTTCGGGCGGCACCTTCAGGCTGCTGAACGCCTTGGTCGCGACCAGCGCGCAGATATCGGCCGCCAGGCTGCAGCGCGGCGGGCTTTCGTCGACGACGACCAGCCGGCCGGTCGCCTCGACCGAGTCGAGGATCGCGTCCTCGTCGAGCGGGCTGGTCGTGCGCAGGTCGATCACGTCGCAGCCGATGCCGTCGGCGGCGAGCTTGTCGGCGGCTTTCTCGGAAAAGTTGACCATGCGACCGCAGGTGACGATCGTCACATCGCCGCCCTCGCGCACCATCCGCGCCTCACCGAAGCGCTGGCGGTGGTCGCCGTCGGGGACCTCGCCCTTCACGCCGTAGAGCGCCTTATGCTCGAAGAACATCACCGGATCGTCGCCGCGCAGCGCCTCGGTCAGCAGGCCTTTCGCATCGAGCGGGGTGACCGGCAGGACGACCTTGAGGCCCGGCATCGCGGTCAGCATCGCATAGACCGACTGGCTGTGCTGGGCGGCGGTGTTCATGCCCGCGCCGTAGACGAGGCGGATCACCACCGGACATTTGGTCTTGCCGCCGAACATGTAGCGGAACTTGGCGATCTGGTTCCAGATCTGGTCGAGGCTGACGCCGACGAAATCGGCGAACATCAGTTCGGCCACCGGGCGCTTGCCCGACAGCGCAGCGCCGGCCGCCGCGCCGACGATCGCGCTTTCGGAGATCGGCGTGTCGATGATCCGGTCGGGACCGAACTTGGCCCACAGGCCGCCCGACGTGCCCCAGATGCCGCCGATCGCCTCGGGCCCGCCGGCGGTGCCATTGCCGCCGACGACGTCCTCGCCGAGCAGCATGATGTCGGGATCGCGTTCCATCTCCGAATGGAGGGTCTGCACGATCGCGTCGCGGATGGTCATGATTGCCATGTCAGCGGCGCTCCTCAAACATAATCGACATAGACGTCGTCGGCGACGGTCGCCGGGTCGGGCGGCGGCGCAGCCCGCGCCTCGACCACCGATGCCTCGATCAGGGTGGCGACCTGGGCGTCGATCGCGTCGAGATCGGCGACGTCGAGCAGCTTGGCATCGGCGACCTTGGCGCGGAACGCCTTCAGGCAGTCGCGCTCGTCGCGGATACGGTCGATTTCGCCCTTGCCGCGGTAGCGCTGCGGATCGCCTTCGAAATGGCCGAAGAAGCGCTCGGTATCGAGCTCGATCGCCGCCGGGCCGTTGCCGGCGCGGACATAGTCGAGCAGCTCGCGCATCGTCTCATAGGTTTCGAAATAGTCGCAGCCATTGGCGCGCCACGCCTTCATCCCGAACGCCTCGGCGCGGCTGGCGATGTCCTTCGCGGTGCCGACCGCATAGGCGTCGCCGGTATGCTCCGAATAATGGTTGTTCTCGAACACGAAGATCGCGGGCGCCTTGGTGACGACGGCCATGTTCATCGCCTCGAAGGTGGTGCCCTGGTTGCAGGCGCCGTCGCCGGAGAAGGCGATCGCGACCCGGTTCTTCTTGTCGAGCTTGGCCGCGAGCGCCGCGCCCACCGCCTGCGGCGCACCGCCGCCGACGATGCCGTTCGCGCCGAGCATGCCCACCGACAGGTCGGCGATGTGCATCGATCCGCCGCGCCCCTTGCAGAGCCCGCCGCCGCGCCCGAAAATCTCCTGCATCATCCCCTTCACGTCGCAGCCCTTGGCGATGCAATGGCCATGGCCGCGGTGGGTGGAGACGATCTTGTCCTCAATGGTGAGCTGATCGCAGATGCCGACGGCGACCGCTTCCTGCCCGGCATAGAGATGGGTGAAGCCGGCGATCTCGCCGCTCTTGATCTCTTCGTGCAGCCGTTCCTCGAACTGGCGTATCGTGGCCATGCGGCGATAGGCGCCGAGCAGGTCCTCGCGGCTCAATTGCATTCCCATATCCTCAGAGATCGGCCGGCTGCTTGCCGCCCGGGCCATAGACATAATCGTCGAGAACCTTGTGGAAGTGGCGGATGCGCAGCTCCTGGTCGCCGATCCACAGGCCCGGGAAGGCATCCGAATGCATGCCCTTCTGGACGGTCGGAAGGTTGAACGCGTCCTGGTCCAGCACCTGGCCGATCGATCGGTCGCCATGCTTGAACTGCCTGTGCTTCGGCCGTTCGGGCCATTCCTCGCCCTCGGGCACCAGCTCGAGCATCCAGATGTCGTAGAGCATCTTGTCGGGATCGGTCGGGTGCGGCCGCTGGCGGAACATCATCACATCGTCGGCGTGGACGTTCAGCGAGACGTTCGGGAAGATGGTGTAGTGATAATCGTCGGTCAGCTGATCGTCGTTGAGCCGCGAATAATCCTTGCCCTGCGACGCGCCATGTTCGCGCTTGAACCGCTGGACGTCGCGGCGGATGTCGCTGACCCGGCCCTCATATTCGGCAGGGTCCATCCCGGCCTTGACCATGATCTCGTAGATCGCCGGCGGGATCGAGGAGGGCAGCGCGACCCGGCCCGACACGGTTGCGAAGGGGACGAGATAACGGCTGTGGCGTTCGTAGACGTCGATTTGCGCATTGGTGTCGTCGAGATACCATTGCAGCTGCGGGTGGATGCCCTGGACGTGATAGACTTCGCTGAACGCGTCGACGCTGGCCTTCCAGTTGCAGTCCCACTCGACGGTGACGTCGCGGGTCCAGGCCATCCGATCGATATTATAGGGTTCGAGATGCTGCTGCATCGGCGACAGGAAATCGGCGAGCGGCCCGACATCGGGGTTGAGCGAGAACCAGACGAAGCTGCCCCATTCCTCGCACGGATAGGATGGCAGCTTCATGCCCGGAGGTCCGCCTTGCGGGAAGGTGGCGACATCGGGGATGCGGGAGATGCAGCCGTCGAGGCCATAGGTCCAGTGATGGTACATGCACTGGAAGTTCTCGGCATTGCCGAGGCCCTCGGGCCGCAGCTTGTTGCCGCGGTGCAGGCAGACATTGGGGAAGGCGCGCACCGATCCGTCCAGCTGGCGGACGATCAGCACGCTCTCCTTGCCGATGTCGGTGCAGATATAGTCGCCGGGTTCCTTCAGATCGACGGAGCGGCCGCCGAGCAACCAGACCTTCGTCCACACCCGGTCCCATTCGAGCTTCATGAACTCGGCCGACGTGTAGCGCCCGGCCGGGATGACGTCATAGCCGAGCTCGGGGTCCTCGGCCTTCCATGCGGGCGTGCCGTCGGGCCAGTCCTGCGGATTGACCCGGATCATGTCGACCTTGCGCTTCACATCCATAGCGCGCGGCCCCTCAGAAATGCGTCCGGTTGGTGAAGGCGCCGTCGACGACGAGGTGCGACCCGTTGCACCAGCTTGCCGCCGGGCTGGCGAGGAAGACGATGCAGCGGGCGATCTCCTCGGGCGTGCCGAGCCGGCCGGCGGGCTGCTGGCGCAGCTGCGACTGGTAGAATTTCTCCATCGTGCCCTTGATCATGTCCCAGTTGCCGCCCTCGAATTCGACGGGGCCGGGGGACACGACGTTGACGCGGATGCCGTCCTTGCCATGGAACAGCGCAAGCTGCTTGCCCCAGGTAATCAGCGATGCCTTCATCGCATTATAGGGCTGAGGACCGCCCATCGCCTCTCCGGCGGAGGTGGTCGCGATCAGGACGATCGAGCCCGATTTCTGCTCGGTCATGGTCGGCAGCACCGCGTCGACCGCGCGCACCGGGCCCATCACGTCGACCTCGAACGCGTTATGCCAGTATTTTTCGCTGCCCAGACCGCCGCCGGCGGAGCTGATCGGGATCAGGATGTCGCAGCCGCCCAGCGCGTCGATCGCCCAGGTCAGCCATTCCTTGTAATCGTCGGCCTTCTTCACGTTCGCGGCCTTGCCGACGACGTTGGTGCCGTAGCGCTTCAGACTCGCGACCGCGTCCTTGACGCCGTCCTCGGACCGCGCGGTGATCGCCAGGTCGCATCCTTCGCGTGCAAGCGTTTCCGCAACCGCCATGCCGATGCCGCGCGCGGCCCCGACGACGATCGCCTTCTTGCCCTGCAAACCAAGATCCACGTCCACCTCTCCACCTGTCGCCGGGTATCCCGACCTCGGCCTTCTTCTGCACCGGCTCCCAGGTCAGAGCAAGACGAAAACAAGCATGTATGTTTTTTATTTTGGACGCCACTAACCGGATATGCCCTAGCCGAAGCTGTGCTATGGACGAGGTGACGAGGCTGCTTGACAGCCCGCATCAAAAACAAACATGATTGTTTCTTGAGTAAGGATCGAAGTTCATGGCGTTGGCCGCAGTCCGTTCCGGTTCCCCCGCCCGCCAGCCGCGCGAACGTGGCCAGGGCGGACAGACCCAGCAGTCGCTGAAGAGCGCGCAGACCCGTGCCCGGCTGATCGACGCGACCATACGCTGCATCGTCAAGGTCGGCTATGCCAACACCACGACTCCGCAGGTCGCAGCCGAGGCGGGCCTGTCGCGCGGCGCGATGCTCCACCATTTCGAAAACGGCTCCGCGCTGATCAAGGCGGCGATCGTCGAGCTGCACGAAAAGCGCCTGCGCGCCTTCCGCCGCGCGGCCGACACCGAGAATCACGACGTGGAGGCGCTGGTCCGCGCCTATTGGCGGCAGGTGCAGAAGCCCGCTTTCGTCGCCTTCCACGAACTGGCGCTGGCCGCCCGCACCCATGCCGATCTCGCCAAGATCCTGCAGCCGCTGCAGATCGAATATCGCGAGCGTTTCAACGCCCAGGCGGTCGCGCTCTTCCCCGAATGGCAGGGCCAGCGCGAGCGCTTCGACCTCGCCATGACGCTGTCGCAGACGATGCTCGAGGGCATGGCGATCAACGTGCTGACCGGCGCCATGGCCGAGGCGATGGTCGAGCCGATGCTGGCTCTGCTCGAAGAGCAGATCCGCGCGATGAACCCCAATGTGTCCAAGACTCAGCCTGGCTGAGGAAGGCCCCAGCGGATGCCACGACGGAGGAGTTCGGCGAAGACCGGATAGTTCCAGGAGCAGCGCTGGGGATGCGGCCAGAAATCGGCCAGCGGGCGAAGATCATAATGGCCTCGGCAATGGCCGAGCGTGAGGTAGAGGATCGCACCATCACCCACCCGCCGCTCATAGAGCACAGGCACCTCGGCCTCGTCCCATTCCGAGTCGCGGAATTCGGGGCAGGAGCCGGTGAAGCTGGTGTGCAGCAGCACGTCGATCTCGGCCTTGCGATGGGTCAGGTAGAGCTCGTCCTCGACCCGGAAGTCGCGCAGGCCGGCGGTCATCACATGATCGTCGCGGGTCACGAACACCTTGAACGGCGCGATTGGCGGATGGCCGGCGAAGCGCGTGCCGAGCATCGCCGTGAAGGCCGGCGCGGCATCGGGCGTGTCGACCACGCCATCGGCGCCGAAGCGCAAGGTCGCATTGGTGCCGTGCAGCGCCAGCCACCGCCCGCCGCGCGCCAGGAACGCCGCGACCGCGTCGGTCTGCGCCGCATCGGGCAGGACGTCGCAGGTGTAGGTGATCAGCAGGTCCGCCGCCGCGAGGCTGGCGAGGTCGCCATAGTCGGACGCCACCGACGTCCGCACCTCGGGCAGTTCCGCCAACAGCTTCAGCAACTCCAGACGCGCAAAGTCGATATCATGAAATTTGCCAGCCGCGATCAGATGAACCTTCATGGCCTTGTTCCCGCTTCCCTCACGTACATGCGCATGAGGCTATGCACCGCGCCGATGCTGGCAAGGGGAGAAGCGCGATGAGCGGCCGTCTGCAGGGGCCGCTGGCAGGCGTCCGGGTGATCGACTGCACCAGCGTGCTGATGGGCCCCTATGCCACCCAGATCATGGCCGATCTCGGCGCCGACGTGATCAAGGTGGAAAGCCCCGACGGCGACACCACCCGCTATCTTCCGCCCGGCCCCGACGCGACGCGCGGCGGCATGTTCCTGAACGTCAACCGCGGCAAGCGCAGCCTGGCGCTCGACCTCAAGCAACCCGAGGCGCGCGCAGCCCTGGTCAAGCTGGTCGAGAGCGCCGACGTGTTCGTCCATTCGATGCGCCCCGGCGCGATCCAGCGGCTCGGCCTCGATTATGAATCGCTCAAGGGCGTCAATCCGAAGCTGGTCTACACCAACCTCTACGGCTTCGCGCGCAACGGGCCCTATCGCGACTATCCCGCCTATGACGACATCGTCCAGGCAGCATCGGGGCTGGTCGACCTACAGGCGCGGCTGTCGGGGGGCGAGCCGACCTATCTGGCCACCGTCGTCGCCGACAAGGTGACCGGGCTCACCGGCCTCTATGCGATCATCGCCGCGCTGTTCGCCCGCGAGCGCACCGGCCAGGGCCAGGAGGTCGAGGTGCCGATGTTCGAGACGCTCGTGTCCTTCACGATGATCGAGCATCTGTGCGGATCGCTGTTCGATCCGCCGCAGGGGCCGCCCGAATATCCCCGTGTCACCGCGGCTGCCCGCCGCCCCTACAAGACGCGCGACGGCCATATCGGGGTGATGATCTACAACGATAAGCATTGGCGCAGCTTCTTCCGCGCGATCGGCGATCCCGATTGGACCCGCGACCCGATGTTCGCATCGATGCGCAGCCGCACCGAGAATATCGGCACCGTCCTGCAGCGATTGTCCGAGGTGATCGAGGAGCGCACCACCGCCGAATGGCTCGACCTGTTCCGCGTCGCCGAGGTGCCCGCCATGGCGATCGCCACCCCGGCCGACCTGCTCCATGACGAGCATCTCGAGGCGACCGGGTTCTGGAACGAGCGCGACAGCGAGTTCGGCAAGCTGCGCTTTCCGGGCATCCCGACCAGCTTCTCGGCCACCCCCGGCGCGATCGGCGACGCCGGTCCGGGCCTGGGCGCGGACAGCCGGGCGATCCTGGAGGAAGCGGGCTTCGACGCCGCGACCATCGACACGCTGATCGCGGGCGCCAGCCGGGTGCCGGCATGAGCGACGATGCGACGGAGACCGGCCCTGAACGTCACTGGCGCACCGCGCTGGCTGAGGGCCGCATCCTGCTCCAGCGCGCCAGGGCGAGCGGCACTGTCTTCTTCCCGCCCCGCCTGATGGAGCCGCGCACCGGCGATGCCGACTGGGACTGGATCGAGGCGAGCGGCATGGGCACCGTCCACGCCGTCACCGTCATCTATCCCAAGCCACCCGAACCGCCGCGCGCGGTCGTGCTGGTCGACCTCGACGAGCAGGTCCGGCTGATGAGCGAAGTCGAGGGCATCGCCGCCGAGGATATCGCCATCGGGCTGCGCGTCCGCGCGCGGATCGGCGAGCGTGGCGGCGTGCCGTTGCTGCTGTTCGACGTGGCGGCCTGACCATGGGCGGACAGTTTCCGCGCGGGCAGACCGCGATCGCCGGCCTCGCCACCTTCGGCCTGGGCGAATGCCCCGGCTGGACGACGATCGAGATGGCGGCGAAGGCCGGGCAGCTTGCCGTCGCCGATGCGGGGATGCGGATGGGCGAGGTCGATGCGCTGTTCATCTGCCTGCCCGACGATATCCTGGCCGGGCTGAGCTTCGCCGAATATCTCGGCCTCTCGCCGCGCTTCACCGATTGCAACCGCACCGGCGGATCGGCCTTCATGAGCCATGTCGCGACCGCCGCGACGATGCTGGCGGCAGGCTATATCGACACCGCGCTGATCGCTTATGGCGCCAACCAGCGCAGCGGCGGCGGCAAGCTGTCCACGCCCGTCGGCAGCAACGCCTGGGAAGCGCCCTACAGGCCGCTCTTCCCCGCATCCTCCTATGCGCTCGCGGCGTCGTGCCATTTCCACGAATTCGGCACGACGCGTCGTCAGCTCGCCGAGGTCGCCGTCGCCGCGCGGGCTTGGGCGAACACCAATCCCGAAGCCTTCGCCAAGGGGCCGTTGAGCATCGACGACGTGCTGGCCGCGCGAATGCTGTCGAGCCCGATCTCGGTCAAGGATTGCTGCCTCGTCACCGATGGCGCCGCCGCGATCGTGATGACGCGCACCGACCGCGCCCGCGACTGTCCCGCCCCGCCGGTCCCGGTGCTGGGCGCGGCTGCCGCGACCTGGCACAACGCCATCTCGCAAATGGCCGATCTGACGACGACGGCCGCCGCCGAATCCGGCCCGCGCGCCTATGCGATGGCGGGGGTCGGCCCCGACGATGTCGATGTCGTCCAGCTCTACGATGCTTTCACGATCAACACGCTGCTGTTCCTCGAGGATCTCGGCTTCTGCCCCAAGGGCGAAGGCGGCCGCTTCGTCGAGAATGGTGCGATCGGGCCGGGCGGCCGCCTGCCGGTCAACACCAATGGCGGCGGCCTGTCCTGTTGCCACCCCGGCATGTACGGCCTGTTCACGATCGTCGAGGCGGCACGGCAGATCCGTGGGACGGCCGCGAACCAGATCGCCGATGTCGACGTCGCGCTCGCGCATGGCAATGGCGGCGCGCTGTCGAGCCAGGCGACAGTGATCCTGGGGTCCGCCGCTACGATTTAGAGTTGGTTATACTGACGTGGGATCGGCAGTGGCGGTGTCTCCACCCCCACTGCCGATCCCGGAGCGTCAGAAGTCGGTCGACAGTTTGAGCCCGAAGGTGCGCGGCTGCAGGAGGGTGACCTGCGCCGGTCCGCCAAAGGAGGACAGCACCGTCTGGGCACTCAGCTGGCCCCTGACGTCGAAGATATTGCGCGCATAGAGTTGCACGTCCACTTGGCCGACCGTCACGCCCGCCCGCAGATCGACGGATGAGTAACTGGGCAGATTATACTGAGGCAGCGCCTGGTTGGCGTCGAAGCTGGCCGTGCTGTCGGATGCATAGCGCAGCGTCGCCCCGACGCGGGGCTGGAGCGGAGAGTCGACCAATCGGTAGTCGGCGTTGAGCGCCGCCGTCAGGTGCGGCGTGTTCGGCAGCCTCTCGCCCTTCACGGCGCCGAGCGCCGCATTGTCATGACGGATGGCGCCGTCATTGTAGGAGAAGGCCCCGGTCACCAGGAAGCCGCGGGTCGGACGCGCGGTCAGCGCAAGCTCGACGCCCTTGATCCGGGCGCCACCGGCGTTGAGATAGGTCGTGATCCCCGAGACGGCGGTCAGCAACTGGATATCCTTCCAGCGAATGACATAGGCCGACAGGTCGATCCCGAAGCTGCGGTCGGCAGTCTCGGCCTTGATGCCGGCTTCATAGCTGTCGAGCTTGTCCGACTTGAAGGTGTCGGGCGCGCCCGGCAGTCCCGTCACCGGATCGATCACGCGGTAATTGGGTCCTCCCGGACGATAGCCGGTCGCGAAGCGCGCATAGGCCGTGACGTCGCGGCTGAAGCGATAGCGCGCGTTGGCGAGATAGGTGAAGACGTCTTCCTTCGACGACCGCTGCGGCGCCGACGCCACCAGCAGGCCCGTCGCATCCTGCCGGAACTTCTGATTGTTGCGCGCATAGCGGATGCCGCCGGTGACATCGAACTTGGGGGTCAGATGATAGGTCAGGTCGCCGAAGCCCGCATATTCCTGATAGGTGCTGCGGATGCTCGCATCGACGATGTTGACCGCCAGCGGCGAAAGACCCGCGCCGAAAGCGGCGCCGACCTGGCGAAGCAGGCTCTTCTCCCGGGTGTAGAAACCGCCGACCAGCCATTCGAGCGGCCCGTCGCCGGACGATGCGAGGCGGACCTCTTCGGTGAACTTGCGCGTACGGGCGACTTCGCTGACGCTGACCGCCTGCGCCGGGATGCCGAAGATCGCCTGGAGCAGCGGCGCGTAGACCGCGGAGCCGTCGGTGACCGCCGCGGTGCGAACCGTCTGATAGCTGGTGACCGAGGTCAGCGTCGCGCCGCCGAAATCATAGGTGACCGTTCCGCTGCCCTGGCGAAAGTTCGAATTGAAAGGTTCGGCCAGGGGATGGCTCTGATCGAGCCCGCCGGCGGACGGAACGCCCGCAAGGCTGATGGTGGCATAGCTGCCGCCGTCGCGGCGGATATTCTGGGCGAAACCGGTCAGGCGAATGGACAGGTCGTCGGTCGGCTTCGCCAGCAGGTCGATCCGCCCGCCATAGACTTTTCCATTGTCGACGTTGCGCTCGCCGGTCGCGACATTGTCCGCGAAGCCGCCGTCGCGCGTATAGAAGCCGCTCGCCCGGACGGCGAGCTTGTCCTGGGATATCGGCGCGTTGAGAACGACGGAGCCGTCATAGCTGGTGCCGCCTGCACGCGTGTCGGCGATGCCCATGCGGGCGCTGCCCCCGAACTCGGTCAGGGATGGCGTGCGCGTCACATATTTGAGGACGCCGCCCATCGAACTGGCGCCGTACAGCGTGCCCTGCGGACCGCGCAGCACCTCCACCCGTTCGATATCGAACAGGCCGACGTCGAGCGCGCGCCGCACGCCATTGGCGAAGGACGAGCTCGACCCATAGGGCACCTCATCGACATAGATGCCAACCGTCGGGCCGACATCGGCACCGGTGGTCACGCCGCGCATGCTGATCTGCGAGCTGCCAGCGCCCTGAGTGGTAAACTGCAGGCCCGGGACGGTGTTCGCGAAATCGACGAACTGGGTGGCGCCGAGCTTAGCGAGGTCGTCGGCGGTCAAGGCCGTGACCGACTGTGGCGTTTCGATCAACCGCTCGGTCCGCTTCTGCGCGGTCACGACGATTTCGGCGGGGTCCGCCGATTGCGAAGCGGCCATGTCCTGCGCCCAGCCCGACGATGGCAGGAAGGCGAGCGTCGTGCCCAAGAGGATCGACCGGTACTTCCCGAAAAACTGCATAGTCATGAACAATTGCCTCCCTTTTTATCCGATCGACCGCCCGGCCCCTTATGTCGCGTTATCTGGGCCCGGCCGGCAGCTCCGTTGACGAATTAGCCCCACAAATCCGAGCCGAATCGATGCAGAACGCTGCCATCGTGACGCAGCCCCGCATCCACAGCATCGCGGACGACCAGCGGCGCATCGAGATCGACGACGTCGCACAACGATGCGATCACATAGGCCGGCGCTATCGCGACGCCCGTTCCGAGCATGCAGCCGACCATGACGCCGAAGCCGCGCTCGCGCGCCGCAGCGGTCAGTTTGAGCGCCTCGGTCAACCCGCCGGTCTTGTCGAGCTTGACGTTCACATAGGCGTAGCGGCCAGCCAGGCGATCGAGATCGGCCCGGTCGTGACAGGATTCGTCGGCGCACAGCGGGACCGCGCGATTATAGCCGTCGAGCAGATGATCGTCGCCCTGCGGCAGAGGCTGCTCGATCATGAACACGCCCGCATCGGCCAGGGCCGGCGCCAGCGCATTCAAGCGATCCAGCGTCCAGCCGCAGTTCGCGTCGACGAACAACGGCACGTCCGGCAACACCGATCGCACCGCGCGGACGCACTCGATGTCATGCTCCCCGCCCAGTTTCAGCTTGATGGTGGGAGCGTCGCGCCGCGCGTCGGCGGCGGCGGCGGTCTCGTCGGGCGACAGGATGCCGATCGTCACGTCGGAGGGAATGGTCGCAGGCGCGTCGAGACCGACAAGGTTCCAGATCGATCGCCGCGCCAGTTTGGCTTCGAGATCCCACAAGGCGCAGTCGACCGCATTCCTGGCGGACCGCGGCCGCATCGCGCTTTGAAGACCGACACGGTCGAGGTCGCCGCGCTCGATCGCCGGAATGACATCCTCGATTTCCTGCAGGGTGAATTTCGCCGTCTGGTCGTAGATCGCCATGGGACAGCATTCGCCGCGCCCCACGACGCCGTCGTGCTCCGCCCGGACCTCGACGACATGGACATCGGAGATGATGCCGAAGGCCACCCGAAGGGGGTATTTCAAGGCGATGCGCCTGCTGGTCGCCGACAATTTCACGTCAGAAGGCGCTCCCCGTTAATTTGCAGTTATAGCAACTAACTGAGCATTTTTTGCAGATCAAGCAAATTTCTCTGGCGAGGCGCGAGCGCGTCCGCGCATGTCCTGATCAGAGCGCGCTCAGGGCAAGGAAAACGTCATCCCGGACCTTGATCCGGGATCCCGCTTTTCTTGGCCCCGTAAGAGGAAGAAGCGGGATCCCGGATCAAGGTCCGGGATGACGAAAGTTACTATGCGATAGCCCCCCCTTCAGGGATGGGGCTTGAAAGATTTGCATCAGCGAGATTTGGTATTAGGTCGCCTGGAGCTCCGCCCAGCGCTCGGGGGAAAAGCACTGAGTCTCGAACGGTCCCGAAACAGGGGATGCCCCCTGATAATAGACCGAGATGAGCTCCGCGGGCCGACTGTTGACAGCCACGACGCTGTGCCAGACGTCGGCGTCCATATAGAGCGAGTCACCGCGCTCGAGGATGACGGGCGATTGTTTCTCGCAATAGACCACGGCCGCGCCGTCGATCAGATAGATGATCTTCTCGCCGGGATGACGGACGAACTCCGAATCCCAGATGCTGATGGCCTCGACGGTCAGGTGCAGACAGTCGAGCGAACGCCCTGGCTCGCGATCGAAGAGATATTCCATCCGCAGCTCGCGATCGAGACTGGGTTGCCGATCGCGGACGCGATCGACGGCGAACCGCCGGGGATGCGGTCGCGGCTTTTCGGAGCGCCGCGCAATGGGACGATCCGCGTCCGGTCGGTGGCCGGACACGAGGACCTCGGGCGAAACCTCGAGCGCCCGCGCCAGGGATTCCACCTTCGCGATCGTCAGGCCGAGCCGGGTGTTTTCGATGCGCGAGAGCGACGAGACCGAGATTCCGGTCTGTTCGGACAGTTGCTCCAAGGTCATTTCGCGACGCTTGCGGATGTCGCGCACGAGCGTACCGATCGTGTCCCGCGCCTCTCCTGCTGGCAGGGGATCCTTCCTTCGTCTGGCCATGGGCCTCTCCTATCGTCCCGACAGGCCCTTGGCTAGGCGATGCACCGTATGGTTGGCGGATCGGGGGGCGCTTCTAAGCCGGCAGCAGCAGCCGTTCGCAGAAGCCGCCGAACGTCCCGTCCGGCGAGACGAGATGGATTTCGAGAATCCAGCGGCGGGCCTGGCCGTGCAGATCGTGGTCGCGCATGCGGTGCGTGTTGGCAGGGTCGGCGCGGCCGCCAACCTTGCCGACCGGCGAGCGGGCGTAAGGGAATTTGCCGACGAGGTGACCGGCGATCTTGCCGCCGTAGCGCCAGCCGCGCGCCTCGCTTTCCTCGACCGCAGCCGCATAGAGGCCGGCGCCGGTCATGTCCTCGTCCGCGTCGAAGCGGCGCTGGACGGCATCGAAGACGATGTCGAGATCGGCCACCAGCCGGTGCCGTTCCGGGTCCTTTCCGACGACATAGCTGCGGCCGACATCGGCTTCCCAGTCGCCGAACACCGGGCCGAGGTCGAGAAAGACGATATCGTCCTCCTCGACGGTCCGGTCCGGCGCGGGTTGGCCGGCAATGCACAGCGCGTTGATGCCGGCGCGGACGACGCGGTCGTGCCAATGCGCCGTCACCCCGAAATCGCGCGCGGCGATGGCGTAGATGTCGCGCTCGATCTCCAGTTCGGTGCGGCCCGCCCGGATCACCCCCGCCGCCTCGATCGAATCGAGCAGGGCGAACGCCTGCTTTTCGGCCAGGATCAGCGCCGCCAGCCGATCGTCGTCGCTCTGCGGCTCGGCCTTCACATAGACCCAGGCGGTGGCCCCGGATGTCAGCCGGACCCGGGTGCGCGCATAGTCCGACACCTCATAGGCATCGGCCGCCCAGATCTCCTCCTCGCTCAGCGCGAACAACATTCCCGGCACGAGGTCGGCGGGGTCGCCGCTCGGCACGACGATGGGATGAAAGCGTTCGCCGCTCGTCGCGAGTACGGCGGGATCGGTGATTTCCAGCATGTCGGTGCGATAGCCCGGCATGCTGTCTTCGGTTCCCTCCAGCAGCCGCCCGAACGAGGCCATCTGCACCTCCGGCTGGCGTAACGTGCCATAAGAAAAGAGGTAGATCGGTTCCTGATCGGCCACGCACGCCACTCCAGATCTCTCACGCAGCGCCCTGCCGCGCGCCCCGTTGCGCTTATGCCAGAGGACCGTCGCGATCAAAGCCCGCAAAGCGTAGCAAGAGCGTTTTCCGGGTAATCTCCTCGCACATATCAGGGTTTTGCCCGCCCCTCGGCATAGGCCCTTATCGCCTCCAGCTCGGCCGCCGAGCCCAGCGTCTCCTCGCCATAGATGCGGCCGAAGCTGAGGCTCTCGTGGATCGGTGTGTCGGCGGCGTAGTCATGCAGCGCCAGCGCGCGGCGGACGGTGTCGCGGTCGAAGGCGGCGATGTCCTGCGCGACCGCCAGTGCCCGTGCCATCAACCGGGCGGCGGGTACCACTTCGGACACCAGCCCCAAGGCGAAGGCGCGGTCGGCCCCGATCGGCTCGCCGGTCAGGATCAGGTGCAGCGCGGTCGCCCGCGGCACCGATCGGGCGAGGCGCTGGATTCCGCCAGCGAAGGCGAACAGGCCGCGCTTGACCTCGGCCAGGCCAAAGACGGCGTGGTCAGCGGCGATGACGATGTCGGCTGCAAGCGCGAGCTCGAAGCCGCCCGCGACCACCGCGCCGTTCGCCGCGACGATCAGCGGCTTGCTGCGGCGCCGCTCGGTGATCCCGGCGAAGCCGCGCCCCGGCACCAGCCCATGGCCGGCGCCCCGCGCCGCCGCTTCCTTCAGATCCATCCCCGCGCAGAAGGCGCGGTCACCCGCTCCGGTCAGGACGAGGACGCGGATCGCGGGATCATTCTCGACATCGTCGACCGCCCGGCTGATCGCGTCGGAGGTGGCGGCGTCGAGCGCGTTGCTGCGCGCCTCGCGGTCGATGGTGACGATGCGGACCGCGCCCTGGTCCTCGATGCGGATCGATGCCGTGCCCTCAACCATGGGCGGGCTCCGTCCCGGGAGCCGACCAGCCCGGCAGCGCCTCGGGAAAATCGGCGGGCATGGGGGTGTCGTAGGCGCGGTTGCGGTCGGCGTGGCCGAGGATGCCGGGATAATCGCTGGCATCGACATAATAGAGGAAGCTGATGATCCGCTCCCCGAAACGCCACCCGACCGGGGTGCGGACGTAGCGGTCTTGATAGCGCAGGCCCGCCACCATCATCCGGTCTCGGCGCCACAGTTCGGCATGGCCGGAGACACGACCGGTAACCCTGTCGGGATCGTCGTCCGAAAAGTCGAGCAGCACATCGTGCATATAATGGGCGCCGGGGCCGAGCACCGCGAAGCGGTGGCGATATTGCGCCATGATCGCATCGATCCCGCGCGCTTCCATCACCCCGTCCTGCGACGCGACCCGCGCGTCGCAGG